>Ga0099364_10009816_pt1 | contig 13251 bp, 11 predicted proteins | sample TergutTh196P3_FD_73070 | JGI IMG/M metagenome (GOLD analysis project Ga0099364, IMG submission 73070) | Microcerotermes parvus P3 segment gut microbial communities from Pointe-Noire, Republic of the Congo - Th196 P3 | ecosystem: Host-associated > Arthropoda: Insects > Digestive system > Gut ...
AATATCGCCAATTTCGTCTTTGCGGCGGGTCAATGCCTTGGGAACATCTGTCCGGGGTTTTCCCTCAACGGCGATGCCTTGCAAAATGTTACCTCCTGTTTGCAAGGGGATTACAATTCCCCACGCGGTGAGCCAGGCGTAAGGACCGAGAATCGCGAGACCGAGAATCAGCATTGCGAGGGTCGGCAAACTTTGATTTTTCAGAATCCATTCACCGTCTGCGTGGACTCTGTCGATTTCTTTTTGAGAAAAATTTTCCATATCCTCTAATTGTTTGAGGAGAGTCGTTGCCAGCGGAGCGATTTTTTCGTTGTAGAACTGAGCGGCGGGTTCCAAATCATCTTTATTCCAGATTTTCATTAACTCTCCGCCCAGATGGTGGATTTCCAAATGTTCTTCGGCAATTTCCCAAAACGCCTTTTGCAGTGCTTCCGGCTTCGTTTTGACCATCTCTTTTGTTTCCTCGGCGTAATACCATAATCCGAAAGTGCACTGGTGTCCGTCAATACCGACGCTGAATTCCTCTTTTTCTGCAACAATCGCTTCGCTTATCGTCCTCAGCCACGCGAGGTGTGCGAGCCGTGCTTTTGTCAATTCGCCTTGAAACACGCGGTAACTGTACTCTGTGTCTTGGACTCTACTGACCCATGCTCCGGTGTACATGCTGATTCCGGTGATGACAGCGGCGACCAAGAGTCCGACGATGCCGATTCCGATAATTTTGGGGAAAATCTTCATTGTGTTTGTCCTATCTTCCCGCTCCTTTAAGGAAGAAGCGGTAGAAAAGTTGCTGTTGCCCAAAAACAGGCGTCTATGCAGTCTAACACATTTTTTGAGAGTTGTCAAATTTTGAATCATTTTTTTCGTTGTTGTACAACATTTAGGCATTCTCGAGGTTCTTTGTACAAACCGCTTACGACGGCGGCTCGGTAAACGGATTCTTTCTGTTACAATGTTTCCCGTGAAACATCTCAATCTCACTTACGACGACGAACTCCCCATCGTGCAGCGGAGGGAAGAAATTGCCGACCTCATCCGCAACCATCAAGTCTGCGTCGTCTGCGGAGAAACCGGCTCCGGCAAGTCCACTCAACTGCCTAAAATCTGCCTCGAAATCGGTCGCCATACCAACGGAATGATCGGGCACACGCAACCTCGACGAATCGCCGCCAGATCCATTGCAGCGAGAATCGCCGACGAACTCGGCGTTACACTCGGACATGAAGTCGGCTACGAAGTGCGGTTTGATAGACAGGTTGTAGAAAAAAAAGAGTCAGCAACTGTGTTGCCGCACTCCGGCGACACAGTCGCAGGCTCTTTGATCAAACTCATGACCGACGGTATTCTCCTTGCCGAGTCGCAGTCGGATAAAAACTTTCGCAAATACGGCACCATCATTATCGACGAAGCGCACGAACGTTCGCTCAACATCGACTTCCTGCTCGGCATGATGAAACGGATTCTGCCGCAGCGTCCAGAATTAAAACTGATCATTACTTCGGCAACGATTGATGCCAAACGCTTTGCCGAACATTTTACGGATAGACGTATCAATCGAGGCAAACCGGTGCCGGTCATCGAAGTCTCTGGACGGACGTATCCAGTGGAGATTCGCTACCGCTATGGAGACGGCAGGCAGCAGACGGCAGACAGCAGCAGAGAGATGGCGACTGTGTCGCCGGAAGACAGCCGCGAAACCGACGCGATCCTCTTGGCAATTCGGGAACTGCACAAACATGGCAGCGGCAACATTCTTATTTTCCTGCCGACCGAAAGGGACATTTTAGAGACGGCAAACGATCTGCGGTATGATTTGAAAAATGATAAAATCGAAATCCTGCCGCTTTACGCTCGCTTGCCGCTGCATCAACAGCAGCGAGTCTTTCAAACGTCCAAGCATCGCCGCATTATATTAGCGACCAATGTGGCGGAGTCTTCTCTGACTGTGCCGGGCATCCGTTATGTCATTGACACAGGCACGGCACGCATTAGCCGGTACTCCGCCCGGTCTCGCACGCAACGCTTGCCAATAGAGGCGGTATCGCAAGCATCGGCAGACCAGCGGGCGGGTCGCTGCGGTCGTATTGGTCCCGGTGTATGTATTCGGCTTTATTCCGAAAAGGACTATCAACAACGAGAACGCTATACTACACCGGAGATACAGCGGACGAATCTTGCGTCGGTCATTTTGCAAACGAAGTCGTTGAAGTTGGGGGAAATTGAATCGTTTCCTTTTCTTGACCCGCCGAGGGCTGCCGCTATCAATGACGGCTACAAAACGTTGTACGAAATCGGAGCGATTGACGGTCGGCGCAATTTGACTTCTATCGGTTGGAAGTTGAGTAAGTTACCTGTCGATCCTCGTATTGGTCGAATGATTCTTGCCGCTCATGAAAATGGTGTATTACCGGAAATGTTGATAGTTGCGTCGGTCATGGAGATTCAAGACCCTCGTGAGCGTCCGCAGGAGTTTCAGGGCAAGGCGGATGTGGCACACGAACAATTTCTGGACAAGCGAAGCGACTTTTTCGGTTATATTAAACTTTGGGACTTTTATCAAAACTTGAAGGCGAAGACGAGCCGTAGCGGTTTGCGGAAGGCGTGTCAGCAGCATTTTTTATCGTTCAATCGGATGCGTGAGTGGGAAGACATTCATGCCGAGTTGCAGCGGATTGTGCGGGAAGCGAAGTTAAGTTAACCGCTCCGCCTGGGAGAGGAGGTGATGGTATGGTAGTGGTAGCGTTTCCACAAGCCGGAATGGAGCGTAGCGGAATGACGGTTTCCGAACAGGTCTAATGCACAACCCAAAACTCCCCCTTTGACGGGGTACTTTACAGAAGAAAAAAAATCGCTACAACGCCAAGCGTGGGCGTTGGGAATTCTTCCCGGTACGCCGTAAACCCCTCCACTCGTAGGAACATAACCATGACAAACTACACTTCGATCACTACTGCGTTTGTTGGCGCACTTTTCCTTGTCGCTGTGCTTTCAGTTATCGCTTACGCAGAGTTGTGTACTTGTGTAGCGGGAGGGCATTCTCAAATGTACTGTGTGTCAGAGTCGGAGTATGATGGGTCCCCCCGCTGTGCGCGTGCATTTCGATTTGGTCGTGATTTCTGACGACACTAAGGAATCCGGCGGCGAAGCGACTTGTTCTTTGGCTGCCGATCCTTCACAACTCAAACAGTACGATATAATGACTCGATACTGGATCAATAATGATGGGTCTCTAACTCATGCCAGTACGACTGAATTCGGCAAGATTTATGGCAGAAAGGTTTGCACACAAAATTGATGGATTATGAATGGCGAACAGTGGGTGGATGCCACAAGCAAACGGCTTTGGGTATGTTTATTTACGGGGCAGGATACGACAATTTGGTTGTCAATATCAGTGAAGTTGAATTGTCCCAGAGAAAAGGGGAGTTAAGAAGAGGAGGTTAAGACATGAGACAATTTTTCATATTGCTACTTGTTGCAATAATACATGGTGTGAGTTGCGGGTTTGTTCCTGCCCAATCAGATGAACCCCATAAGGCTTTACGTCTGCTTATGCAGGCTTATCGGAACGCAGGTTTTAACCCTTCATTGCTGAATTCTGGGGTGGCGGGATTCGAACGCAACAAAAGAGTCGAAGTGGATTTGAATATGCGTCAAGATATTATGACGAGAATTAGGAGCCAAGAGAGCGATGAAAAAAAACTTGCCGAGATACAAGAAAATTTCGCATCTCTGGAGGCGGCGAACGTCGATAACCAACGCTCAAAAATTCGGATATTATTCGTAGGTAATGACCGAACTTTCGATTACAACCCCGGTAAGTATTACAAACGACTTTACGACATCTCGAACTACCTTCCTCACATTGATAAGTGGGTTTATGGAACTAGTCTTGCGTATGGTTCTTTAGTAACTCGCCCCAATGATCCGCCCGATTCTCGACTGTGGATAGAATGGATTCCTAATAGGCAAACGTTGTGGTTGAGAAAGCAGGATCGTAACGAAGGAGAATTTCAACTTTTTGGACGGTTTCAAGAAGAGCCCTTTTCAGTTCTCGCATCATTAATTCGGCAAAAAATAGACCGCCGAATTTTTGCCTTTTTGCCGGACTCGGAGAAAGACTTTGTATCGGAGATATTGTCTCAAGGATTGAGTTTGAGTGTTACCGGTGAAGTCAGGTATGATAACGGCGCAAAAGCCAAAATCATCGAGGTCAAAAAAGGCGATAAGTTGCTCGAAAGGTACCATATTGACGCAGAGCGAGGATACTTGTGCCCCTTTCAATTCGTTACCAACGAGTCGGGTGTCTATGTAAGTGAACGAACTGCAAGCGATTTCATTAAAGAAAAAAATACAGGACTTTTTTATCCCCAGAAGTACCAAGAACGTCTTGAAATGAAAGGTGTGAGTGTGGATACCAGTGAATATACACTTATCCCAGATACACTACGGCTTAACCAACGTGTTTCCGAAAAAGAATTTGCGATTGACATTCCAGAATTCTCGAAGGTTCAGGATTCCAGAGGTTCAGGATTCCAGAGGTTCAGGAGCCAATTATCTTGCTGTTCAGAAAGGCACGATTTCCCTTGCTCAAGGAGGCTATGATCTTGACAAAATGAAATGGTTGGTTAGGGAAGAAGCATTCACGGACTACATTCCCCCCACTGGCGGAACGAGCGGTTGGACGCGTTGGTTGCTAGTGGGTATCGGAATTGTTTTAATACTTATTGCCCTTGGTCGTCTATGGTGGATAAAAGCACATCAAACATCCTAACTTTGGTATGGTATCTGTTCCTTTTGACGCCGCTTGTTTTCATCGGAACAGGTTGCTGCGAAGATTCAGAGTCAAATCAGCAGTTGATTTTCATTTCGCCGGAAGTGCTTGACTTCGGCAAAGTCCGACCGACCGATTCGCCGGTAAGACTTGATTTCGATATAGCCAATAACAGCAATAGCAATGTTGTGATTACCGATATTATTTCTGGTTGTGGCTGTGCTGCCATTGACATTCCCAAGGAACCGATACCGTCCCATGGGAAAGTTACCGTTGTGCTATCGCTCAATGTTTGGGGACGTTCCGGTTTGTTTGAAGATAATGTTACCGTCAAAACCTCCACGGAACATTCTTTGCGGATACCTATTCGCGGCACTATTGACACGGACATTTGGACAAACGGTCAGGCATTACGAACTACTATTGGTGCGGAGGAACAACGAGCCTCGGTGATACTGACCGTTTATACCGTCCGCTACCCGGACATCGTTTTTGCAGCAGGTCAACAAGCACATGGTGTAACGCTCACAGAAATTTCCCGCGTGTCCCAAAGCGGCGAAACTGCCATACGTTTTTCTGTTGATGTTGACGTAGAATCCAACAGCGTAGTGATGCGGACAATCAACGTCGTTCCCGCCGATCCTTCGATTGCGCCGTTACGCATCCCTTTTTACTGCCATCGAGAGGAATGAACCGTCCGAAAGCGTCCTACCCCGTCGGTGGCGGGGTACTTTACAGAAAAAAAAAATCGCTACAATGCCAAGCGTGGGCGTTGGGAATTTTTCTCCGTCATCTGCGCAAAAGCGGACATCTGGAAGAACAGAGTTAATCTTTTTCGTCTGGAATTCTGCTTGTGTACGAAAGACGACACGTCGCCTTTTCGGCACTGCGATCTTCTGGTCGCGGCGCTAATTCGATTCTTTACCTCTTCCGGCGAGCTCGGGCGACACCCAAACCTGCCAAACCGAGTCCCAAAATCGCCAGCGTCGCCGGTTCAGGAACCACGTTACCGCCTTCGGCATGACCGTAGTACGTCACCGTGAACGAAAAATCACTTTGAACATTTTCGCTACCGGTTTGGAATCCAGAGAAATGCTGCGTGTACATCATAGTGTACAAATCAACACTTCCGCCATCGGCAGCAACGGCAAGGTTGCGGAGATCGTTTCCTTGATGAGTTACGGATGTGAGGGCAAAACCTGCAAGTTCAAGACCCTCCCAAGCCCCGAGATCCACAGAATAGAACCAAGTGGTGTACTCGTGATAACTTCTCTGTCCCGTGCCCAAAACCCGGGTATCCTCGTACCATTCTTCCACATATCCGCTAGCCATCGAGACAGGCACACCCGCTTCCGCCACATACGGATCTCTGGTAGTTCCGGTAATCGTTACCGTGAAGAGTTCCACCAAACCAGCATACTGTGCTGCCGCACCATCTGCGTACAACACCAAGTCTGCTTTGGCATTCGACGCTGCCAAAAACGCAACAGACAGAACGAGTGCCGCAAAACCAGATTTCAACCTCATACAAAATATCCCTTTCTCCCGTCATTCGGGAACTGATGTTTTACCATTGAACCGCTGAATCTCCGTGAAACATGCCAAAAAGCAACGACTCACAACACATGAGTCCAGCACTTTCTGTGCCAAAAAACTGAAAAATAGTCAATTTCCCACAAATCACTACTGCATAATAACTTACGAAAAACCCAAATGTGCATCAAATGAAACACTACGCCAAAATGTTAAAATGCGACGTGCAAAATGATACACAGACGTGCAAAATAATGCACATGTGGTGTATCATTTTGCACTGTGGCGGTGTTTGAGCATCCTTCGAATCCGGTCCCAATGTTGGCGTTTACGATGAGGGAAACGGCGAAGCGTTGTCGGTCAAGTATCGGGCGGCGGTTTGGGACGGTGAAGTATTGCCGGAAACCGTCGAAAAAGCGTATGCCGACTTTGTCGAAGCGAACGGGCAGCGTTAGCCCTCCGACCGTCGGGGGTTGACACCCCCTGCTGTAAGCACCGTCATTACACTTCGTTTCATTCCGGCTTTTGTTCGGCGTTAAAAAAGCCGAAATGGAGTGCGAAGCAATGACAAAAAACCGGCGTACCGGCTAAATTAATTCGGGCACGTTGCTGTGTTCTCGGTGCTCATCAGGCTTGCACATCTGCTGTAGAGGATTGACAATCTTCCCCATTAGGGTATCCTAGACGGGTGGCGTAGCAGGAGGTGCGATATTTCTACAGATTTCCGGTCGAATGCAACAGTTTACTTGTGAATGTGGCAACAAGATAGAAGTGTCTGGCGAACAAGCGGACATCGAACGCCACTGTACACGTTGCGGTCGGAAAATCTATCTAAACGACACCGATGCCAAAAACGAATTTTCAATAAACGATGCTTGTCCGCACCCGACACCAGTGAAAAACGAACAGTGCTCAGGGCAGCCGACGCAAAAAACGCCCCGCGTTTCGGTGATGCCGCAGGACGCAAACGAATATGACCCTGATGCCACCATCACACGGACAAATGTTACGCCGGGAAACTTTTCTAGAAAGAATGGTGACGATTCGGGATTCGAGCCGCCATCCTACCAAGCAGATGATTTTGTAATCAATGCGCCACACCCAACGGATGATTCAGGAATCGGCACTCTCTCTTCCGGCAGTGCTGTGAAATACGATCTCACCAAGCGGGTCATGCGTGCCATTGCCCGACCCGCTCTGCCCGCCGTTACTTTTAACGGAACGGGCGAATACGGCATTCACCGGGTTCTGCGGGTTCACCAAAAAGGCGGAATGGGACGCATACTCGTCGCTTACGATCAGTATCTCAAGCGGGAGGTGGCAATCAAAGAACTCCATCCCGATGTCGCCGAAGACGAGAGCATTGTCCGCCGATTCATTGGCGAAGCAGAAGTAACGGCGCAACTGGAACATCCCGGCGTTGTGCCGATCCATCGAATCGGTCAGGGGGGGGATGGACTCCCCTATTACACGATGAAGATGGTCAAAGGGGCAACGTTGCAGGACGCCATCAAGACGTATCACCGGAAACCCAGCAAGCCGGAATTGCTTAATCTCGTGCGGCGGCTTGTTTCCGTTTCCAAGACGATGGCGTTTGCTCACAGCAAGGGAGTCATCCACCGCGACTTAAAACCAGCAAACATCATGCTCGGCGAACATGGTGAAACTCTTGTAATGGACTGGGGGCTTGCCAAACCGTACAATCAAGGAGTCGAAGATACTTACATTTCGATCATCAACCAAACGAAACAAACGCGGCCGGAACTGACGATGGTGGGGTCTATCGTTGGCACCCCCGCCTTTATGTCGCCGGAACAAGCCAATGCAGAGGACAACATAATCGGTCCGCTCTCCGACGTTTTCAGTCTTGGGACGGTTCTGTACTATTTGTTGGCAGGACAAACGGCATTCGCTGGCCGCTCCACCCAAGAGGTGTTGAGCAAAGTTCGGGCGTGCAACCCCCAGCCCCCTTCACTGGTCAAGCCGAACGTTCCGCGCAGTTTGGAAGCGATTTGCCTCAAGGCAATGGCAAAGTTACCGGAAAATCGGTATCAGGGAGCAGCCGAATTTGCGGACGACCTTTGCCGATGGCTAGATGAAGAACCTGTTGCTGCTGATAAAGATTCCCTTTTATCTAAAATTGAGCGATGGTTTTCGAGTTGCCTCCGCATATCTTGGGCAGCGGTTTTCTGGGTTCTGGTCTTGTCGCTGGTCTTTTCATATATCGGGGTGAAACTCGTGCAGAACCGGCAACCTGTTGTCCCCCCAGTTGCGGGAGAGGAAATTCCGACGGAGTTCAAAAAAAACATTCGAGTCGAGGAAAGTTCGGGAATCGAGGTTTGGCTCAACCCTCGATACACTGGGGAATTGTCGCTAACGTGCCATGTTCGGGCATCGGAGTCAGAGAAGCACTGTTGCCTGTCAATTTTTGCTCCGATCGGCGAATTTTGGGATTTGTCCGAACGGAATTTTTTGACATTCTCCCTGTTAGAAGTACATACGGCAGATAACGCAACGTTGCAAAATTTCTGTATTCGCTTGAGGAGCGGCGAATCGTACTACGAATACAAGCCGGCTAGAGAGTTGTGGGAGTCTCGAAATCGGTCAGGGTGGCAACCTTTTACGATTCCTTTGCGGGAAAGTCACGGCGATTGGGTTCGCGGAATTGTGGGAGAACCTACAATAACGAACCTCGAACGGATCGAAATGCATTTTGATACCGAAGCGGATATGATCCTGATTTTTGACAATTTTAGGTTTCGAGAAGAGTAAACCTCCCCCTATGCGGCGCGGCGGCGCATCAACACCCCCCCTGTCAGATATTGTTTTTTTTTGTAGAATACATCGGTAGAAACTATGAGCAGATCAATCAAGAAGGGTCCTTTCGTTACCCCGAAACTGTATCGAAAGGTCGAGAAATTGGAAGTCATCGGCAAAAAAGAACCGATTAAGACCTGGGCAAGGGCATGCACTATCGTGCCGGAGTTCGTAGGACACACGTTTCTCGTCCATAATGGAAAAGTGTTCAACAAGGTGTTCGTTACCGAAGATATGGTCGGACACAAACTCGGAGAGTTTTCCGCAACCCGAATCTTTCGTGGGCATGGCGGTAAGGGCGGAAAGAAATAATACAAGAAGATAAGGCGCAATGGCAACAGCAGGTAAAACATATTTGGCAAAGCATCGGTACGCTCAAATGAGCGCACGGAAGATCAGACCGTATGCTGATCTTGTGCGGGGGAAGTTCGCCGACGAAGCCCTCGAACTCTTGGCGTGCTATCCAAGCCGGGGTGCAAGGCTCATCGAAGCGGTAATCAAGAGTGCTCTTGCCAACGCAGAAGACCAGCGGGCGCAAAATATCGCCAATCTTGAAATCGTGGACATTCGGATTGACGGCGGACCTATGTCTCGCCGATTTCGTCCCAAGGCACGAGGATCATCGAGTGTCTATTTCAAAAGAACCGCACATATTACGGTCGTCGTAGGTTAAGATAGTCATACTCCGGTAAAACGAAGCCGGTCGGCAGATTCTTCTGCCTAATTCTGCGATTGCGATTCCCCCTTTTCCGTGTTATACTACCGTTATGGAGCCGGAGAAGTTGGGACCCTTCAAGATAGGTCGTGTTCTCGGTCGCGGCGGAATGGGTGCGGTCTATGAAGGAACGCACGAAAAAGATCGCTCTGCCGTGGCGGTCAAAGTTCTGCAGGTCTCTCTCGAAGAAGATAAAGAAGTTCGAGTTCGATTCGAGACTGAGATCGAAACACTCAAACGGCTTCGCCATCCGAACATCGTTCGGCTTTCCGGCTTCGGTGCAGAGCAGGGACAACTCTATTACGTCATGGAGTTTGTCGATGGTCCCAGTTTGCAACAGGAACTCCGAAAAAAACGGCACTTTCAATGGCACGAAGTTGCAAAAATCGGTCTTGACATCTGTCAGGCACTTCGGCACGCTCACGACCGGGGAGTGATTCATCGAGACATTAAACCGGCAAACGTCCTTTTAGATCAGGAAGGCAATGTCAAACTCTCCGACTTCGGCGTCGCCCGATTTTTCGGCTCACAGCAGATTACCGATATTCATTCCGTCATTGGTACATTGGAATACATGTCGCCGGAACAAGCACTTGCAAACCCGATTAATTCGAGTACCGACCTCTATTCTCTCGGCTGCGTACTGTTTGCACTTTTGACTGGCAAGCCGCCGTTTCCTGCCCGAACTTTGCCGGAACTGCTCCGCAAACACCAAACGGCTGATTCCGTTTCGCTCCCTTCGAACAGACACGATGTCCCCGAGGAATTGGAACACATCGTCGCTGACCTATTGCGGATTCGTCCTGAAGACCGACCGCGTAACGCCTTTCTTGTTATAAAGCGATTGCAATCCCTTTTACAGACATCAATCGGCGACCCTGCGACAATCAAAGTGTTGCCGGAAACGCCGAAACAACAGTACGAACCGGCATCCTATATCCCACGTGGCACAGAACACGACAGCGACAGCGTCGTCGATCTCAGCAAAGAGACGAAGGAAGAATCCCCTAACGGTTTATTCAAAGGGATTAGCGAAAAACGTTCGGTCAACGTTTTTCCTGCCAATGTGGATTCCGACAAACCGGAAAGTTCTCCAAAACATACTTCCCTGACCGACACCGTAACGTCTTTGTCAGGACATTCTGTCCCACCAAAGGAGAACGGGACGGTCTCTAGCGCAGAAAAAGCCCCGGATCGTTCGGAACGCAATCCGAAAGTACCGGCTCGTTTCACTGTCGTAGCCAACACGGACTTTGACCCGTTTGACGAAAGAGATCGTGTTGCTCGTCCGATGCTTTCGTTGCCTGTAGTGTTGACTTCGACGATGCTGATGATCATCGGTTTGACAGTGTATTACCTTCTGCAACCGGTTCCGCCGGATAGATTGTATGCCAGAATTACCGCAGCACTCCGGGATGGAGAAACGGCAGCCGGATATTCTCTTGCGCGATTGAGATCGGCGCAAAATGATATTAGACAATTTCTGGCGGATTACCCCCACCATCCGTCGGCGGCACAGGTCAGAGTCTTTCAGGACGAGTTGGATTTATCGGAACACGAACGCCGATTGGAACGCCGAATGCAGTTTTCAACGTTGCGAACATTGAGTCCGGTGGAACGGACTTATATTGATGTGCTGACATCTTCGCCGAATGATATTGAACAAATGATCGACAAATTACAGGCGTTCATTGCTGTTTTTCAGACGATACGCCCTTCAGAAGAACCAGATGAGTTTCGTCGTACCGCCTCGGGTCCGGTCGAAATATGTGTCGAGTTGGCACGGCGGCGGCTGCAAAAATTGGAGCAGGAAGCCGTCGTAATCATTGCAGAACAACGAGAGGCGGTTCAGCGGCGATTGGACGAAGCGGCAGAGTTGAATTCCATTGACCCGGCACGTGCCGAGGGAATTCGTCGGGGGATCATCGAGTTGTACCAACATAACCGCTGGGCACGCGAACTGGTTGACGAAGCAAAACGACAGTTGAAAACGTCTGGAACGAAATCTTGACTGATGCTGCATCGCATCGGTTAACCAGCAATCTTCCGCAGGATTCTTTCGATGTCTGAGTCGCTCAACTCTTTCGGATTGCCCGACATACTGTTGCCCTTGGAATCCCGGGCAATCGCTGGTATCAATGCTTCGTCGATGCCGCAATCGGAAAGACGCATCGGCAAACCAAAGGCTCGGCACAGTTGTTCGATTCGGTCGATCAGCCGCTCGGTTGCAGTTTCATCGGAAACGGTCTTGTCAAAGCCGAACAGGAGTCGCGATAACTTTGCATAACGATCAGCGCAGACTTCGACATTCGTTCGGAGGGTGATCGGCAAGAGCAATGCACACGCCGCTCCATGCGGCACCCGACAATGCGTGCCCAAAGCGGGAGCAACGCCGTGTGCCATTCCGAGTCCGCTGTTGGTCAGTGCCAAACCCGAAAGCATTGCGCCGTGCGCCATCGCACATCGGGCTTCCAAGTCTTTCGGTTTTGTCAGCAACGTTTCCAGTGCGGTGATTGCGTTCGGCAAACCTTGTTCGACCCATGCGTCGGTGAAGGCTTGACGTTTACGGGTAACGTAACTTTCCAAGAGTTGCGTAACGGCATCCAAGCCTGATTCTGCTGTAACTTTTGCGGGACAGTGGAGCGTCAATTCGGGATCAATCAGAACGGCTTGCGGCATCATTCGGTCATGACGCAAACTTTTCTTGAAGGGAGAAGAGCCGGAGGCTGTGCCTCCGCTATTTCTATACGATGCGATTACAGCGTTTTTCGTAACTTCGGCACCGGTGCCTGCCGTCGTCGGAATCGCAAGGATCGGCAACGGCAGTTGCTTCAATTTAAGTCCGCTCCCGACTCCTTCAAGATAGTCGATGACGGGAGCGTCTTCTTGAGGCAGCAAGGCGGCGACAGATTTGCTCAAGTCGATTGCCGACCCGCCGCCGAAACCGATGACGAAGTCGCCCGGCAAAATCGAACTTCGCAATCGGCTTACGAGGCTATCCACATCTTGCGTTTCCGGTTCGTGTGAAATTGTTTCGGTTGTCAGAATGGAGACACCTGCCTTTTCCATATCGGCAATCAGTTGCCGGACGAAGCCGAGTGTTTCGAGCGTTTTCGACCCGGTAATCAGGATAGCCCGCGCCCCCAGTGTTCGGGCAATGCCGCCGACCTCATGCCGTTTGCCAATGCCGAAAACAATTTTATGCGGTAGAGTCAGTTCGTAAGGAAACATTTGTTAAGGAGCCTGAAAGAAGGAATTCACAGAAAGCCTGGGTAAGCAATCATAATTTTAATCATATTTTAATCATTGTGTAAGGGTAGAAGGGCAGTAGACGTGCAAGATTACTTTTTTTAGATTTTTTTCCGTACAAATCGCCATGAGAAACGTATAAGATTATGTACGCATTCATCAC
>Ga0099364_10009817_pt1 | contig 13250 bp, 9 predicted proteins | sample TergutTh196P3_FD_73070 | JGI IMG/M metagenome (GOLD analysis project Ga0099364, IMG submission 73070) | Microcerotermes parvus P3 segment gut microbial communities from Pointe-Noire, Republic of the Congo - Th196 P3 | ecosystem: Host-associated > Arthropoda: Insects > Digestive system > Gut ...
TAATGGGATAATCTGCCATACCTGCTTGTGGTTCTACACCTTCTAACAAATGCAGACGGCGCAATTTTCCGCCCAATGCTGCCAATTTCCAAAACTGCTCTGCATTTTCGGGATACGGCACACGTGGAAAATCTATTTTTAGAAATTCCCTGTAGCATTCTCGGTAGGTTGGTGAATGAAGAATGGCGTAAATGTAATCAAAAATTTGTTCGGGTGTAAGCGGAACAGTTAATTGTAAATTGTCTTGTAAATTTGTTACGGTTTTTTCATTCAAATTTGCTGCCTTTTCCAATTTTCCAAAACTCTCAACGTAACGATAAAGTGGAAAAACAAACCCCGCTCCAAATTTAGATGCACTTGCCGTCAAATTTAATGACGATATTTTATTTGTAACAAAAACATATTTCCAATCATCAATACATTCCTTCCCAACAACTAATCCTAAATTTTTTCCCTTTACAAAATGCTGCATAACTTCACCTCTCGAACGGCATAGAAAACCGTTAGAACGACCGGTAAAATAAGTTACTTTTGTATCAAAAGGAAAATCGTCATATTCAACAATATTACTAAAATCTGGATTATTTGTTAAATCTTTCTTGGCATGATTAACAGCCCATCCTGTTGATTCCTTGAGATTATATTTTTCAATTGCTTTTTCGATATCTAATGTCAGAAAATCATTGATTGAATTAATCAAATTATTTCTATTGTTTTGAATGGTAAAATGTTTATTACTTGGCACAATACCTTGTGAATTTAGGCTAAACAATTCGTCAATTTTAAACCCTTTTTCGTATTCTTCCTGCAATGAAAAGTCTTTGGGTACGAAAAAATAATTTGGCGTTTGCGGCTGTAATTCTTTCCATTCTACCGTTTGCAAATTGTTATCCAACAGGAAATTGTATTTTTCATTGCGTTTGCCGTACAGGTCGCAGTAAAATATTTGGGCTAATTTTTTATCTTCGTTCATGTTCACGTTCAAAGTTTAAAAGTTCGTTTTGTAATTCCTCTGCGGAAGTCAAAGCGGCGTCATTGCGGGCTTGACCCGCAATCCCCTTATAATGCTCTTTTACAGCATTAATATAATCATTGTTGATGCCTATTTCTTCACTTAAATCTTTCCATTCAGGATTAAACTCATTTATCAGTTTATTTTTCCACTCGCGTTTCCAATTTTTCAACTGTTTTTCCCTTGCTATTGCATCTGTTATTGAATTATACATTTCGTAATACACCAATTTGTCACAATTATATTTGCAGGTAAATCCCTTATTAATTTTTGCTTTATGCTCGGCAACACGACGAACAATGTCGTTTGTAACTCCAATATACAGGACATTATTATAATGATTTGCCAAAAAATAAATATAAGTGTTATTCTTCATGCTACGTTCCTCCTTTTTTTGTGGGATTGCGGGTCAAGCCCGCAATGACGGCGTTCCGTAATGGCTTTCCCTTGTCTGTCGTAAAGATTGGTTTCGATTTGATACTCAAATACAGCACGGTTCCAGTTTTTTTCAAGAATTTCCGATTTATTTTTACTCACGGCAAGACGTTCAAACAAACCTGTGTTGAATTGACGTTCCAATTCTCTTATTGACCAACTGATTTCTGCAACTAATGGTTGCAGAATTTCATTTGCTTGATATTCAGCATAAAACTGCTGCATATACCAAATGTTGCGTGCTGAAAAACCTGTCATTCCCGGAAATTCTTTTTGCAAATCTTCAGAAAGCGTTTCCACTACAGATTTTCCCCAACCGAGCGTTTGTTGTTTTTCAGTTATCAGTCGCCCAATATCCCAATAAAGTTGTATAATTTCCTTATTTACAGACTTTAAAGCCTCATATCTGCTTCTGTGAATACGCTCTTTTATTTCAAGCAAAAATTGAGGATAGTTTGTCGGTTTATTGTTTAAAATTTGCATGTTGCTCATCCTGTTTTTTATTCATTCTTGGTTTTTACAAAAATAGTTATCGAAACACCCTGCATAATATCAAATACATTTTCGTCTTTTGAACCGTCTGGCGCTGTCTCTTTTTTCAGTGAATTGCCGTGAAGATTGAATATGTAAATTTTATCGAACGTTTGCATTAAATTATAACGCATACCTCTGAAAGACAAACTGTCTAAAAAACTGTTATCGGTGATATATGCCAAAATTCCCTCTCCGTTTTTCTCAATAAAATACTGTCCGAAGCGTATGAATTTCACATAATCGTTGTTAATCCATTTTGTATCGGGAATATTTTTTGATAGATTTTGCGGTTCTTTTTTGTATTGCGATATTAAATCCACAATCCATTTTCCGCTGTTTTGACTTTCACCGCTGTACGGCGGATTTCCCAAAATTACCATTACCGGCACGTTGTTTTTGACTTTTGCGGCTTCCTTTGCCTCGTTGCTTAGCCATTGGGCAAATGGAATATTTTGTATGTTTTGTTTTGGGTTTTCCAATGTATCTGTAAGGTAAATGTGCAAACGGTCGGCGTTTACGGTTGCGCCTAATTCCTGCAAAATCATATCCATTTTCAAATGCGCCATGGTGTAGGGCGACATCATGAGTTCAAAACCATTCAGACGCGGAATAAGATGCTGTTTCACATAATCGTTCCAGATTCCTGCGTTGTTTTCAAATTGTTTGTAAATTTTTCTTACAATTTCGGCAAGAAAAGTGCCTGTTCCTGTGGCGGGGTCAAGAATTTGAACGCGATGATATGTTTTCATCAATGGGGCATACTCCGTTGTTACAGTTGAGGTATCGGCTAACCCTTCTGCAATCCCAAAATTCTGTTTTAGAATATCATCCACTGCATTTACAATAAATTTGACTACTGCCAATGGCGTGTAATAGGCACCCATTGCGGTTTTGAGGTTTTTGTCGTATTTGGTAAGAAAATCCTCGTAAAAATGCAGAAAAGGGTCTTTGTCCTTGCTAACAAATTCCTTGTGAATAGCCGTAATATCCACATAATTAAACATATCGGCAAGAGAATCAACAATCCATCGAATATTTTCGTCCAAGTCGAAACCGGCAATGTATAGAAAAAGATTGCGTAAAAAGGGATTGGATTGCGGAATAAGCGTAGCGGCGTGCTGACGTGTAAAATGGACGCTTGAAAAATCCTGTAATCGTGCAACAAACATACCATAAGCGATAGTTTGAGCGTAAATATCAGCAAATTGTGCATCTGTCATTGTGGGCAGCAAAACTTGTTGAAAAGCGGTTAATTGTTGTCGAAGAGAATTATTTTCGTCTTTATCGGCAATGGATTTTTCAATTACTTCTGCCAAAAGTTGTGTTTTTGCAGCCATAAATTCCGCTAATTTCCGCGAGTCTTTAATTGCTTTGCCGTCATAAAGTGAAAACGCCTTAATAATTTCGACAAAAGCATTGAAATTTTCAGGTATTGGTTCTATTTTCTTCGATAATGATTTTCCAATAGCAACTTCAACAACTAAATTTTCACCCTCGAACAGTTGAAAAGTCAGATAATCTGTAATAATCAAATTATCAAGCGATTGTTTGTAGCGGTCAAATTGTGGTTTGTGTGATTTGTGGTTTAAATCGGTGTCAATATCTTTCGCTTCCACATATCCGACAGGAATTTCTTTTCGGGTTACAATGTAATCGGGCGCTCCGCAGGCAATACGTTTGGGTTCGTTGGTAACTGTCAAACCCTTGGTCATTGTTTCCAACAAGGACTTCAACGCGGGGCGATAACTATGCTCTGTGGCATTTCCTGCCTTGTAAATCCGATTGAGTTCGGAGATGTATTGGGTTATGATATTTTGCATTACGAATATTTTAATATCACAAAGGTATGTTTTTTTCTTGTTTATACCCCCAAAAAGTTATACCCTTATACCTTTATTTCTGCTTGGCTCTTGATGAACCTTAATCCCGGTCATTTGCAAAAAACCCCTGTGTTTCTGCCTGAACCATGTTACATCATCAATTCTGTCATCAGGAAACTCGATTAGTTCTCTGTTCAGATGAGAGCGTTCGGGGTCGGCGTTTTTGGGCATTTGTGTCCGTTCAATATGCGCCGTCATTTTTACCTCGTTGCCCGATGCCTTGTCTAAATGTAAAACTGCATATCCCATATTTCTGTTTTTTGATGTGTGATTTTTTGTTTATTTTGCTTTCCGCGGGGTTTCAAAAGGGGTGTCCCCTTTTGCCTGTTAGGGCTTTTTTAGCGTTACGAAGTAATGCGGCTCGAAAAAAGCCCTAATAGGCTATGGCTATTGTTAAATAGCCGCCGACTGCACCACCGTCAAAGCCTGTGCCCTCGCTTCATGCTCTTTTCTTTCACGGGAAAACGGAAATGTTTGTCGGTTGGCAGAATATGCAGCAAACTTGTCATTGACTATCGCCATATCCCGCATAATATTTTTGTCAAGTACTCTCGCGTAATGCCGAGTCATCTTGGTGTCGGAGTGTCCGAGCATCTTGGCTACATTTTCAATGGAAACCCCATTTGCCAACGCTACCGAAGTGGCAAAACTGTGCCTGCCGGTGTGGGTGGTAAGGTGTTTTTTGATTCCGCATATATCAGCCAGTTCGCGCAGATAGACGTTCATCTTCTGATTGCAGATAACGGGAAGCAATACGCCTTTTGCAATGCACACAGGGTGGTCTCCGTAACGGTCGAGAATCGCTTTGGCAGGATCGAGCAGCGGTATATTGCACATGTTTTTAGTCTTTTGGCGTTTTTTGCGAATCCACAATGCGCCGTTGTTGTCGCGGACAATATGTTCCGGCTTCAAATCTTTCATATCCGAGAAAGCAAGACCTGTGAAACAGCAAAATACAAAAGCATCACGCACCTGCGCAAGCCGTTCTATCTCTATTTTTTTGCCTATTATTGCCCGGATTTCGTGATCTTCGAGAAAATCTCTGTCAACTTCTTCCATTTTGAATTTGATATTGGCAAACGGATTTTTTGTAATGTAACCGTTGGCAATGGCGATGCGGATAATTTTCCCGAAATTTTTAAGATATTTTACCGTAGAATTGTGGCTGCACTTGCGTTCCGTTTTAAGATAAAACTCATAATCGGTAATAAATTTATGATTTACATCTTTAACAGCCACATCATTTTTCTGATACGCAAACCGAATAAACGCGGCAGTGTGTTTGTAAGAGGTTTCGTAGCGTTCAACCGTTCCCGGCGCCATGCCGTTGCCGGAAAGTTTGCGGCATTTTTCATTATGCTCACGGAAAATGTCGAGCAGCATGATTTCGGGCTTACTGCCTCGCCCAAGATATTTATCCACAACCTTTTGCGCCGTAATCTGTTCTCTGTCAAGTTCCATTTCACGATAAATCTGCATTACCCGCATTCTGACAGTATCCAGACGGGCGTTGAGTTCGTCATCTTTTCGAGTGTTACCGATTTTGCAGGTTTTAACTGCTCTAAAACACCCTTTTTTGCACTTTGCCGTAAAATAAAAAACCCTGAATTTGTCTGAAATTCAGGGTTTTGCCTGTTTTTGCTTTCCTGCTCTGCGGAGAGAGAGGGATTCGAACCCCCGGAGCCTTGCAGCTCAACGGTTTTCAAGACCGCCGCGATCGACCACTCTGCCATCTCTCCGCTGCAAAGATAATTCTTTTAATTTAAAGACCAAGATGAAACGTATTTCATTCAAAAAAGAGTCAAAAAGGCATAATTGTAAACGACTGTGAACAGTAATGCTAAAAAAAATCTAATCTTACTGGTCGGCTGATATCGTAATGTTTTTACAAACACACCTTTCGAGTATTACTCCGTCTGACAGCGCTTTTTCCGAAACGATTAATTGTATGTTATAAGTTCCCGGATAAATATATGTCTTGTCAACTTCTTTGCCGATTTGTATGGTGTCATCGCCAAAATTCCAGTAATATTCATCAATATTCCATCCCGGAAGATATGTTTTATCGGCGTCAAGTTTTATCGTGGCGCCTGCAACTGCAAAGTCGGGGGATGTGATGTAAGGCTGCACAATATCTTCTATAAATAATAAATCGGATTTAACGTTGGACAATATTTCGTTTGTGTTAATATTCTCAACATCAAGTTGTACGAGATAAGATCCCGGTTTTTCGTAACAATGATCAACAACAGCCCCTATTGCCGTGTTGCCGTCTCCAAATTTCCATATATAACGAAATGGAGTGGTATCTGCTTCCTTAATTGCATTTTCTTCTATGAAGCGGTAGCAATAGCTGTTTTCCTGCAATGTGTCGCAAATATCCATACGCCTTATGTATGAGGTAAAACCGTATATGTCATCGCTGCTTACTCTATTCGAGGTAAAGTATCCTTTTTGCATATCATGGTCTATTACAAAAGCAAAATCATCTGCCGCCGAATTTATAGGCTCGGGCATAAGTATTGCTTTTCTCCACTTTCCATTGATTTTATTTGTTGAATAAATATCGAGTTTGCCAAATCCTCCTTCTCTGTCGGAAGAGAAGTAAAGCCTGTCGAATGAATGAATATATGGATAATTCTCTGAAGCCGAAGAATTAACCTCGGGTCCAAGATTAACGGGTTCAGTCCATTCGCCATTTACCAGTTCACAATAATAAATATCCGAGCCGCCATATCCGCCGGGTTTATTTGACGCAAAATAGAGTGTCTTTCCATCGGCGCTCAACGAGGGCTGTCCTACGTCATATTCCAAACTGTTGTAACAGAAAGGTTGCACATTAAGCATTTGGTTTCCCGACAATTCGGCTATAAAAATGCCGTTACGGTTAACAAAGTTTCGATCCTGCGATCTTTTACCTGTTTCAACTTCGCTTGTAAAATAAATATACCGTCCCTCCGGACAAATGCAAAAGGGACCGTTGTTAAATTTCATTTTTCGCTCGCTTTGCAGTTCAATTACAAAGTCGTTGTCGTCTCGAAGGAAGCCTACACCATCGTTATAAAAAACGAATTTGTCGTCATAAATCAAAAACGATTCCTTTACCTGAAAAATATTGAACAAACGCCTTCCGTCAAATGATACTTTGTCAATCAGAGCGTTAAGTCTTCTGTCGGAACTGAACATAATGTCGCCGTTTTTGCCGATAACCGGCGATATGTCATTGAAAGAGCTTGTATTGAACGGCATACGGGTAACATTATACAGCGCGGGAGTTTGCGCGTCACAATAAACTGTCGCTGCAAAAGCTAATAAAACAATCGTTAAAATTTTTAATTCTCTTTTTACCATACGCTAAAAATATCTTGGGTTTGCCGTGCTAACTTTGGTTCCAAACTCATATCTCAGACAAAACTCTGCCGATCCATTCCTGAAGCTATTCATAAATCCTAACGGATAATCATACGACAATCCGATCATAAGTTGCTGGTTAACGTTCATCTGAACAATTCCTACCATGGCTTTTTCATTTGTTCGCCACGAAACTCCCGCCCAAATCATATCGGCAAAAATAAAATTACCGCTTATATCAAACTGTTTAACTCTTTTCGATTTGTCAAGCGAATAGTGTAAGAGGAAAGAGGGCTTGAACATAATAATATCGTTAATATCGACAATGCCTCCTCCGGTAACAATAAAGTCATAATCGCTGAAACTGTGATAAGCCTGCACTGAATTTATTGCCATTTTACGATAACTCAGAAACTGGGGAATAGACAATCCGGCAAATATCCGTTCATCGTAATAATATGCTCCCGCGCCAAAATTGGGAAGAACATACGGGGCTTCGTTTGAGGTAAATACATTATCGGGCTGCACTGTTTTGATACCTGAAAAATTGTTGCTTATAATATCGAGTCCCGCTTTCATTCCCATAGAGAGTTTTCCCCTTTCAAATTTAATGTTATGCGCATAGTTTCCATACAAACTGGTGGTTTTTGAAAAACCATACTGCATAAACTGAGCAAGAAATCCTACGGCGTCTCTCTCGTTTGCAAATGGAGTGTGCAATGAAACGGTTTGAAGGTTTGGAGAGCCTGTTATGCCAAACCATTGTTTTCTGAATGAAACAAATCCGCTAAGGGCTCCGCGGACGCCGCTGTAAGCGGGATTAATTACCAGTCCGTTTTGTAGATATTGACTATGAACCGGAAAAGCAAGACCGATATTGGTTGAGTCTGCTTCTGCCTTTAAACATAAGCATAGCGCTGCAACCATAAGTTTTAATAACTTATCGGATACAACAGCCCTGTATGTATTTATAATTCTATTCAATTATCATTCCCGCTTTAAAACAATAAAACCTCTTGTCATATAAGGCGCTACACTTGTGTTTTTCGACTCAAGAGTCAGCCTGTAATAGTAAGTGCTTTCTGCCAAATCAATTCCTGTCGATGTTTTGCCGTCCCAGTTGTTCCATGTTCGCCCATTCCTGTTTGTAGTATAAAAAACTTCCGTTCCCGCACTGTTAACAATGCTCAATTCGGCATACTGGTTAATCAGGTCAAGCCCAAGTATTTCAAAATAGTCGTTCACGCCGTCATTATTAGGAGAAAATCCGTTGGGAATAAAAATTTCCTTTACGGTTACATTTACAATGGCGCTGTTTATGCAAGGACCATTTGTTACCGTCCATTGAAATCTATTCAGATCGGGAGAAAGATTCGTAACTCTTGTGTCAACACTTTGGGCTGAGCTAAAATTACCCGATCCGGAAATAACGCTCCATTCGCCTGTTTCATAAGAATATAGTGGAGAGGCTTTCATCTGATAGTAACGTTCGAATGAATAAAGCACAGTGTCGGGACCGGCATTTACAGAGCTGGAAGGCAAAGCATGAAAATTTATTTCGATAATATTCGAAATATCCATGCAACAGTTTCCAAGCCCCGATAAAACAGTGCGTTTGTACATCATCGGAGTATTTAAAGCAGGTGGTTGATACCAGCCTGAAAGGTTGTCGTTTATTCCATACGCGGCAACCCATGTTGCGCCGTTATCCGAACTCTCTTCCCATAAATAACGATAAATGCCATCGCCGCCAACGGGAGAACTGCCCGTTAGCAATTCAGGCGCATAGCCTTCGCAAATTATCGGAGAACCGACCAAAATATTATTGCCTATAGCTTGCAATATGGTTACTCTTACGGTGTTATCGCTAATGCTTTCTTCGCATACGTTTGAAGCTGCCACACGTCTGTACCAGGTTGTCTGCTGCAAAGCCGCCGGCAAATCATAATCGCGATGCAAGTTGCCGCTGACTAAATTCTCCCAGTTTGTATTATCTGTTGAAAACATCCATGTGTAAGTATAACTGCGAGAAACATCAGTGCCATCGTCCGGAACGTATCCGACTAACCGGTTGGGAGTTCCTCCGAAACAGAGAGTCGTGTCCTGTCCGCCGGAAATTAAGGATATTGTGTTGTTGGTAAGCGTAAGAACTGTAATTTCCACAGGAGCCGAAACGTCCACGCATCTGCCCGAAGTAACGGTTCTTCTGAACCATGTTGTCGCCGTGAGCGCCGTGGGGGTGTAATTTGCTTCGGTATGAGCGTTTGTCGGCGCCGTAAACGCAGAATTATCCAAGCTCAGCGACCAGCTGTAACTGTAAGTTCCGTTGCCGTTTAGAGGCGTTCCTATTGAGATTAGCGTTTGGGGATTCAGACCGTAACATATCGTATCGGGGTTGCCAATAGCATTGCCTGTTATAAAGGGTTGAACTATCACTTGAACAGGTATACTTGCGTCAATAACATCAACCGTAGTTACCACTCTTCTGAACCACGTTGTTTGCGATAACATTCCGGGCAAATAATTTTCCTCCACAGCTCCTGCAACATTTGCAAATGCCACTCCGTCCGAACTTATTTGCCATTGTATGCTTATAGTATTATTGTTGATGTCAAACGGTGTTGTGCCTGAAATGGTTCCGAACGATACGTTAGAGCAGACAGAATCAACCTGATTGGCTGTAACTGTCGAAAAAACAGTATTATATAAAAAACCGTTGAGAGCGGGGAGATAATTGCTCAAAACATCTCCTTCCAATCCCGCCTGCCCTGCCTGATTAGTCGGAGCGCTTCCGGCTGTGCCGTAAAGAACCGTTTTTGCGACTGCCGGAGGGGTAGCCCCGTTAGTTACGATTAATCCGCCGCCGCCGCCGCCACCGCTGCCGCCGCCTGTAGAGCCGGAATAACTGACATTGCCCCCTTGACCTCCTCTGGCAGATAAGGTTATATTTCCCGCCTGCCCCGAAGCATAACTCTGGACATAAAGGGCTATGGATCCGCCGCCGCCGCCGCCGCCCGCGCCGGTCTCGCCTGTGGCAGTCGGAATGATTGTATTCGGGCTGCCGCCGTCTGCAACTATAATGTTGCCGTTACCTCTTAGTGTATCGCAAATGATAATTATAATGCCGCCGCCGTCTGCTCCCGAAGTCGAAATTCCTGCGCCGCTGTATGTTGAACCGCCGCCGCCGCTGCCCATAAATAAGATATTATCAAAATCGAGGTATATATCCGTATTTCTTATTGTTAATCCGGGTGATCCAAAGCTGTTTATTGGGAGGCATAGCGCACTTTGATTTCCGCCTCTGCCGCCGCCGCCCCATCCTGCGCCGCCGCCGCCGCCGCTATATCTGCCGTTGCCGCCGCCGCCGCCCGTAAAAGCGGCTCCTCTGCCTCTCGCATAATCCGGAAATATTGGCACACTGACGCCGAAAATATAATTAGCAATGCCTTCCCCTTTTCCTCCCGCCGCATTACTGGTATTGGAGTAATAAAAAGCATTATTTTCGCTATCCGCGCAAACTCCATTCCACATAATCGATTCGCCGCCTCTGAATCCTTTTCCCGTAACGTCAATGTTGGCGTTGAGCGAAAGCGTTCCGCCTACAACAAACACAAGCACTCCGCCCGTTTTTGATGTGCTGTCCCAAGGCTCGCATGTCAGAGTTGAGACAACGTTTGCCGAATTATAATATGGAACTTTAATTAATTGAACAATTCCACGATCGGCGTTATAGGCGTTTTTTATACTGCGCGTGAAAGTTACATAAGGAGAAGATATTGAAGCTATTATCAAAAACTCATGCTTGCCCGGAGCTCCATTATAACCTTGAGGGATACCAAAATTCGGGTTGTCGTTTATTATCCCGCCTTTCATCTGTATCAGCAAAACCGTATCGCCAACGTTTAATCCGCTAACGTCATCTAATCCGACACGGTTTCCCAAAGGGAAAGGGTCTATTTCTGTTACATGTTTATTATGATTGTTAATAACGCCCCCTATCTGTTTATCCTGCGCAAATAGAACAGCTTCCAATCCTGTGATAATCAGCAGAATTAAGTATAACGACCTTATTTTAGCACAAAAAAACGACTTCATTAAACAAAAATAAAATACAAATTTAACAAAAAAATAGAATTTCAATAGTTTTTTTTAAGTTTGACAAGATTAATTGGTAGATTTAACTACTGAATGCAACTTTATGTTGTAAATATAGTGAAATATTTCTTTTGGTGAATAAAAGTTTAAAATGTATATCCGTGCTTATGCCTAAAATTTAGTTTGGTTCTTTGATATACAGCTGCTTATCGGCTTTGCAGATTTCTTTTTACAAAGTTCTTTTAATGTATCAATCTGTGGGAAAATCCCTCGCCTTTAGGTGAAGACTTTAGTATTTTATTGGTGATATTTTCTCAATAGCATAACCATTGTCGAAGTTTTTTTCGTTGTCATATGCATGGTAGGGAATATTTTATACATTAAGCAGATATTAGTAGAAACCAATCTTAAGTCGGCTTTAGCCGATCCCAAACCCTTCGGCTTTTAGCCGAAGGTAGTTTAATTTATTTCACCGTATCAACAAACAAATTCCATACATCGCTTTCCGGAAGATGAGCCGTTATGATCACTGGTTCATTTTTAACAGGGTGTATAAACTCAAGTTTTCTTGCCAAAAGGCTTATGCTTCCATCTTCATTCGAGCGGCTGTAGCCATATTTAAGATCGCCTTTTACAGGACAACCTAACTTTGCAAGTTGCGCTCTTATTTGATGATGGCGTCCGGTATGAAGTTCTATCTCAAGAAGATAATATCGTTCCGACCTGCCTATTATAGAGTAAGACAAACTTGCTTTTTTCGAGTTTTTTACCTCGTTATCATATGCGTAACTTTTGTTCTGTTTCTCGTTTTTTTTAAGATAATGAGTTATTGTGTCCTTTTCGGCAGGAGGATTTTCTTTTACAATAGCGTAATATAACTTTTTAACTTTCCGGTCTCTGAACATCTCATTCATCCGCGCAAGAGCTTTAGACGTCCTTGCAAATAACATCGCTCCACTTACAGGTCTGTCAAGGCGGTGAATACATCCCAAAAACACCTCTCCGGGTTTATTGTATTTTTTTGCAATATATTTTTTAACTTCATGTTCAATAGGGGTATCGCCCGTTTTGTCGGCTTGCGCCAAATCTGACGACTTTTTGTAAACCGCTATCAGATGATTGTCTTCGTAAAGTATTTCAACCATTGCCCGGAGATATTAATACTGTTCGTTTTCGTTAGGAAAACTTTTCGACCTCACATCTGAGATATACGATTGTACAGCGCCTTTAATCTCTGCGTGTAAGTTATGATACCTCCGCAGAAAACGCGGCGAAAACTCCTGACTAAGTCCCAACATGTCATGCAACACAAGCACCTGCCCGTCAACAGCTCCTCCGGCTCCTATTCCAATCAACGGAATTTTAAGACTTTCGGTAACTTCCTGTGCCAGCTTTGCCGGTATTTTCTCAAGAACTATTGCGAAACATCCTGTTTTTTCGAGCAGTTTAGCATCTTCAATAAGCCGTTTTGCCTCTTCTTCTTCTCTTGCCCTAACTTCGTATGTTCCAAACTTATATATAGACTGCGGCGTTAGTCCCAAATGTCCCATTACGGGAATACCGGCAGACAATATTCTCTCTATCGACCCTGCAATTTCTTTTCCGCCTTCGAGCTTAACGGCATGAGCGCCTGTCTCTTTCATAATTCTTATGGAAGACGCCAACGCCTCTTTTGAGTCGCCCTGATAAGTTCCGAAAGGCAAATCGACAACAACCAGCGCTCTTTTAACGGCTCGCACCACCGAAGCCGCATGGTAAATCATATTGTCAAGCGTAATCGGCAGCGTGGTTTCAAAACCAGCCATGACATTAGAAGCCGAGTCGCCCACAAGAATTATATCAATTTCGGCGGCGTCAAGTATTCTTGCCATCGAAAAATCGTAGCCGGTAAGCATGGCAATCTTTTCGCCTCTCTGCTTCATGTTATATAAAACACGAGTTGT
>Ga0099364_10009818_pt1 | contig 13249 bp, 13 predicted proteins | sample TergutTh196P3_FD_73070 | JGI IMG/M metagenome (GOLD analysis project Ga0099364, IMG submission 73070) | Microcerotermes parvus P3 segment gut microbial communities from Pointe-Noire, Republic of the Congo - Th196 P3 | ecosystem: Host-associated > Arthropoda: Insects > Digestive system > Gut ...
CTACCAGAAACATTATGGGATGTTCCATTTCCAGCCTCCTGATTCTTCAGGCTATTGACGCTATCATTGGCATGTTAACAGAATAGCGGGAAACAATCAAGACCAATGGCGGCCCAAAAGGGGGGGTGTGATGGTTTTTGATAATAATCATAGTATATTGTCAAGCCGGTTCTTTTCTGCTAAAATGAGTTTAACAATGAATTTAACCCGGATAATATACCTGCGCCGCTGCCTGGGGCTGACCCAGGCGGCCCTGGGGCGGCTTCTCGGGGTCACGAGGGCCTCCGTAAGCCGTTGGGAGCGGGGGCTCGGCCAGCCCTCCGACGTGGCCTTGACGCTTCTGGAACAATTGGAGCGGACTCAAAAAAGTTCCTCCCTCGCGGCCGATAAATGCGCCCGCTGCCGCGCCAAGGCGGGCTGCGCGTAGAGCCGCATTAAGCCCCGAAGACCAGGCCGGGGGCTTCCCGGACTATCCTTTCCCAGACTTCCGGCCCGGAAAAACTCTCGGCGTAGAGCTTCAGCTTGGGCTCGGTGCCGCTGGGCCGGAGGGCGAACCAGGACCCATCGGTTAGGGTGATTTTAAGGCCGCCCAAGGGCGCGCCGTTGCCGGGCGCGGTGTTCTCGGCCGAGGTTACGGCCAGGCCGGCCAGGGCGGCGCCCTTGAACCGCTTGGGGTCGGCAGATTTTAAGGCCGCTTTTTCCCGGTCCGTGACCGCCGTATCCAGCCGGCCATAGCGGCTGGCCCCGTGACGCCCGGCCAGGACTTGGTAAAGCTCGTGGGGGGCGCGGCCGGTCCGGGCCATGATCTCCGCGGCCAGGAGAGTCAGGGCGAAGCCGTCCTTGTCAGTAGTCCAGGTGCGGCCGTCCCTTTGGAGCAGGCTGGCCCCGGCGCTCTCCTCCCCGGCGAAAAGGAGGGTTCCGGCGGCGAGACCTTCCACAAACCACTTGAACCCCACCGGCGTTTCGTGGAGTTCCCGGCCGGCGGCGGCCACGACCCGGTCCAGAATGGTCGAAGATACCATGGTCTTGCCCACCCGGCCCGCGCAAGGCCAATCCGGGCGATGGGCCAGAAGGTAATCCACGGCCACGGCCAGGTAGTGATTGGGGTTCATCAGTTCTCCGCCGGAGACTATGCCGTGGCGGTCGAAATCGGTATCGTTTCCGAAGGCCAGGTCGAAGCCGCCGCTCCGGCCCATAAGGCCGGCCATGGCGTAGGGCGAGGAGCAATCCATGCGGATGACTCCGTCGCTGTCCAGGGGCATGAAGGAGAAGGAGGCGTCCACGCCGGGGTTGACCACGGAAATATCCAGGCCCCACTCTTCGGCAATGGGTCCCCAGAAATGGACCCCTGAACCGCCCAAGGGGTCGGCGGCCAGTTTAAGGCCGGCGCTTTTTATGGCCGCCATGTCCACCACCCCGCCCAGGGCCCGGACAAAGGGCCGGATGAAATCGGCCGTCCGGGCCGCGGCGCGGGCCCGGGCGTAGGGCCGGCGGGGAATGTCCCCGGGCTTCTTCAACAGCTCGTTGGCCCGCCTTTCTATCCAGCCGGCCGCCTGGTCTTCGGCGGGCCCGCCGTGGGGCGGGTTGTATTTAATGCCGCCGTCCACGGGCGGATTATGGCTGGGGGTGAGGATGAGGCCGTCGGCCGAGGCCCCGGGCCGGCCGCGGTTGTGGTCGATTATGAGAAAGGAGATGACCGGGGTGGGAGTGTATTCGTCCCCTTCGTGTATGATGGTGGGGACCTCGTGGGCGGACAGCACCTCCAGGGCGGTGCGGAAGGCGGCCTCGCTCAGGGCGTGGGTGTCGAACCCCAAAAAGAGGGGGCCCCTGTTATCCCTTCGGTATTCCGCCACCGCGGCCGTCACCGCGGCCACGTGGGCCTCGTTGAAGGAACCGGCGGAAGCCGAACCCCGGTGGCCGGAAGTGCCGAAGGCCACGGGAGCCGCGGCCTCGGCGGTGTAGTAATCGGCCAGGAGCCGGGGCAGGTTGACCATAAGCTCGGCCGGGGCCGGACGCCCCGCCAGGGGATGAACGGACATGGTTTCCCTCCTATAGTTGCTTCGGTTGGTCAGGCCAGACCCCGGATCAGGGCCGGCGCCCCGACCAAAGGGGCGTCCCCGCCCAGTTCGCCCCGGAGCAGTTTCAGATGGGCCGGGTCGGCCACTATGACCCCTCCCTCCAGCACTTCCCGCAGCCGGGGCCGGATGAACTCAAAGGCCCCGGCCGCGCCTCCGCCGATGATGGCTCCCTCCAGGCCCAGAAGGTTGAAGACTCCGGCCAGAACCAGGCCCAGCGCCTCTCCGGCCCGCCGGAACACGGCCAGGGACATGGGGTCACCCAGCCGGGCCAGGTCGAACATCGCCTTGGGGGTTAACCCCTCGGGGGTCCCCCGGTAGAGGGTTTCCTTTTTCTTTTTCAGCCACAGCCGCCCCAGGCGGGCCATGCCCGTCGCCGAGGCGATGGTCTCCAGGCAGCCCCGCTGGCCGCAGCCGCAGGGCGCGCCCCGGTCTTCCACCCGCAGATGGCCGATCTCGCAGGCGCTGGCAAAAGCGCCGTACCACAGCCGCCCGTCAATTATAAGGCCCCCGCCCACCCCGGTGCCCAGAGTCAGGGTCAAAAGATGTTTAAGGCCCCGCCCGGCCCCGCCGTGCCATTCCCCCAGCGCGTAGAGGTTGCAGTCGTTTTCCAGAAAGACCGGCAGGTCCAGGGCCTGGCTCAAAATCTTGGTCACGGGCACATTGACCCAGCCGGGCATATTGGGCGTATTTAAGAGAACCCCCGCGCCCTGGTCAATCCATCCGGGGACGCCGATGGCCAAGCCGGCCGGCCGGCCCGGGGACTCGGCGGCCAGCGCTTTAAGATGCCGGATAATGTCGGCCATGACCTGGGCCGGCCCCCGGCTGGAATCAGTGGCGAAGGCCCGGCGGGCCAGCACCAGGCCTTCATCATCCACCAGGCCCAAGTTGATATTGGTGCCGCCGACATCAGCGGCCAGGTAAATTTTTTCAGTCAACTAAAATTTCTCAGCATCTTTATGAAAACATACCCCCCAAACCTATTAGACCAGCTATTAACTGAACTGTCAACCAATAGAGCCGGCTTCGTTTCTCTCTAATAGGCCAGCGGGGGAAGGTTCAAGCCCTCGGTCTCGTCCCAGCCGTTCAGGAGGTTGAAGTTGGCCAGGGCCTGGCCGGAAGCCCCCCGGCAAAGGTTGTCGATGGCTGAGATAATTTTGACCAGGCCGCTACGGGGGTCGGGAAAGATGCTCAGATCACAGAAATTGGTGCCCCGCACCTCGGAGGTTCGAGGTTCAAAGCCTTTGGGCCGCACCCGCACAAAGGGGGCGGCCTTATAGAAATCCAGGTAGAGTCCCCGCAGTTCGGCTTCGGAAAGGGCCGATGAGGGCCGCGCGTATATGGTGGAGAGGAGGCCCCGGTTAATAGGGGCCAGGTGCGGAGTGAAGGCCACGGTCAGGGGCCGGCCGGCCAGGGCCGAAAGTTCCTGCTCCATTTCCGGGATATGGCGGTGGCCGACGACCTTGTAAGCCCTGAACCCTTCGGCCACCTCGCAGAAGGCGGTCCTCGGGTTAGGGTCCCGGCCGGCGCCGGTGACTCCTGAGACGGCGTCGACGATGACCGGCCAATCTTTGGCCGCCAGGCCGGCCTTGAGCAGAGGGGCCAGCCCCAGTATGACGCTGGTGGGGTAGCAGCCGGGGTTAGCCACCAGCCGGGCCCGGCTGGCGGCCGCGCCCCGAATTTCCGGCAGGCCGTATACGGCTTCGGCCAGGAGTTGGGGAGCGGGATGAGGCTGATACCACTCGGCGAAAACATCTGGATTTTTGAGGCGGAAATCGGCCGAAAGGTCAATGATTCTGGCCCCGGAATCCAGGAGGGCCGGGGCCAGGGTCAGGGCCGTGCCGTGGGGGACGGCCAGAAAGAAAATTTCAGCCCGGCCGGCCGCCTGTTCCGGATTCTCGAAAATCAGGCGGTCGTAGTTGGCCAGGGAGGCCAGGCCGGGGAAGACCCCGGTCAGGGGCTGGCCGGCCTCCTGGCGGGAGGTGATGACGGTCACCTCCGGACGCCGGGGGTGCTGGGCCAGGAGACGCAGAAGTTCCACGCCGGTGTAGCCGGTGGCTCCAACCAGACCTACTTTCATGGGCATAGCTCCGAAATGCGAGGGGAGGGTGGTATTTGTATTGATATAAAAAAGTCAGCCGGCAAAGCCGGCTCACTTGTCAAATCGCCTGCCGCTCTACCGTTTGGAATACTGGTAACGGGCGCGGGCGCCTTTCTGGCCGTATTTCTTGCGTTCCTTCTTGCGGGCATCGCGGGTGAGGAAGCCGGCCTTTTTAAGGACCGGCCGGCAAGCGGGGTCGTATTCCAGTAAAGCCTTGGCTATGCCGTGGCGGATGGCCCCGGCCTGCCCGGCTATGCCGCCGCCGGAGGCCAGAATATAAAAATTGAAACGGCCCTTTGAATCGGTTAGGTCCAGGGGCTGTTCCACCAGCATTTTCAGGGTTGTCTGACCGAAATAATCATCCAGGGAGCGCTGGTTGATGTTGATCTGGCCGGCGCCCGGGGTCATCCAGACTCGGGCGATGGAGGTCTTGCGCTTGCCGGTGGCGTAGAATCTGTCCGCCATTTATCTTTCGGCTCCTTCCTTCTTGAAAAGTTCCAGCTTTTCAGGTTTCTGGGCCTGGTGGGGGTGTTCGGCCCCGGCGTATATCTTGAGTTTCTTGAGCTGCCGCCGCCCCAGGCTGTTCTTGGGAAGCATGCCGCGCACGGCCAGTTTGAGCACTTCCCCCGGCTTGCGGGCCAGAAGGGTCCTGGCCACGGTTTCCTTGAGGCCGCCGACATAGCCGCTGTGGCGGTAATAGATTTTCTGGTCGAGCTTGCGGCCGGTAAGACGCACTTTGCCGGCATTGACCACGACCATGAAATCGCCCGTATCGTTATGGGGGGTGAAGATGGCCTTGTGCTTGCCCCGGAGGCGCCGGGCTATCTCCGAGGCCAGACGCCCCAGGACCAGCCCTTCAGCGTCCACCACAAACCACTTCTTGTCAACTTCGTCTTCTTTCGCCATAAAGGTTTTACTGATCATGGCCGCCTTCCTCAACTCGATTCTCACGAAATTACATTATGTATCATGGCGGCGAATTTTTGTCAATATATTTTAAAAGCCAGGTTTGCCATTTCAAGCGGTTGGTGCTAGAGTGCCGGTCAATCCATAAAAAAAGTAAGGCGGCCTGATTCCGATGACGGCGGAAATAAGCCCGAGGCAGCCCCGAAGCCTGGGCCAAACTCTTAAATCCATGTCCCTCCGGCGCCGCTGGGGGGGAGTGAACGGCTACCGGCATCTTCTGTGCCTGGGCCTGCCCATGATGGCCTCCAACATCTCTGTCTCGGCCATGCTGTTCACCAACCGGATATTTTTGAGCCACCACTCCCTGGAAGCCCTGGCCGCCTCGCTCCCGGCCGGCGTGGCCTACCTGACGGTGACGGCCTTTTTTCAGGGCCTGGTCAGCTATGTCAGCGTCTTTGCCGCCCAATACACCGGCGCCGGAAAACCCGGCCGGGCGGGGGCCGCCCTGGGCCAGGGCCTCTACCTGTCCGCCATTTCCGGCCTTTTGGTCGGCCTCACCTATTTCGCCGCCCCCTTCATCTTCCGGCTGGGCGGGCACCCTCCCCATATCCAGGAACTGGAGGTGCTATACTACCGCATCCTGTGCGTGCCGGCAATATTGAACATGGTTTTCCTGACCCTGGCCTCGTTTCTGGCCGGCCTGGGCCGCACCAGGGTGGTCATGTGGGTCAACCTTGCCGGAGCCCTGGTCAACATCCCTCTGGCCTATGGCCTGATTTTCGGCGTCAGCCTGGGCGGGAGCCAGTTGATCGCGGCCCGGGGCGTGGCCGGGGCGGCGGAGGCCGGGGTCATCAGCTGGCTGGTGGTGGTGGTCATCTTTGTTATCATTGTCTTTAACCGGAAAATGGAGGCCACTCATGGAGTCTTCAGCGCCTGGAAGCCGGATTTCAAACTATTCAAGCGTTTAATCTTCTACGGATTTCCCGGCGGATTCCAGCGTTTTCTGGAGCTGGGGGGCTTCACCTTTTTCGCCTTCGCCGTCGGGCACCTGGGAGAGGTTTACCTGGCGACCAACAACATAATCTTCTCCCTGGAATCCCTCTCCTTCTTCCCCATGCTGGGGGTCGGGGTCAGCGTGAGCATCCTGGTGGGCCAATCCATCGGCCGGGGACGCCCCGATGAGGCGGCCGAAGCCATGCTCAGCGGGGTGGGGGTAAGCACCTTCTATGTCGGCCTCATCGCCGCCCTCTTTCTCCTTTTCCCCAAGCCCCTTTTGGGCATTTTCCTGTCCAGTGGCCTGGACCCGGAGACGGCCCGGAAAATAATGGACTTAGGGGTGATCCTCCTGCGCTTCGTGGTGGTCTACAGCCTTTTCGACGGCCTTTTCCTCTGCGCCTTCGGGGCTCTCAGCGGGGCCGGCGATGTTTGGTACCCCATGGTCATCATGGGTCTGGGCGGACTTTTCGGCCTGGCCCTGCCCATCGTGCTTCTTTTCAAGCTGAACCTGGCCAATATCCAAATCATGTGGCTGATCTATGTCCTGTATATCCTGGTCATAAATATCGCCGTCAACCGGCGCTACCGCCAGGGCCATTGGCGGACCCGCCAGGTTATTGAAAAGAATTGAGAGCCAAGGCGGCCTGACCATGACCATACTGCCGGAACTGGCCCCTTACATGTTCGACCTGCCGCCTTCACTGGTGGCTCAACGGCCTCTGGAAGGGCGGGGGGATTCGCGGCTGATGCTTGTCCCCCGCGGGCCGGGGGCCCTGGAAAAACGCCGGTTCACGGAACTGCCGGAACTTTTGCCGCCCGGCGCCCTCCTGGTCTTTAACCAGGTCCGGGTAACCTTCTGCCGCCTCCGGGGCCGCCGGACGGACACGGGCGGCCAGGTGGAAGCCTTCATCCTGGAGCCTCCGCCCCAGGACACCCCGGCCGGCCCCCGGGACCTGTGGTGCCTGGCCCGTCCCGGCCGCCGCCTCAGGCCAGGGCTCAGCCTCTCCTTCGGCCGGGCCGGCCGGCCGGAACTTCTGGCCGCCCGGATACTGGCCGCCGACCCCGAAGGCCGGCGCCTCATACGCTTTCATTTTGAAAAGCCGCCGGCCCGGGTCTTCGACGAAATCGGCCACACCCCCCTGCCCTTCTATATCAAAAGGCCCGATGAGGATGCGGACCGCGACCGCTACCAGACCGTCTTCGGGGTTACCCCCGGAGCCGTGGCCGCCCCCACGGCCGGTCTCCACTTCACCCTGGAAATGCTGGCGGGGCTGAAAAAGGCCGGCTTCGGCACGGCCGAGGTGACTCTCAAGGTCGGGGCCGGCACCTTCACCCCTCTGACCAGAGGCCAACTGGCCGAAGGCCGCCTTCACCGGGAACACATCACCGTGCCGGCTGAAACGGCCGAGGCCGTAGCCCTGGCCCGGCGGGCCGGCCGGCCGGTGGTGGCCGTAGGCACCACCGCGGTCCGGGCCCTGGAATGGGCGGCGGAGGGTGGCTCCATCAGGGCCCGGACGGGCTGGGGTGATCTCTTCATCCGCCCCGGCTATCAGTTCAAAGCCGCGGACGGCCTCATCACCAACTTTCACTTGCCGGGCTCAAGCCTGATAATGCTGGCCGCCTCCCTGGCCGGCCGGAAAAAGCTCCTGGCCGCCTACGCCGAAGCCGTGGCTTCCCGCTTCCGCTTCTACAGTTACGGCGACGCCATGCTCATAATATGACAACAACCATCCCCAAAACGCCAAAACCCGCGGACGGCCCGGAACTGGCCTTCCTTCCTCGCCCGCCGGCCCCGGAAGAAGGGCTGCCCCGGCGCGGCCTTCTGGCCGCCTCAGGCCTTCGCGCCCTCCGCCGCTGGGCTCCGCCGGGGGGCTTCAGCCGCCCCCCTTTATGGGGCGGCCTGACCTCCCTGACCGTCTGGCCGGATTTTTTCCTGGCCGGGCCGGTCCTGGGGGCCCCGATGGCCGTCCTGACCCTGGAGGAACTCCTTCGCCGGGGGGGGGAGGAGTTCATATTTTTCGGCCTGGCCGGAGCCCTGGGCGAGGGTCTCCGGCCAGGGGATATTCTTTGCCCGGATTCCGGCCTGACCACGGAGGGCACCTCAGCCCACTACCCGGCCCCCCTGGCCCCGGCCCCGGACCTCCGCCGCCTTATCCTGGCCCAAGGCCAGCCCGTTTACGGCGGCGCTATCTGGTCCACCGACGCGCCCTACCGGGAAACCGCCGCCCAAATGGCCGCCTTCAAGGCCGCCGGCGCCGCGGCCGTGGACATGGAGACCACCGCCCTGTGGGCCGCCGCCCGCTTCCGCCGCCGCCGCCTGGCGGCCATCCTGGTCATCGACGATATATTATCCGCAAGCGGCCACCAAATTGGCCGCGACCGGCCCAGGTTCCGGCGGGGCCTGAACCTGGCAGCCCGCCTGGCCCTAAAGGTGGCCGGGCCTGAAATACCGGCCCCTTAATTTTGGGTTTGACTACTTTCATGTATTGTAGTAATTTAGAAGAAATAATTATAGTTTGCCGCCCGGCCCGGCCGGGCCGCGTCTGCCGAGGCTTTTTTGGTGAAAACACACCTGCTTTTAAAAGCCGGCCTCGCCGCTATACTGGCTTTTGCGGTCGGCGGGTGCGGCGCGGTTATTGATTATGCCAGGGATAGAGAGCTGAGGTGGGGGTTTTTCAATTCCCCCAGCTTTGTCAGCCCGGCCCGCCTCAAGGTGGGAGTGCTTCCCTTTCAGGACGGGGTGGGCCTGGGCGCTCCGGGGGCCGGGCTTAACCTGGCCCGCATGTTGAGCGAAGAGCTGGCCAAAAACCCTAACCTGATAATGGCGCCGGTGGAAGAACTGGCCGCGGCCGCCGGCGCCTGGGATTATACCGGCGCGCTGACCCCGGACCTGGTCGCCCGGATAGGTACCGCCCTGGGGTTGAACGCCGTGGTCCTGGGGTCGGTCTCGGAAATATCAACCTACAGCCAGCGCAAGGGCTGGCGCCGTCTGGCCCGCATTTTCACCAGCCAGAGAGACTATGTGGACGCTGTCCTGGCCGTCAGCGCCGTGGATGCGGCCACTGGCATAATTCTGGTCTCCCGGGCCAATTTGGGCAAGTATGACGGCGGCTCGGGCGGAAGACGCCTGTTGGAGGCTGACGTCCTGGAAGGCCCCAGCCAGGAGGCCATGGAAGGCAGCCTGGACGCGGCCCTGACCGAATCGGTCCATCGAACTCTGGAAGGCTTGGCCGCCCTGCCCTTCAAGGCCCGGATAATTTCCGCCGAGGGAGGGACAGCCGAGATAGCCTTCGGCCTCGATGTGGGGCTCAAGAAGGGGCAGAAATTTGTCCGCCTGGAACTTTTGCGGACCATAACCAACACCATAGGCGAGACCTATGAGGTCATGGGCGCCGCCTCGGCCGGCCTGAGAATCACGGAACTGGGCGACCGTTCCGCCACCCTGGAAGTGACGGACGGCCATGTTTTTCCAGGCGATATTGTTCAGGCCATAAACTAGCGTTTAACGTTTTTCGGGGAAAACGCCAATGATAAAAAAATCAGGCGCCTTTCTGGCGATCTGGCTCTGGGTTCTGGCGTCCTCCGCCGTCCTCGGCCAGACCGGGGAGGCGAAAGGAAACCACATGTTCGTGCAACTGACCACCAGCCTGGGCGACATAATTCTGGAACTGGACCAGGAGGCCGCGCCCAAGACCACGGCCAACTTCATACAATACGTTCAGGACGGCCATTACAACGGCACCGTCTTCCACCGGGTAATCCCCGGCTTCATGATCCAGGGGGGAGGGCTGGAGGCGGACCTGCAGGAACGGACCGCCCGTCCGCCCATTGACAACGAGGCCCAGAACGGCCTGTTGAACGACCATTACGCCCTGGCCATGGCCCGGACCCAGGACCCCCATTCGGCCACGGCCCAGTTCTTCATCAATACCAGGAAGAACGATTTTCTCAATCACACCTCCCCCTCGGCCTCGGGCTGGGGATACGCCGTCTTCGGCCGGGTAATTGAAGGCCAGGCCGTGGTGGACGCCATTGAAAAAACGCCCACCGCCAACAGGAGCTTTTATCAGGATGTGCCCGTTACCCCGGTGGTGATTGAAAAGGCCGAGGTGCTGGCCGGCTACAGCCCGGAAAACTGATGAACAGGCTTGAAAATTTTGTCCCGATATTTTCAGGTGCTCTGAAACCAAACCCGAACTATTGAATTGGAGGTGAAAAAGAAAATTTCAATTAGGTGACCATGAGAAGCAATCGCCCGGCCGTCCGCGCCCTCGTGATTGCTCGTCTCTATTGACTCAAAACACGTGTAAGGAGGATCAGACAAACATGTCAGCCCCATCGTGCCAATGCTCGGACCTGGCCAAGCTTGAGCCAGTATTCCAAAAATTTCAGAAAAAACTCGCCGGCGCCCTGATTCCCGTTCTGCAGGAGGCGCAGGAACTCTACGGCTATCTGCCTGTGGATGTTCTGGATTCCATCGCCGTCAACCTGAAAGTCCCCATCAGCCAAGTTTACGGCGTGGTGACCTTCTATGCCCAGTTCCACCTGGAACCCAGGGGCAAGCACATTATCCGCTCCTGTCAGGGCACGGCCTGCCACGTCCGCGGCAGCGGCAGAGTCCTCGATGCTTTGAAGGATAACCTGGATGTGGAAGTGGGCCGCACCACCAAGGATCTCCAGTTCACCCTGGAATCCGTGGCCTGCATAGGCTGCTGCAGCCTGGCCCCGGTCATAATGGTCGGCGAAGTCCCCCACGCCCGCCTCAAACCGTCTGATATCGCTAAAGTTCTAGATGAATATAGGGAATAAAGGAGGGGAAAAAGCATGACTAAAGAATTGCCCCGCATGGCGAACATCGCCGCGCTGAAGGAATTTCAAAAGCAATGTAAGCCCCCGCTCGCCATAAGGCAAGACCCCAAAGCCCCACTCCACGAGGGGGTGACCCACCACCTCATGGTCTGCGGCGATACCGGCTGTTTCTCGGCCGGGGGCAAAACCCTGGCCGCGGCCTTGGAAAAGGAACTGGCCAGCCGCAACCTTGACAAGACCGTTAAAATGGTCATCACCGGCTGCCACGGCTTCTGCGAAATAGGCCCCCTGGTTACCGTCTATCCCCAGAACCTCTTCTATACCCGTGTTCAGGCGGATGACGTGGCCGAAATTGTGGAAAAGACCGTCCTGGGCGGGGAAGTAGTGGACCGTCTCCTCTACCGGACCCCGGGCACTGAAACCACCGTGACCGACTGGAAGCAGATTGAGTTCTACGCCAAGCAGAACAAGATTACCCTGCGCAACTGCGGGCACATTGACCCGGCCCTCATTGAGGAATATATCGCCGGCGACGGCTACATGGCTCTGGCCAAGGCCATCGAAATGAAGAACGACCCCGAGGCCCTTCTGAACGAGGTCAAAAAATCCGGCCTCCGGGGCCGCGGAGGCGGCGGTTTTCCCGCGGGCATAAAGTGGGAACTGTGCCGCAAGGTTCCCGGTGAAAAGAAATATGTACTCTGTAACGCCGATGAAGGCGACCCCGGGGCTTTCATGGACCGCGCCATTCTGGAAGGCGATCCGCACCGGGTCATTGAAGGCATGATCATCGGCGCTTTGGTCATCGGCGCCGACGAGGGCTATGTTTATATCCGGGCCGAGTATCCCGGCGCCATCCGCCGCCTGCGCAACGCCATCGCCCAGGCCGAACAAATGGGCCTTTTGGGCGACAACATCCTGGGCAGCGGCTGGAACTTCCACCTCCACATCAAGGAGGGGGCCGGAGCCTTCGTCTGCGGCGAGGAAACCGCCCTTATCCGCTCCATCGAGGGGCAGCGGGGCGTCCCCACGGCCCGTCCGCCCTTCCCGGCCGTCAGCGGCCTGTGGGGCAAACCCACCAACAACAACAACGTCGAAACCTGGGCCAACGTTCCCGACATCATACTCCAAGGCGGCGATTGGTTCGCCTCCCGGGGCACTGAAAAATCCAAGGGCACCAAGGTCTTCGCCCTGGCCGGGAAAATCAAGCACACCGGCCTGGCCGAAGTGGCCATGGGCATCACCTTACGGGATATCGTCTTCAGCATAGGCGGCGGCATCATAGACGACAAGGCCTTCAAGGCCGTCCAGATCGGCGGCCCGTCGGGCGGCTGTCTGCCCACCTCCCTCCTGGATCTGCCGGTGGACTACGACTCCCTGATCGAGGCCGGGGCCATGATGGGTTCCGGCGGTCTGGTGGTGGTGGATGAGGACACCTGCATGGTGGACCTGGCCCGTTTCTTCCTCGCCTTCACCCAGGCCGAGAGCTGCGGCAAGTGTACCCCCTGCCGCGAAGGCACCACCCGGATGCTGGACGTGCTGAACAACATCACCTCCGGCAAAGGCAAGGATGGCGATATAGAGCTTCTGGAAGAACTGGCCCGCAGCATCAAGCAGTCCGCCCTCTGCGGCCTGGGACAGACCAGCCCCAACCCCATCCTTTCCACCCTGCGCTACTTCCGCTACGAATATGAAGCGCACATCAAAGACAAGAAGTGTCCGGCCAGGTCCTGCTCAGCCCTTCTGACCTTCACCATCGACCCGGAAAAGTGTACCGGCTGCACCGCCTGCAAGAAGGTCTGCGCGGTCGAATGTATCGAAGGCGAGAAGAAAGAGCCGCACGTCATTAATCAAGAAAAGTGCATCAAGTGCGGCGCCTGTGAGGAAGTCTGCCGCAAGGCCAAAGCCGTGATTCGGGAATAGGGGGGAAATCAATGAGCAACAACGTCAACTTGACCATAGACGGCTTGGCCGTCACTGTTCCGGCCGATGCCACCATCTGGGACGCGGCCCGTAAACTCAGCATCCACATCCCCATCCTCTGCCATCACCCCGACGTCACGCCCTTTGCCGGCTGCCGCGTCTGCGTGGTGGAAGTCGAAGGCATGAGGGCCATGGCCGCGGCCTGCGCCTGCCCGGTCAGCGAGGGCATGAAGGTCCGCACCAACACGGCCAAGGTCCGGGAGGCCCGCCGCCTGGTGGTGGAACTGCTCTTGTCCAGCCACCCCCATGACTGCCTGACCTGCGACCGCAACCAGAACTGCGAACTGCAGGCCCTGGCTGTCCAGATGGGCATCAAGGAAATCCGCTTCAAAAACACCAAACCGCAACTGCCCCTGGACGCCGACAACCCCAGCCTGGTGCG
>Ga0099364_10009819_pt1 | contig 13247 bp, 9 predicted proteins | sample TergutTh196P3_FD_73070 | JGI IMG/M metagenome (GOLD analysis project Ga0099364, IMG submission 73070) | Microcerotermes parvus P3 segment gut microbial communities from Pointe-Noire, Republic of the Congo - Th196 P3 | ecosystem: Host-associated > Arthropoda: Insects > Digestive system > Gut ...
AGAGGCTGTTTAATAATTAGACGCTGAAAATCAAGGGGTTTTCGTCTTTAGACAAATGCTGTTTCCCAGAAAACATAGGGGTTTTCACAAAAAACCAAAAAACGGCAATCGTCAAAGCCCTTGTTTTCAAGCACTTAATTTCCAAACAGCCTCTTACAATATAAAGTGCAGATAATCTATGCTGTTTAGGAAACAATGTACTAGAGTCTTCCGCTTACTCTTGCTTTTCCATTGCTGTCAAGTCCCAAATGCGGACAAAGCAAGACACGTCTTCGGGAGCACTGCCGACGACTTCCATGACAACCATTTTCTTTCCGTCGGAGGAAAAGCCCTGAAGAACTCCTCTCATTTTTAGCAATTCCTTTCCCGACTCGACATCCAAAATTGCAGTGGCGATATTTTGAAGTGTTGCATTAAATTCGTCAACAAGTCTTGTGTCGGGAACCATTGTGGCAATCGTTTTTCCGCCAGGTAAAAAAAACCAATGTCCCGCTGCCAATTTATGCAATTCCTTGCCTGTCTCGGCTTCCCAAATTCTAAGAAGACCATCCTCAAGTTTTTCAATCCTGTAATGGAACGCAATAATTTTCTTGCTGTCTGGGGAAAATATGTCGTCATGCCACCATTCATACCCTCCCTTCAATTCAAACAGTTTTTTTCCAGTCTCGGCATCCCAAATGCGAATGACGCTGTCCCGAACATCAGCCGGAGTCGTTAGCGCAGCAACTTTCTTTCCGTCAGGGGAAAGGTGTCTTGTTCCATCTTTCCCATCATCAAATCGTTGCACTTCTGTTCCCGACTCGGCATCCCAAATCCAAAGAGTGTTTTCATCTTCTGTAAGAATTTTCTTTCCATCAGCGGAAAAGCCGGCAAAGGCACCTTTCAATTTTAGCAATGCTTCCCCTGACTCGGCATCCCAAACTTGGATGCTATCATGCCAACCTCCGTCCCGTGTAACAATTTTTCTTCTGTCTGGAGAAAAGGTTGATACAAAGCCCTCCATTTCTAGCAATTTTTTTCCTGATTCGACATCCCAAAATTGAATCATACCATCGTGTGACATAACAATTTGTTTTCCGTCGGGGAAAAATTCGACACAGAATCCTTTCAATTTCAGCAATTCCTTTCCTGACTCGGCATCCCAAATTTGAGTGCTGCCGACATCGTCGTCAAGCGTCGCAATTCTTTTTCCGTTGGGTGAAAAGCAGGGAAATCCTCCTTCCAGTTTGAACAACTCTTTTCCCGATTCAGCATCCCAAATTTGGGTTTCATCTTTGTTCGTCGTAGCAATTTTTTTCCCATCTGAGGAAAGAAGACAATGCCCGACGAAGTGTGGAATGTTGAACTCAACAACGTGCGGCACACCGTTCGGAGGCTCTGCTCCCCTCATCGGAGTATTAAGAAACATGAATAGACAAATGAGCAACAGCGAGAGAAGAGAGTATGGTGTTTGCATGAGTATAGGGAACCTCTAGAAAACAATTTTTGCATTTTAACAATGCCGAAATGCACCAAATCTGTACTTTGCGTCCTTTTGCACCATCTTTGCGCCCCTTGCGGTTAAAATAGTTCGGATTTAACCGCAAAGTACGCAATGGGTTACGCAAGAGACGCAAAGGGCGCGGGGGGACAATTTCGCGCCCTTCGCAGTATCACCATCTACTCATCCGCATAACTGCCGGCAATATCGTCGTCGTAGGCATCATTATCGTAGTCCGGCAGGGCATCGTTGAGGAATTGCGTTGTGTAATCATGCTCGGCACCGCTGAGGGGCGGCGTGTCCGGCAAATCACTGAGCAGTGTATAGTCCCGTAGGGCTGCCGGGGCTTGTGCCGCTTCCCATGCCGTTGCTGCCTCGTCTTTTAGTTTCCACTGTGCGTTCTGATAGGATTTGAATCCCGTTCCCGCCGGTATCAGGTGCCCTAAGATGACGTTTTCTTTCAGTCCGATCAGGTTGTCTGTCCGGCTTGCTAATGCCGCTTCGGTGAGTACCTTTGTGGTCTCTTGGAAACTTGCCGCCGAAATGAAACTGGAAGCCTGTACCGCCGCCTTTGTGATGCCCAGCAGTTGAGTCGAGGCTTTTGCCAATTCTGTTTTTGTGCAAGTGGCGGGTTTGCCCCCTTCTGCTTCTGTGGTATCGTTGAATTGCTCGAACGTGTCACGCCGGACAATTGCGTCGGCTTCCAAGCCTGTGTCGCCCGGCTCCACAATTTTCACGCATTCGGAGATGTCCCTGTTTGCCTTGCTGAAGTGGAAACGATCCACTTGAACGCCTTCCAGTAACTTTGTGTCTCCCGCTGATTCCACTCGTACCTTGCGGAGCATCTGTGAGATGATGAGTTCGATGTGCTTGTCGTTGATCTTCACCCGCTGGCTTCGATAGACGTTTTGCACCTCATGGACAAGGTATTCCTGAACCTTTTCCACGCCGGAAATACGCAGGATGTCGTGCGGAATGTGCGAGCCGTCGGTGAGTGATTCGCCGACCTTCACAGAATCGCCCGGTTGGACCAGAAGGTGTTTTCCTTGCGAAATTTCGTGATTACGTTCTGCTCCGGTTTCTTCATTGACGACGACGATGGTGCGTTTGCCGTGCCGTTTGGGTCCCAGTTTGACGATGCCGTCAATTTCTGCAATCACTGCGGGGTCTTTCGGTTTTCGGGCTTCAAAGATTTCGGTGACCCGCGGCAGACCGCCGGTAATGTCTTGTGTTTTCCCCACGCCGCGCGGTCTTCGGGCAAGCATGTGTCCGCGTTTGACCGTCTCTTTATCATTTGCCTGAATGATCGCCCCCACCGGCAAGTAGTAGTATTCCAGAGTCTCTTTTCCGTCTTTGCTCATGATGTCGATCTGCGGAATTTGGTCTCCGGGATAATCCCTCACGACAAGAATAGGCTTGCCCGTGTGATCGATTTCGCGCCGTACGGTGACTCCTTCAATGATATTGACGTGGTGAACAGTACCGGCAACCTTGGCAAGGATGGGTTCGCTGTGCGGGTCTCGTTCGCCGATGATGGGGCAGAGTTCAATTTCGAACGTGCGTTTCTTCATCTTTTCATCTAAGGGACTGCTGAGAGTGATCCCGGAATGGGTGATGCTGAATTTTTTGCCCAATCCCGCTCCTTTGCTGTCGGTACTGTCGATGGACGTAATCCTCATGTGGTCGCCTGACCGGGGAAGATTGCCGTACTGCACCTTACTGCCGTTGAGAGAAAGACTTGTGATTCTTCGCCCCCCCTCTTCGCAGGTGATCGATAAATCGGTGATGTTGAAGAGTGCCCGCTTATCCCCCTCCGTATCGTCCGGTGCCAGTGCCGGTAAGGAGAGACCGCTCCCAAGTACGTAGCCCGTCTCTTTCAGTTTGTCCCGAAGTTCTTTTCTCCGCCGTTCGTCGAGTTTCAGTTTTTCGAGGTCATCATCTTTCAATGCCGCCAGTTTCGACAGTTCTGCCAGTGTCTTGATTTTTTTGTCCCTGATGAGGTTTTGAATCGGGTCCGACCACCGGATGCCCGAAACACTGCCGAAGGTGTAACTTGCCTCCCTCAGTTTTTCTTCCAGTTCGGCAATCCGTTCTTTGTCATTTTTCAGTTTGCCGAGGTCTCTTTCTTTGAGCGAAGCCAGTTCTGCTAGTGTTTTGATCCCCTTTTCCTTGATGAGATTCATGATCGGAGCCGACCACTTGACCTCTGTGGCACTTGCCGTCAACAGTCCCATATCGACCCGCAGAACGAAAGCGGGGTAAACCTGATCGCCGTCTTTGATGTAAAGTTCGGCACCCAGAGGAATGTCGATCCGCTCGTCCGATTTGGTGAGTTCTCTGCCTTTGGGATCGAGAACCGCAACTTCACCATCCCGCGTCAGCGAACGTAGTCCCCTCTCGGATTCGACGTGTTCAATTTTGATGAACTTTGCTGTACCGGCAACCTTGGTGTCGATTTCCCGTTTTTCGGCATCGCGGGCGGCTGTACCGCCGATGTGGAAGGTACGCATCGTCAACTGTGTTCCCGGTTCACCGATACTTTGGGCGGCGATGATGCCGACGGCGAGTCCCAACTCGACTAATTGGTTGGTGGACAAATCCATCCCGTAGCACTTGGCACAAACACCCAGTTCCGCCTCGCAGGTCATCGGGCTGCGGATTTGAATTTTTTCCAGACCGAGTTCCGCGATTTTTCGGACAATTTCCGACGTGATGACTTCGTTTTCCCGAACAATCGGTTCGTCCGTGAGCAGGTTGACGATATTTGTTCTCGACACACGCCCCCGGATCAATTCTCCCAGCGGAATCTCGACCTTATCGCCGTGGCGAAGCGTTTCTTTGGTGATGCCCTGCGTGGTGCCGCAGTCATCCATGGTGACTACAACATTTTGAGCCACGTCGGCGAGTTTTCGGGTCATATAACCGGAGTCCGCCGTTTTCAAAGCCGTATCCGCCAAACCTTTCCGCGCACCGTGGGTGGAACTGAAATACTCCAAAACGTTCAAGCCCTTGCGGAAGTTTGCTTTAATCGGTGTTTCGATAATTTTCCCGCTCGGTTTCGCCATCAATCCCCGCATACCAGCGAGTTGGCGGATCTGTTCCTGTCCCCCCCTCGCGCCGGAGACTGCCATCAGGTAAATCGGATTGACGTACCACTCTTGCCAGCCGAGTTCTTTCCGGTCATCGGTTTCAAAGGCTTTCATCATCTTCGCCGTAATTTCCTCGCGGGCATTCGTCCACGTATCAAGGACGTTGTTGTACCGTTCCCCTTCCGCGATGAGTCCGTCTTCGTAGTGCTTTCGGAAATCTTCGACCTTTTTTTCTGCTTCTTCGATGATTTTCGCCTTGCCGATCTTTTCCGCAGTAACAAGGTCATCGGTCGCAAAGGACAAACCGCTCTGGGTGCCTGCCTCAAAACCCAGCCGCATCAACCGGTCGAGCAGATCAATCGTTCCCCGCCGTCCGATGTATTCGTGGCAATCGCTGATAACCATCTGCAAACCTGCTGACCGGAGTGTTTCGTCATAATAGGGCATCCCTTCCGGCAGAATGTCATTGAAAATAATCCGTCCCGGTGTTGTGTCAAAGACCTTGCCGGCATTGACTTTGGGATCGCTTTTCAGCCACCGCCCCTTCGGCATGCGAACTTTGATCTTGGCATGCAGATTCACTTTGTCATGAGCATAGGCAAGCAACACCTCTTCCCGGTTGGCGAATTTCATGCCTTCCCCTTTTACTTCGGGACGCGTCATGGTGAGGTAATAGCATCCCATCACCACATCCTGCGACGGCGAAATGATCGGCGAGCCATTTGCCGGACTGAAAATGTTGTTCGTCGAAAGCATCAGCGTATGTGCCTCCACCTGCGCTTCCAGGGAGAGCGGGAGGTGGACCGCCATCTGGTCGCCGTCAAAGTCCGCATTGAATCCCCGGCAAACGAGCGGATGCAATTTGATGGCATTCCCCTCAACCAATACCGGTTCGAATGCTTGAATACCCATCCGGTGAAGCGTCGGCGCACGGTTCAACAGAACAGGGTGGTTCTGAATCACCTCTTCCAGAATATCCCAAACTTCCTCATCGCGGCGTTCGAGCATTTTCTTTGCACTCTTGATGGTGTCCGCATGCTGCAACTCTTTCAAGCGGCGGATGATGAAGGGCTGAAACAGTTCCAGTGCAATTTTTTTCGGCAGTCCGCACTGGTGCAGCCGGAGTTGCGGACCCACCACGATCACGCTTCGGGCGGAGTAATCCACGCGCTTACCGAGCAGGTTTTCACGAAAACGTCCCTGCTTTCCTTTAATCATATCGGTAATTGATTTGAGCGGGCGGTTGCTCGAACCCAGCACCGGTCGCCGGCAACGGTTATTGTCGAACAGAGCATCCACGGACTGCTGCAACATCCGTTTTTCATTACGGATGATCACTTCGGGAGCATTAAGGTCAACAAGTTTTTTGAGCCGGGAGTTCCGGTTAATAATCCGCCGGTATAAGTCATTCAAGTCGCTGGTGGCAAAGGTGCCTGATTCCAAGAGCACCAGCGGGCGCAAGTCCGGCGGAATGACCGGAATCACATCCAGCACCATCCATTCCGGCTTGTTGTCGCTGTCCCGAAGGGCTTCCACGAGTTTCAAACGGTTGATGATGTCTTTTTTCCGCTGTTTCGATTTCGTTTCCTTAAATGCCGCCCGAAGGTCTTCGGACAGTTGCACAAGGTCAATGTTTTGAAGCAGTCTCCGGATCGCTTCCGCACCCATATCGGCTTCAAATTTACCGGAATTGTCCTCTTCCCGGCACTTGCGGTATTCTTCTTCGTTCAGAAGTTCACCGACTTTCTTATTCGTTTCGCCCGGATTAATAACGGCGTAATCCTGAAAGTAAATCACCTTTTCAAGACTGCTCGCCTTCATTTCCAGAAGCGTTGCCAACCGGCTCGAAGCGGCTTTGAAGAACCAAATATGGACCACCGGAGCGGCAAGGTCAATATGCCCCATACGTTTACGGCGGACACGGCTATGCGTAATTTTCACGCCGCACCGGTCACAGGTCATCCCTTTATATTTCATGCCCCGGTACTTTCCGCAGGCACATTCCCAGTCTTTTTCAGGACCGAAAATCTTTTCACAGAAGAGTCCGTCCCTTTCAGGACGATAGGTACGGTAGTTAATAGTTTCCGGCTTTTTAACTTCTCCGTAAGACCAGCCGCGAATATCATTCGTCTTGGCGAGGCTGATTTTAACGGCAGAGTAATCGTTGATGCGTTCGTAAGTAAATTCGTTGCTCACAGAAAAACCCTACTTGGCTGAATGAAGGTTGCTGGGGGTGGTCTTCGCAGAAAAAGCGCACCGCACAAAGCGCAACACCCCCCTCCCGCTCGGAAGGGCAAAAAGGCTACGTCCCCAATGGTTGCCTATTTTAACGCAATGTGAGACAAAAGCAAGCGGGGGTAAAACGGCGGGTGCGTAAAATTGTCCTTTGCGTCCTTTGCGCTTCTCTGCGTCTTTGCGGTTAAAAAAATAACCATGCCGCACCAGCCGCTCTTGTATTTCCGTGCAAACAACCTAAAATATCCCTCCATGTCCGTTTATCAACAATGTATTAATCCGGCGTGCGGGAAACAATTCGGTGTCGATGAAGTGTTGCACGCTTGTCCCGCTTGCGGTGAACTGCTTGATGTCGAGTATGATTGGAATAAAACCGCTCCCCCCAAGTCGCTCCGGCATTTTGAACACTACCGGCAGGAGCGTTCTCACCCGCACCGCTTGAGCGGAGTTTGGCGGTTTCATGATTTGTTGCCGCTTCTGCCTCTGGAACAGTGTCTGACGATTGGCGAAGGACAGACGTTGCTCCAACAGGCACACCGGGTTGCTCCTTTCACCGGCTTGAAGGAAGACTGTCTTTATTTGCAATATGAAGGGCTCAATCCCTCCGGCAGTTTTAAGGACAACGGAATGGCGGCGGCATTTTCGCATGGAGTCTTCGTCGGAGCAAAGCGGGCGGCATGTGCATCCACCGGCAATACCAGTGCATCGCTCGCCATTTATTCCGCCTGTACCGGCTTAATGCAGTCGGTCATCTTTATCGGGTCGGGCAAAATTGCTTACGGAAAACTTTCGCAGGCGTTGGATTACGGAGCCAAAACGGTTCAAATCCAGGGAGATTTTGACGATGCCATGGCTCGTGTGCAGCAGGTTTCCAAAGAACAAGGGATTTATCTTGTCAACAGCGTGAACCCGTTTCGATTAGAAGGACAAAAGACAATTATGTTCCGCGTGTTGGAAGCGTTGCATTGGGAAGTGCCCGATTGGATCGTTGTTCCCGGCGGAAATCTGGGGAACTCCAGCAGTTTCGGCAAAGCATTTATCGAGTTACACCGCTTGGGACTCATTCAAAAAGTGCCGCGGCTGGCAGTCATCAACGCTGCCGGAGCGAATACGTTGTACCGGCTTTACGAGCAGGAAGGGTTGTGTTGGAACGGCGGCAACTATGACAAAACACTCGCACAAAAGTTTTTCGACCAAATGACCGCAGAAAGGCGGAAGGCTTCCACGATTGCCAGTGCCATCGAGATTAACCGACCGGTCAATTTGTCCAAATGCCTGCGTGCTTTAGACTTTTGCAACGGTGTGGTTCGGGACGTTACCGAGCAGGAAATTCTGGATGCCAAGGCACAAGTCGGAGCAGGGGGACTCGGTTGTGAACCGGCGAGTGCGGCAAGTGTTGCCGGAGCGAAAAAACTGGTTGCCGAGGGAGTCCTCGAAAAATCAGACCGCGTTGTCTGCATTTTGACAGGACATCAACTAAAAGACCCCAACGCAACGGTCGCATATCACTCGGCAGACAACACATTTTTCGAGGAGGTCTTGGGTAAACGCGGAGTCAAGACGGCGGAGTTTGCCAACCGTCCGGTTTCCGTAGCGAATGATCTCGACCAGATTGTCGGAGCATTGTAGTAGTACACCAAGGTTATATTGTAAACGGGGAGAAATTGGACATTTTTTCCTTGCGTCCTTTGCGTTTCTCTGCATCTTTGCGGTTAAATTTTTACCACAAAGCGGAATGGTTCCTTGTGGTTTATCGGCGTTGACATATGGGATATTTCAACCACTCCCTTATTGTCCAGACGTGATCGGTGAGTCCCGCCACCCTTGCCGGTGTGCACTCTCCTTTCTGTCCATCCGGTCGCCGCAACGTCCGTACCTTCCAACAAAAATTGTAACTGTACATCGAAAAACACGTCGCCGCTCGGTGGACATCCCAATCCTTCGAAAAACAATATGTTTTACGAACCTTGCGACTGCAACGATTTCTGTCCGTGCCATTGTGCCGTTCAATAAAAGATGTGTTCACCTTTCGGTTACACGGTGATTGTTCCAGAGCCGACTTTACCTGTTCCTCTGTACCAAACACCGTTCGATAGTCAATCTTTGTGACACGACCTTTCACTCGCGTCTTATGAACCGTCGCATACACCAAGTCTTTCGGTGGACGATAAACTGCACGCTTCGGTCGCCCACGTTTTCTGTGCGTTTCGGCGGTCGTTTCATGCCGAACACTTCAAGAATCGCCTTCTTGTAAGGCTTGTACTCATCACTTGTAATCAATCGCGGAGGCTTATTTTGCAAACGTTTCGCCGTCAAACGCACCAACTTTTTCGTGTTCTTGAGGGTGCGTTTGCCATTGACCACTTGTAATACAAGTTTGTGTGGAGCATCGAATGCAACGTGATCCCAGTTGTCGCCGCGCCGAGCATTCGCCGGATTATTTTCGTCGCAATTTTTTTCCTTCTGGTACACGAAGCCTCACTTCTCGTCGAATTGAACTTCTTTCGTGTTGGGGGGAAAACTCCACGAGTTCGTCGTGAAGTTTTTCGGCATGTTCGCCTGCGAGTTTCGACAAGCGGCTTTGCGCTGCACAGGGCGCGGCGTAGCAGAACTTACGATTCTACAGTATTATATGCGGATCATAACTTTCGGCAATAATTCGCAGTTCGTCCAGAATGGCTTTTACGCCAAGTTGTTCAGCGGTGGATTCCAGATACTCGTTGTCAAGATTTTCCTGTACCCGCAGCATCGCCACGACATCTTTTTTACTGCGTCCGCTGCCGAGTTTGATCCAGTGGAGTTTCGAGAGGATGGAGTCTTCGGGGGATGAAATCGGCAACGGCACGCCATCGACAATTTCTGCTTGGACAACGCGGTCAAAACGGGAAGGCAACATAGATGCGGTGTAAATATCCGCTCTTATCATGGAATCCATATCGAGAAGTTGAAACATAGATTTCATTCGGATCGCTTCGTCGAAGGCACTCTGATCAACATAAAATTCCTTTTTTAAGTCCTGGAATAAGGACTGGCGATCCTTACACGCCCCCATATCGACGACAATGTCCACATCTTGCGTATTTCGTGCTTCGCCGTAATGTGCCGCAACCACTCCACCCGTCAAATGGTGTTGCAGACCATGACGTTCAAGTATCGCACAGATTTTTTCGGCAAGTGCCGCCAATTCTAATAGATCAATATTCATCTGTTTGCTCTCTTTGTTTGGCTTCCGCCATCTCGATCAACGTGCGGGTTCGCGGATCGCCGCCATAAAGACGTTTTGCCATGGCAATTCGCAGTTTTCGCTCATCAATGCCGGGATGTTCCTTTTGGTACCGGAGTGCCGCCTGCGAATAAAAACTTTGAAACATCCTAAAACAACCACGCATTCTCTCCGCCGGATTCATGGCTCGGACGTGCTCCCAGTACAATTTTTCGATAGTCTTTCCGGTTTCAGAGGTAGGCATGGCGGAACTCTTTCGTCTATTTAATCTTTGGGAGTATTTTACCCTATACTCAACAGCAATGGAATGACCGCTGCCCCTTGCGTCCCTCGTACTTTCTTTGTGTACTTTGCGGTTAAAAAAATTAACCGCAAGGTACGCAAAGTTCCTACGAAGGACGCAAAGTACAATTTCATACCGTTTACAGCATAGGGCATTTGAGGCAAGGGATACTACTTCGGCGCGAGTGTACAAACAACTTGCCTGTGGGCAGGTTTTGGCGGTGTCTCGATTTTGCCAACATCTTCCAGCATCTCAATCATCCGATACATGACTTTTGATCCTTCTTGGACATGGGCGTTTTCACGCCCCCGAAATTTGACGACAATCTGCACCTTATCCTTGTGGGTCAAAAATTCACGGGCTTTGTTCACCTTGACCATCAGATCGTGATCACCGGTTTTGGGATGCAGCCAAACTTCTTTCAGTTTCGATTGAGGAACATTTTTCCCCTGTCGTTTCTTCTGTTGGTAACGGTATTTACCGTAATCCATAATCCGGCAGACGGGCGGTTTGCTGTCGGCTGCCACTTCCACGAGATCGAGTCCCATCTGCCTTGCTTTATCGAGGGCTTCGATGGTACTCATGATGCCTAGTTGCTCGCCCTCTTCCGTAACAACCCTGACTTGGGGAACGCGGATTCTCTCGTTAACCCGTTGCCTATCTCTATCCCTATCTCTGTTGTCCCGCGGGTCTATCCTCCTCAATGCCATAACGAATGGGGGTTAAGGTACATTCTGTGCCGCCCCGGCAAAAATCCGAGAGGGCAAGTCTGCATTGTAACATTTTCGTTGCCCGATAGTAGTAGGGGGCACTCGCCAAAGAGCCAATAAACCGTAAACGGCATGAAATTGCCCCTTTGCGCTCTTTCGCGGTTAAAATCTTTTTTTAACCGCAAAGTGCGCAAAGATTATGCAAAGTACGCAAAAAAATAACGTCCAATTTCTCTCCGTTTACAGTATAACTTCACCACGCGATCACGGCATCGACCGGGAAATGGTCCGTCGGATACCGACCATTCCGTTGCGTGCGGATAATCTCTGCCGAAATCGTTTTCAGACCCGGCGATATGAATACATAGTCTATCTTTTCTCTGCCCGGTGCCCGAAAACCGTTGAAAGTTCCCACCTCCGTTGCGTCAGGATGAACAACCCGAAAAGTGTCCGCCAACTGATACGGTGCGTCCCAGTCTTGACCGTCGAGAGTCATCGACTCCCCTTTCATAAATCGAATGGCTGGACTTCTCTCGCCACAATTCATATCACCCATCACCACCACAGGAACCTCTTTGTTTTTTCGAGCGGCAATCTGTTCCATCAGTTGTTTTGCGCCGCGTTGCCGGGCATTTTCACTCAAATGATCGAAGTGCGTGTTATAGACATAAATTTTCCGTCCTGTGGGCTGCCCCTCTTTGAGTTCGTGAAAGAGAGCGACCGTAACGGTGCGGGGACAACCCGCTTCAGGGTCGGTCTTTGAGCCGGGAACATCCGGCGTGTCGGAAAGCCAAAAGGTGGCTTGGTCTGTTTCGTCAATTCTCCAGCGGTCTTTTTTGTAAAAGATCATCATTGCTTCACCGACTTCGGGATTGACTTCACGCGACCGCCCAAGAGAGCCGTGTCCCGGTAATTTCGAGGCGATGAAGGTCACTTGATTGAGTTCAGGATTGCGGTGCATCACGGTTTCCTGCGTACCGATAAAGTCGTAATTGCCTTGCACGATAAGATCGGTCATAAACTCCCTCCGGTTTGCCCAACTATTTTCACCGTCATTGGCGGTGGAAAGCCGGACGTTGATCGCAAGAACCCGAATCGGATCGTCTGCAAAGAGACTGGAAGCAGTAAATAGTGCGACAAAGAAAAAATAGAACAGTTTCATTGTTGTTTGTTTTTTCGCGGGTTAAAGATGGACAAGCATTATACAAAAGAGGAGGCAAAATATCAACTATACCGTAAACGGCATGAAGGTTACAAAGTTACCCTTTGCGTTCTTTGCGAAAACGTTGCGTATCGTTTACGGCATGCTACCGAAAAACATCGGCTCTCAGCGAATAGGGGGTGGAGCCGGAAGCAGCTTCGGGATTCACCGTCAGTATCCCGCCGACTCTCACCGGGGTGGAGCGGTACGAAACACGAAGGTCACCCGAAAGTGTAACGACAATCATTTGCGTCGGATTGGGGGTGATGGTTCCGAAAGGTCCGCGTTCGATTTCAGGAACAAGTACAAAACTTCGGATTTCCGTCTGATGCCGGGTCGGATCCATATATCCTTCGATAAAAACGGGTATAAAGTAGAGGTTGCCGTTCTCATCCTGCTGCGGTTTTGTCAACTCCCGAATGGGGTCTGGAATTCGTCCTGTTCTGTGGTCGGCGAGTAAATCGGACCATTTGATTTCCACATAGCCAAAAGGCACCGCATACTGTGCCTTATAAGAATGATAGACCGCACCGGCAGTTGCCAGCACTACGGAAAGAGCGACACCCGCCGAAGCCATTCCCAATCCCTCATGGACCTCCGTTGCCCGCAGGATTTTCCGAATCGCCGTTACGCCCAGTACGATTCCCATGATCGGAAAGATCACGAACAGCATACTGATAAACGTCAGTGCGGAGAGAAAGCCCAGTATGAGGGAGCCGACCGATTCTGCGGTGAGAGATTTATAATCGACATTTTCATCGGGATGAACCGCATCGTGATCCTGATGGTACCCTTTGAGGGCATCGTCGAATTCAACACGCCGCCGCTTTTTTTCTGAATCACTCATAGGGTCATTGTAATCTGCGGCGGCACTGCTGTCAAGAAATTTCACGTTTTTTAACCGCAAAGACCCATCCCCTTCAAGGTACTTGCCATAGGCACAATCCGTTACTCCGTTACTTTTGTTATTCTTCTTTCTCTCTCTGTGTGAACTTACTGTGCTGGCGGTTAAAAATTACATGTTTC
>Ga0099364_10009820_pt1 | contig 13247 bp, 11 predicted proteins | sample TergutTh196P3_FD_73070 | JGI IMG/M metagenome (GOLD analysis project Ga0099364, IMG submission 73070) | Microcerotermes parvus P3 segment gut microbial communities from Pointe-Noire, Republic of the Congo - Th196 P3 | ecosystem: Host-associated > Arthropoda: Insects > Digestive system > Gut ...
GTCTTGTCGCGCAGCAGGGCCCCGAGCCCGCCGCCGTTGTAGCGGCGGATGTGTTGCGGGACGGTGGCGGGGTTCATCCCGAGGAAGTCCGCGATGTCGGCCGACCCCTTGCCCCGCGCCCGCAGCAGCACCGTCTGTAGCCGGACGGCGTACGTGTGCTTCAGTTGCCCCGCGTCCAGCAGTTTCACCATCAGGGCCCTGTCCTCTTCATTCACGTTTGGCTGTAATGCTTTCATCCCCACATTTTAGCATAATGGACATCTCGTTGTCTGTATCGGACAAAACACTAGGTATGGGCGATGGACACGGCGTTTGTCCCGAGGGGGGCGTCGTTCAGGAACAACCCGTGGCACAGGGGGTACTGCCTGGTGAGGAGGCTTGCGCGGTAGGGGGTACAGACAGGGGTACATGAGACCACGTTCCTGAAGTTGACCCCCTCTGCCGCGAGCCTGTCGAGGACGGGGGTCTTGCCCTGCAGGTTGGGGTCCCCCGTATAACCGGTCGCCTGTACCCGCCACTGATCCGCTAGCACAAAGACGACGTTCGGCTTCGGGTCTGCCCGGGCAGCGAGTGATAAAAATGCAATGCATAGTAACACAGGCATATTGTATCTCTTGTTTGCACGGTAATTTGATGACTTGCGTAAATTTTCAACACTATGCTTCATTCTTCAGTTTTCACATCGGGCAGGTTCTCGACGATTTTCATTGTTTGCACACTGACGTTGATTACGCTGAGCAGCAAATCAAGGATGTAACGCGGATTGCCTGTCTCCTTTGACCAGTCGTTAGGGTCATTGACAATGCCACTTTCCTTGTGTGTCATGATTTGGTAACGCTCCATGATCCACTCAATCGCCGATTTGCCGTTGACCACATAGTCGTACGCTTGCGCAGGGACTTTTTTGAGCGTGATTTGGGAGTTGTAAATGATGGTGTCTTTTTGGTCTTTCTTCGGGAAACGCATTTTCTCGACACGATAGTCGAAGTATTTCACCTCTTTGGCGTTTGCCTGCTTCAATGAGCCGCTGACGCTGAGCGTATTGTATTCTACAACTCCGGGACATTTCCCTGCTTTTTCGTAATTCAAGTGCAGTTCCGCCAATGCTCTGCCCACCTTGCTGAACGCCCAGAAATTGCGCACGTCATCCACCAACGGCAGACGAGGTAACATTTTCTTTAAATCCGAAGCAAACATCTCACGATATTTCGGGCTGTGCAGGAATCCGTATACATAGTAGAAAATATCTTCTTTCGTTACGATTTTGCCGTATTGTTGCTTGGCTCTTTCCAAAATGAAATCGCTGACGGCATCACGACGGATGTATTTGCCTTCGTCTGCTTTGTCAAAGAGAGTTGTTTGCCGAGATTCGTTTTCTTCGTAATAGTAGAGGGGGAAACAATTAGATTTTTCTATTGAGTCATAGTTAGGAATATTGTTAGTTATTAAAACAGAAAAATCTTTACTTGCCCCAACACCTGACACACATATAAGTAAATTTTTATGATTTTTTGTTGGGAATACTTTGAGTAACTGATATCGTTCTTGATTGAGGTCATCATCAAAATAGGAGTTAATCTTTACAAATGGACGATAAGCAGTAAGACGATATTCATTTGGATTTTCAAGAATGGCTTTATTCTTTTTTAGGTTATTCTGCCAATCTCTAGACCAACTTCCTAAGAGAGAATTGGTAATCACTTCTGGTTGTCCACCTGCATTTACTAATTCTCTCTCTGAATTGTAATGCTCAATAGTTTTTTTGATGTTGCTAGACAAAACTTCGGTTGAAAAATTATATACCCAACTGTCTCTTGCCGTTACTGTTCCCAATGAATTTGCAATAAAGAAACTCTTCGCCTTCGCATCAAATTTCTTTTCAGGTTCGAGAGGGATAAAGGTGGAGAAGGCATCGTTTCGTTGATTGAGCCAGTCGCCGTGTTCGTTGGGTGTGAGGGTTTGCCACTGCATATTGGCGATGCTGTGGTTTTTCTTGATGATGGCGAGTTTCGCCTCTCGGGAGAGGTAATCGCCGATGTCGTGGTAGTGGATGGTGGCTTTGCTCATAACGGTTCTTTTTTCAGAGATTTAAAAACCACATTGCGAAGTTCGCCCAAGTTGGGCAAATACATCTGATATTTTGATACAAAACGTTTATTGTTATTGCCATACATGGCATACTCAACCATGACTTCATCTTTTTCTTTTGCAAGAATAATGCCTATCGGAGGGTTATCACCCTCGTTATTTTTGTCAATGGCGAAATAACCAAGGTACAGATTCATCTGCCCAATGTCTTCCTGTTTCACTTTCCCAATCTTAAGGTCAACCACCACATAACATTTGAGAATGATATGGTAAAACACCAAATCGGTATAGTAGTTTGTATTATTGACTGTCAGACGGTATTGTCTTCCGACAAAAGCAAAGGGCAGAATGTGACACCGTTCAGCCCCTGCCGGGGCTGATGAAGGGTTGCCGCCCTCCGCCGGTTCCGCGCTCGTTGCACTCGCGCTCCACCGACGGTTACTCACATTTTGCGCCTCCGGCGCATTCCCGTGTAGGGCTTTGGAAAATACCGTAGGTTGAAACCTACGGTTAATAAAGTGTTGTCCCATGCGGGACTTTCCAAATACATGACTTGGGCTAAACGGATACGCTATTTCAAAAAAGACTCTAAATTCTCTCATATAAGCCCCCTGTGCCATTCAGGATAGGCGGCTTCGAGTTCGGAGAGAAGGAGTTTTGCAAAATCTTGAAAATCGGGTTCGTCGGACGGAGGGATGATTCTGCCTAAAAGATTCCGTTTCAGATGTCCAAGTGTGACGGCATTGACGAATTGGACAGGGAGTAACCCTTTTCTGTAATCAGGGAAAATCGTTGAGAAATGTGGTTTGTATGTTTCGTGGTGAAGCGGTTGCGTAAAATGTCCTGTGTTTTCAAACACAGAGACCCATTTCCGCACTGTGTCGAGAGGATAATGAAGAATGAGAAAGTCTTCAAAATTGTGAAAGGAGAAATGAAAGGCAGGGACACCCTGTGGACGATCGAGATAATTCTGCCGTTTATTTTTCGGTCGTTGGGGGTGATAGAGGTCGTAATCCACCCATATTTGAACGTTTTTATGATTTCTGTTTTTTTTGCGTATCTCTTTTAACATTTTGCAAATTGAGGTGAAATGTCCCGATGCCGCATTTTTAGGAACAAAAACAAGCTGGCGAATACCAGCTGCTTCTTTGTCCAAAAAACTTTGAAGTTGTTTAATGTAGGCAACTTCCGAATCTCCCTCGCAAATGATAATGATGTGTTTTGTCATAACGTATTTTTATAATGCAGGATATGGAATGCCAGAGTAGAATCCATCAAGGTATTGTCTGCGGAAATTCGTCACATTGCGAATGTCTGCGCCTTCTTCTCGTTTTAAATCCACTAGGCTTTTAATGATGGTTCCCTTTCCCGCTATCTTGCGCAACGTAGCGACTTCCGATATGCGAAGAATGGAATCGTCCAGAATGTCTGTATTGTGCGTCGTGAAAAACAATTGTGCATTTGTTGTGTTGTGACGTTTCTTTTTAAACATGGAGATGAGTTCGCGCACAAGCAATGGGTGCAGGGAACAATCAAATTCGTCTATAAAAAGTGTGGCGCCAGTTTGTAATGCAAAGAGTAATAATGCGATAAGTCCCGCCAGTCGAATGGTGCCTGTGGATTCCATTTCGTGAAAATTAGCCGCTATTATATCGCCTGTGACCGTTTTATGGAAAGAAATGATTTCGTTTGTAAACGATGATTTTAAATGGGCGGGAACTTCTTTATCAATCCAAGCTTGCTCGGTTTCTGAAAGAATACGAGGTTTAATTTTAATGTCTTCAATGTCAATGTCCAAACGCTTGATAATATCCACCACATCCTTCAATACTTTACCCTTGTCTTGATTTGTATTTTTGGAAATAAGGTCAATGGCGAAAGGTAAAGGAAAATCTTTTGTGTTGGAAACGGCTAATAAATCACTTCTGAAGAAATCATAGACTTCGGTGATGTTTTTATTCAATCCACGATATCCGTTTCCAATGCGGGCAAGGAACGCCGTGGTTTGTTTGCCATTCCCATCTGACGATTCCACTTTAAATATTTCGGCTAGTTTTTCAACGGAATAAGTTTCTGTGGACAATTGTTTTGAAAAAAAAGGAATCATGTCCTGAATTGTATAAATCGGTATGCCATCGTGTGATAATTCTTCTTCGCATATTCGTGTTCCGTCGTAAACAATAGTATATTGATAAGTATTTTTTTTCACAAAAAAATCAATTTGTAACATTGTTGTCGGTTTTGCGGGGTCAAGAATATTAGGATCAAACAATAATTTATTTCCAAGCCCTTGCGAAATTGTGTTTAAAGTCAAGAGTGCCTTGATGATATTGCTTTTCCCCGATGCGTTTGCGCCGAAGAACGCCATGCAGGGGACGAGCCGTTCGCCGTTAGGGGCGGTCAGGAACGGGAGCGTTGACATCTCCTTGTAACCGTTGGGTGCTTTCCCCTCGGCATAGGAGAAATCAAGGGTCAAATCCACAATGGAACGGAAATTCACAATTCTCAGTTTTGATAGCATACTGTTCTCCAAATGAATGGGATAATTATTGCATAAGCCACCCGACAACGCAAGGATAAACGAAAAAAATGTTTATTTTCGCCGCAGGCGTATGCAAGATGTCGCAGACATTCCTGTCTGTACACGGTTGACGGCAGACAGGAATGTCTGCCGCATCTTTACCTGCCGTATCTTGTTTCATTACTTCGCCCCTTTTCTCACCAAAATCGTTATTGCTATCGGCGTGCGGCTGCCACTGCCAAAGATTTTACCGCCTTCCCTGCGCGATAGCTCGCCGCTTGTACGTTGATTTCCGCGCAAGTTGAATACATAAATCGTCGAAAACTCTTTTTCCAAGCATTTGCGGAAACCGTCGGTGCTGTTACCGTCCAACCATGCGCCGTTGGAGACAAAGGCAATGATTCCGTCGTTGCCGCCTAAACGGTCGGTACTCCAACGGAATGCCTTAATGTAGGCATCGTAGAGCGATTTGTTCAGTCCTGCCGAAGATTGCTTGGCGTAAGTCGTCGCAATTTTCGCATCAAGTTTAGGATAGGGTTGATTTTGCGCATTGTCGTTGGCGGATTTTTGTCCGATGGAATACGGGGGGTTGCCCATGATGACCGTGATGGGACTGTTTTTCTGTCGGTCAATACGCGCCGAGTTTTTGGGGGAGAAGCCATCGCCTTTCATTTCCGTTTGTCTGCCATCATCGTCGCCTTCATTAAGTTGGAACGTATCGGTCAGGCATATCCCGTCGAAGGCATGATAATCCTCCGATTGTGTCGAGTCGTGATAGGCGTTTTCAATGTTCACAGCCGCAATGTAGTAGGCAAGCAAAACAATCTCGTTGGCAAAAAGTTCGTGGCGATATTTGCGTTCCAAGTCTTTTTTGCCAATCAACCCGCTTTGGATGAGGCGTGTGATAAAGGTACCTGTCCCTGTGAAGGGATCGAGGATGTTTACATTCCTGTCGCTCATGGTTCTGCCAAATTCTTGTTTGAGCACATCGTTTACGGAATGGATGATGAAATCCACAACTTCGACAGGCGTATAGACAATGCCCAGTCGCTCGACCATTTTGGGGAATGCGGTTTTGAAAAACTTGTCGTACAGTTCAATGATGATGCGCTGTTTGCCTTCGGCGTTGTCAATTCCCGAAGCCCGCATTTTTACGGAATCATAAAATTTTTGCAGGATTTCGATGTCTTTCTCTATCGTACTTGCCTCCAGTAAATCGAGCATGGTCTGCATGGAAACGGAAATCGGATTGTTTTTGACAAAGGAGTATCCTTCGAACAATGCCTCAAACACTGGCTTGGTGATAATGTGCTGGGACAGCATTTCGATAGCGTCGGTGGTGGTAATGCCGGGATTGATATTTTTTTGAAGCCCTGACAAGAATTGTTCGAAGGCGGTTTTATAGTCGCCTGACTTTATCATTTTCGTGATGCGTTCAATTTGCCGTTCGGCGATTTCGGCAACGGATTTTGCCCATTGTTCCCAGTAGCGTTTGTCACCCACTTTCTGCACCATTCGGGCAAACACCAGATGTTGCAGGTGTTCGAATTGCAGGACAAGTTGACGGGCGATTTCTTGGGTGGTTTCGGAATGATCGGTATCTTTTGCGGAAATGGGATTCCCGTTTTCGTCAAAGGAGATATCGGGGCGTCCGACAAGGATGTTGGGCGGCTTGCGTTTGTTGAGTTCGATTTTATTGATGGTGGCATTGAAACGGTCGTCATGTGCGCGAAGTGCATTCAGCACAGTCCAAACCACTTTGTAACGTTCGTTGTTGTCCAATGCCTTTTCGGCTTCCACGTCGGCAGGAACAACCACAGGAATGATGATGTAGCCGTATTTCTTATGGGGGGCTTTGCGCATCACGCGTCCGACGGACTGTACCACATCAACCTGAGAATTTCGGGCGGAAAGAAACATCACGGCATCGAGCGACGGCACATCCACACCTTCGCTTAGGCAACGGACATTGGTCAGCACGCGGCATTCGTTCTCGGCGGGGTCGGCTTTAAGCCACGCCATCAATTCGTTACGTTGCGTTACATCCATTGTCCCGTCAATGTGCTTCGACGAGATATACTGTGTTTTTCTCTGGTTTTTCTGGGGAAGCTCGTGTATGTAACTTTCAGCAACGGCGTTGAATGTCGTTGTGATTTTTTTGCTCGTAGCAATGTTTTGGCAAAAGGCGACCGTACGGCGCATTGGTTCTGGGTCGGTCGCCTTGATTGAGCCATCGTCACCCACGACTTGTTTGGAAAGCGCGTTGATACACCCAATCAGTTTGGAAGCGTCGTCGGCGTTAATTTCGTTTCCCTTGTCGGCAATCATCTTTTGTATGGCAGGCGGCACATCGTTTTGATTGAGCGTAAGGATCAATACCTTGTAATCGCTCAATAAGTCTTTATCTACCGCTTCACCAAAACCAATGCGGTAGATGTCTTTGCCGTACATTTTTTCATCGTCCATGGAACACAAAACGGCATCCGCCTGAGCGGCTTTCGATTTGGTGTCGTCGCTGTACAGGCGTGGGGTGGCGGTCATATAGAGACGCTTTTTTGCAGGAAGAAAAGCGTTGTCGTGAACTTTTACGAATGCCGATTCCTCATCTCCCGAAAGGGTTACGCCCGTGGTGCGGTGAGCTTCATCACAAATGATCAAATCAAATTCGGCATAGTGTAGCAATGTCTTTGCCAGTATTTTTTGTGCTTTTGAAATGACATCAATGGATTGATACGTGGAAAAGACGACGGTCATGCCATTTTTCTTTTTGCCCTGCAATGCCTTGAACTGACCGAGAATGTTCTGCACGTTGGTACTTGCCGGCAACGCCAAATCAACAACCGATGTCACGTCAATATCTTCGTTTTTCTTTCGATCTTTGGTTACTTCGGAGTCGGAGCAAATACAGATTGCGTGGATTGTTTCTTTTGCGTCGGCATACCATTCGTTGAGTGCTTGCCCAAGCAATGCGATGGAGGGCACTAGGAACAGTACAAACCCTTCGCTATGGGTTTCGTTTTCGGCAATGCGTAGGGAGGTAAACGTTTTTCCCGTACCGCACGCCATGATTAACTTGCCTCTGTCGTTTTTCTTGAAATACGTGTGAGCGTCCTCTACTGCCCTGGTTTGGTGTGGGCGTAAGTCTTTCTTTGTGTTTTGGGCAGCCTCGCCATGTATGCCTTTTTCTAACTTCTTCCAATCTACAGGGCTTTCCTGTAAATCGTAAAGATTGATGCGAGACACTGGCGGGTGTTGGCTTTTGATGGACTCTTCGGCGTTTGAAGTCCATTTGTTGGTGGTGGATATCCAAAGGCGGTGAGCAAAGCGGACTGTCTGTAAATTTTCATCCGTAAATTTTCGGCTCGACGTGGAAAGGAAAGTGTCTACGGCAGGTTTGTCAATATAACTGTCTTCTTGAAAACATTTGCATTGGATAGCCCAAAAGTCGCCATCAAACGTTTGCGCCACAAGGTCAATGCCCGTATCGTGTCCGCCTAAATCGCCTTTGGCAAAAAACGTGTTCCACTGCCAAACTTTTTTGAAACGAGTAGCATATTTGGGGTCAGTCAGCAGATACGCTTGCATCAAGCGTTCAAAACGGTTACCCAAATCTTCATTGGAGAATGAATGTTTGCGGTATTTTTCGAGGATAGTATTGAATGTCATACGGAATTGTTTTTTGGGGTCATTCGTATCTCAGGCAGTCAATGGGGTTGAGGCGGGAGGCGCGGAGGGCGGGGTAGAAGCCGAAGAAGACGCCGACAAGCGCGCTGAACCCGAAGGAGATGACCACGGAGGAGGGGGTGACGAAAATCGGCCAGCGGTTGATGTCGCCCACAAGCCACGCGCCGAACATCCCCAGCCCGATGCCGATCAGCCCCCCCATGGTGGAGAGCACCGCCGCCTCGGTCAGGAACTGCATGAGGATGGCGAGGGGTGACGCGCCGATCGCCATGCGCAGCCCAATCTCGCGCGTGCGCTCGGTCACGGACACCAACATGATGTTCATGATGCCGATGCCGCCGACCAGCAGGGAGATGGACGCGACAACCCCCATCAGGATCGTCATCATCTTGGAGATGCTCGTGGCCATGTCGGTGATCTCGGTCATGTCCACCACGGTGAAGTCGTCGCTGACCCCGGGGGCGAGGCGGTGGCGCTGGCGCAGGAGCGCGGTGAGCTGGCTCTTGGCCTCGGGGATCTGGTCGAGCGCGTAGAGGCTGAAGAGGAGCTGGTCCACGTTGCTGAACGCGTTGCGCCGCAGGTTCCGCTGGACGGTGGTGAACGGCGCGATGATGATGTCGTCCTGGTCCTGCCCCATCGAGTTGGTGCCTTTGCGCGACAGCACGCCCAGCACCTTGAACTGGACGTTGCGGATGCGGAAGGTCTCGCCGACGGGGTCCTGGCCGTCGAAGAGGTTGTCCACGATGGTCTGGCCGATGACGCACACGCGCGCGGCGGAGCGCAGGTCCGCGTCGGTGAAGAACGCGCCGGACGCGACGTCCCACTTCCGCACGGGGATGAACTCGGTCGTGACGCCCTGGATCTGCGTCGCCCAGTTGTTCTGCTGGAAGATGGCCTGCCCGCCGCTGCGGAGCAGGGGGGTGAAGGCCTTGACGAGCTCGGGGTAGTCGTGCCGCATGGCCTCGCCGTCCTCGAGCATGAGGGTCTGCTGCCCCCCCGCGCCGAACTGCACCCCCCCCTGCCGCATGCTGCCGGGGAAGACAATGATGAGGTTGTCGCCCATGGAGCTGATCTGGTTCCTCATGCTGATGGAGGCCCCCTCGCCGATGGCGACCACGGCGATGACCGCCGCGATGCCGACGATGATGCCCAGCGCGGTCAGGATCGAGCGCACCTTGTTGCGGAGCAACGCCCGCATGGCGACCTTGAAAATCATCCCCCACTTCATGCGATTACCTTTCTGTTGCAATCTGTGACAATGCCCCGAAAAATCTCACACAAAGGCACGAAGAACACAAAGGCAATGCTTTGGATTTTTTTAATGAAAACCTTTGTGTCCTTTGTGCCTTTGTGTGAGATAAATCTCATGCCACCACCTTCCCGTCGCGCATGACGACCTTGCGTTTCGCGAACGCGGCGACGTCGTCCTCGTGCGTCACCATCACGATGGTCTGCCCCTGTTCGTTCAGCGTCCTGAAGAACGCCATGATCTCGACGGAGGAACGGGAGTCGAGGTTGCCCGTCGGCTCGTCCGCCAGCAGGAGGGGGGGGGTGTTCATCAGCGCACGGGCGATGGCGACGCGCTGCTGTTGCCCCCCCGAGAGCTGGGAGGGGGTGTGCATCATGCGCTCGCCGAGGCCCACCTGATGGAGCAGGTGCTCCGCGCGGTCGTGGAGGGCTTTCCCGGTCAGCGCATTGTGCGCGTAGAGCATGGGCAGCTCGACGTTCTCTCGCGCGGAGGTGCGGGAGAGCAGGTTGAAACTCTGGAACACGAACCCGATCTTCTGGTTGCGCACCTTCGCGAGCGCCGCGCGGCTCATACCCGCCACGGGGATGTCGTCGAGCGAATAGCTGCCGGAGGTCGGCACGTCGAGACAGCCGATGACGTTCAGCAACGTGCTTTTCCCAGACCCGCTCGCGCCCATGATGGCGACGAAGTCCCCCTGCGCGACCTCAAGGGTCACGCCGTCCAGCGCCCAGACTTCCTGCTCGCCCATGTTATACCCGCGCTTGAGATTTTGGATGTTAATCAGCATAACTAGAAATTAGGAATTAGGAATTAGGAATTAGGAATGGAATCCTTGTCTGCGTCAAGGTCGGCGATCATCATTTCGTATGTGCTACGCGAATAGATGTGTCCAAGGATGATTGCCCTTACCACGGGTAACAGGATAAGGCCGGCGATGCATACTAAAAATACCTTCCCATTATCGCTACCGCCGTGTTGACTAAACAAAGACACTGCCGCAAAAAATGCGAACACGATACTTAACGCAATTACTGCCACAGTACATAGCCAGATACCGTCTTTCGTTCTCCGAACAATTTCTTCTTTCGATTTCATATCCCCCCCATCCCGATTCCTAATTCCTAATTTCTAATTCCTCATTCGTGCTATTCGACCTAGCGAATAGCACGTCTCATCTGGGGCCCGGGCATTTGCGGGGCGAACGGGTTTTTGTCTGCCGTCGCGGATGCGTTCGACGCGCTGTTGATGCCGAGGATGACCTCGCGCCCCTCGATGTCCTGCTCGGTCTCGACCTCAATAGATGTGCCGTCCGAGAGTTTCTGCCGGACGCGGACAGGCTCGGGGTCCCCGTCCTCACCGACGATCCAGATACGCCCCCCCCCTCCGCGACGGTCGGAAGGGGTTGAGGGGGTGGACGTGGGACGGGGGTCGGGGGACAGGGGGGGGGCATCCGCACTTGACCCCTGAACCCCTTGACCCCTTGACCCCACCGCCGTTTCGGGCGGCGTGAACCTCAACGCCGCAGCGGGGATTTTGAGCACGTCCTGCGCGCGCCCGGTCTCGATGGCGAGGTTGGCGGTCATGCCGGGGAAGAGCAGCTTCCTCGGGTTGGCGGCCTCGATGATGACGGGGAAGGTGACGACGTTCTGCACGGCGGTGGCGGACATTCGGACCTGCGTGACGGCCCCTGTGAACACGATGCGGCTGTGCGCGTCCACCGTGAAGGTCACGGGCTGGCCAGCGACGATGCCGCCGACGTCCGACTCGGGGATGTCCGCCTGTAACTGGATGCGCGTGAGGTCGGTCGCGATCGTGAAGATGGTCTGCGCGTTCATGCTGGAGACGACGGTCTGGCCCTCGTCCACGTTGCGCTCGATGATGATGCCGTCCACGGGCGAGGCGATGGTCGTGTAGCCCAAGTTCGCGCGGGACACCTTGAGCGCGGCATCCGCCTGCATGACGGCGGCCTTGGCCTGGTCGATCGCGGCGGCGGTCTGGTCCACCGCGTTCCGGTTGATTTTGATCTGGGCGAGCAGCGCGTCGCGGTCGGCGAGCGCGATGTCGTAGCTGGCTTGCGACACCATCTCCTCCGCTCGCAACTGCTTGGCGCGGACAAGCTCTTTCTCGGCGAGGTCGAGCCGCGCCTGTGTCTGCTCGACGTTCGCCCGCGCCTGCCCGTTGTTCGCGGTGGCGGAGAGGACGCTGGCCTCGGCGGACGCGAGCGTCGCCTCGTCCCTCGCCACGTTAGCCTCATAGACGGCTGGGTCAATCTGCGCGATGACCTGCCCCTCCTTGACCTCGTCGTTGAAATCGGCGGAGAGTTTCAGGATGGGGCCGTTGACCTGCGTGCCGACGAGGATGTTCTTGATGGGCTGGACGGTGCCTGTCGCGCGGACCTCCTGCACGATCTCGCCACGCTCGATGGTGCGCGTGCGCCACGACGTCGCCTGTTGCTTGGGCCTCCACTTCGACCACCCGTACCAGCCGCCCACTGCGACTGCCAATAGAACGATAACCGTAATAAATGCTTTCATAAATGCTCCTTTTTGGAGTAGCTAGTAGCTAGTAACTAGTAACTAGTTGCATTGCAGCGTGTCATTGAACTAGCTACTAGTTACTAGTTACTAGCTACTCCTTCATCCCTATAATCGAAAATACCATCGCCTTTGATTTCTCCAGTGTGTACTGCGCGGTGATGTTGGCGTTGCGCGCGCCGGTGTACAGCACCTGCGCGTCGGTGACCTCCAGCATGGAACAGTCGCCGACCTCGAACCGCCGTTTCACCAACTCCAGATTCTCCTGCGCCTGTCCCTCCATCTGCTCCGCGACCGCCTTGCTCTCACGCGCCGTGTTGAGCGCGATGAGCGCGGACGTCAGCGCCAGCGCAACCTGCTGCTCCTGCTGGGCGACGGCCGCGCGCGCCTGCCGCAACGCCGCCACGCCCGACTGGATGGTGTCGCGCTTCTGCCAGCCCTTGAACAAATCCTGAAGGATTGACGCGCCCCACGAGAACGCCCACGTCTGGGGGGTCCCCGACGTGAACGACGTTGACGCGCTCGCCGCGATCTGCGGGTAGAGGTCAGCGATCGCGCGGTCAACCGCAAAGGATGCGGCCTCGGCCCTCGCGTGGAGGACTTTCAAGGCGGGCTGGTTCGTCCAGGCGAGTTCTTTCAGCGCGTCGAAACCGTCCTGCACCTCCGGCAGCGTGATGTCCGCGTTCAACGCGTAGCGGACGGGATCGGCAAGCCCCATCTGGTTGTTCAGCGTCGCCCGCGCCGAGTCAATCGTGTTGCTCGCGACGATCAGCGAGAGCAGCGCATTGCTCCGGTCAACCCGCGCCTTGGTCACGTCATAGCGTTTGCCGCTCCCGATCTGCAGCTTCAGCTCCGCCTGACGCAGAAGCTCATCGTACTGCCGCAGGTTCTCCTCGGCGACTGCGCACTGCGCCTCCGCCTGTGCCAAGTCGAAATACGCCGCGCGCACCCCATACACGCGCTGGATGATCGTGTCCTGAAGCGACTCATGCGCCGCGAGCAGGTTGGCGACCGCCTCCTTCTTTGACGCGCGTGTGCGCCCGAAATCATACAGCACCCACGACAGCGACAGGCTCGCGCTGAACGCATCCGAGTTCCTGATTTTCCAATCGTTCGCGGAGTTTGCCGTGTGCGAGTCGCTGTACCCCCCCGAGGCGGAGAGCGACGGGCG
>Ga0099364_10009821_pt1 | contig 13247 bp, 10 predicted proteins | sample TergutTh196P3_FD_73070 | JGI IMG/M metagenome (GOLD analysis project Ga0099364, IMG submission 73070) | Microcerotermes parvus P3 segment gut microbial communities from Pointe-Noire, Republic of the Congo - Th196 P3 | ecosystem: Host-associated > Arthropoda: Insects > Digestive system > Gut ...
AGTCCCCTAAAATGCCTAAATTGCTCATTTTGTCGGCAGATTTGAAATTTTAACAACAAAATGGGCGGTTTACGTGGTTTGGGCAATCAAAAAACAGCGTTTTTCGTTAACCCGTGAACGGCTACAACGATTCCATGTGTTAACAAAACAATCTGTTGTCCAATGAATGTGTAAAGGATTCGATAATTTTTTCCTTTTAATCCTATCCGCAATTCGTAAATGCCGTCTCGCAAGTAATCGGCTGCAGGACGACGCAGTTCATAGCCGGTTTCTCCAAGATGCACAATTCTTGCGCGGCACTTTGTTCTTGCATCCTCCGGCAACGAAGCCAGCCAATCGATCAGCGGCACGTCATCTTCCGATTCTTGATAAATGACAATATCCGTCTGCGGCATATCAAAAATTATACACTATTTTCGCCATCTCGCGGCTCCGTTCGTGCGCTACTCCATCGAAATACGCACAGCGGATATTCTTTCAATGTCATCCCTAGAGATGTTCAGAGGCACTTGCTGTTTATATTCGGACATGCCGGGGGTTATGTCATTTACGAACCAATCTCTGTCAGTTACATTCAACGCAGGGAAGATAAAAATGAAGTTCCTATAATTGCCCAACTGACAGGAAAGTGCCGGTGCCGTAGCACTGCCAGTAGCCAAAACGCGGTTGTTACCGTCCACAGCTTCTACGACCATTCGTCTCGATAGAAACATGGGACGAATCATTCCCCACACATCTCGCGGCACGTAGTAAGAACTAAATTGTACCGAGGCTTCTTGCCCTGCTCGTGTGAAATTGCCCCATCTGTCGGTAATAGCGAGCAAAAATAAATCGGTACCAGCAACATTAGGGAACGCGGGGGTACCACCACGCGGCACAATTTCGTCAGTGGTCAGCGATACGGAGGCTGTCGGCGTTCCAGTCGATCTGATACGTGTGTTGCCGCTACCACTTGCGCGTTCTGCACCTACTTTGCGCAGCAAATCAGTGAACTCTTTTACGAAAGTTTCATACTTTCTTTGGTCGATTTTTGTTTTGACCTCAATGATCACTCTTCGGGTTTCCAAATCATACCGCCATTCTGCGGATGTGTCGCAAACACTTGCGGGAAACTTTTCCAGCATATTCACCAACATTTCGATACCGTCTTCGCGGGACATTTCTTTGCTGATCACCTGTGCTGCAAGGCTTCTGCCATCGACTGAAACTTTAATGACTCCGGCATTCCGCAGTTGTGTGCCTAATTCATTCCGTTTTACTTCGGCGGAAATTCGCACAGAGACCAAGCCGCCGTCCATGACTCGTGGTTCCCCCAATTGCCTGTATGTTTGTACAAATCCACCGCTAAAACTGAGTATTTTGTCTGAAACCACCTCTTCGTTTTCGATCAGTGTTTCGGAATCTACCATCGAGCCGACTGCTTGTTCTACGGCAGCACGCAGGGCATTTTTGAGTGCTTCAGCACTGTCCCTACCGACACCGGTGGCAACAGGAACGTTGATAGTACCGCCGGATTCCTGTGCCGAAACATGTATCGGCAGTACCAACGAGACGAATACGAATAACAATGTAATGCGTAAAGATGTGTTCATGGTAATTTATCTTGTTAAAGGAATAAGGAATTGTGAAAAAGAGCCGGGGATGGAGCGCAGCGCAATCCCCAGGTGAACCCGTAGGTTCGCTGCGCTCCACCTACGGCTCTTTATTCTTTGTCCGCCATCTCACGATTGCGATGCTGTTGACTAAAAATCGGTCAAATTTCTTGCCCTTTGGTAAGTATCACCGCTGGAACCAGCATCGGGAGAACCGCCTCTGTTGAGAATCGGCTGTCGGGCAGTGGGATTGTTTTCTCGTGCCATCGATGCTTGAGCAGTTCGTGCAGCGTCGGCTAATTTTTGACTCCAGCCATACACAACCACTGCACGCCGCGCCGCACCCTCTCCCGAAAAACCGGCTTCCAAGACGATCAGTCCACGCAACAGCCCGTTGGCTCTCGATTCAAAGACCCGGGTGGAGACTTGGTTGAAACCCGATTGCTCTTCACCATTTTTTTCTACGATGATAATTTCTTCGCGTTCGTTCTCTTGGACGGACACCTCTTCCCGCAAAAATCGAACGAAGGCGGCTCTGGCACTGCGTTCAGCACTTTGCCGGGCTTGGATTTCTGCCCGGGCGGCACCGAGCGTCCGGGGAACTGCCGCTTCACCTTTGATTTTCAAGCGGAGTAAAATGCCGTCGTCATTGTATTCTGGATCGAATACTCCGGCGGGTGTGCGGAGCATTTCTTCGAGACCTTCTTTGTCTTCTGGTGTTAAGGCTTTCTTTTCGGCAGCCGTGATTTCTGCCATTGTGGGCAGTCTTTCTGCGGGCTCATTTGCCAACACGTTTGCCGTCATCAGGCAGACAAGGGCGATCAAACAAAGGGAAAATTTCAAGGTTTTGTTCATGAGTTAATGTCCTTTCGGGGTTAAGGGTTTGCCGAGTCCGGCAACAAGAGACCGCTCAAGACGGGAGCGGCACGCCCATAAGAAACGGAACGATCCCTCCGACCAAAGAGGTGCATTGCGGAGTCCGCGTCCTATGTATAAAGGAACACCTCCTCATTATCCAATGCTTGACTTTTACCGCATGTTGTCGCGACGCATCCCTTTCGGGAGTCACGCAACTTCACAACATACCGATAATTTTCTACCCGCCTACGCCATAGCGGCGCAACCGGTGGTCTGTAGAAAATTGCCGTCGCCGAAGCGATTCTTATGCTTTGTTGTCGTACTCGAAAACTGTCCGTCCGGCGGTGTGCCGGAGCGGTATTCCAAATGTTAAGGAGAGTATAACAGAGTTTTTGCCGATTGCAATAGTTCCCCGCGACCGGAGTACCGGCTAAATAAGCACCGGTTAAATACTGTACCGGCGGGCTCTGTAAACGTGACTCTGTGAACGAGTCTAACTGACGTTACGGGCTCTGTGGTTCAAAAAAGGATTGACCACAAAAAAGGGCATCATGCCGATGGGGTTGTCAATCAAGCATCAATCAAATAATGCTGCATCCATGCTCACATTTTGTTTCGGTTCCGCTCCAAGATGCCGAAACCCCTTTTCGGTCAGGCAACGTCCCTTGGGAGTGCGGATCAATAATTCGCTGCGCAGCAAAAAAGGCTCCACCTCATCGGATAAGGTGTCTGGTTCAAGATTGAGCGTGTGTGCAATCGATTCCAATCCCACAGGGCCGCCGCCATGTACACGAAGAATCGTTTCCAAAAAACGCTTGTCCTGAGGATCAAGGCCGAGTCTGTCTACGCCCTGCATCTCCAATGCTGCCATCGCAACGGTAAGTGTGATCACGCCGTTTGCCCGGGCATCCGCATAATCCCTGACCCAACGGAGCCGGTTATTGGCCAATCGCGGCGTTCCCCGACTGCGGTAGGCAATCTCGTATGCCGCATCGTCCGCAATCGTGATGTTCAATTTGCCCGAACTGCGGCGTATAATCACGGCTAACTCATCGACCGTATAAAAATCAAGATGTTCACGAATTTGAAACCGATCCCGAAGGGGGGCGGAAATCAACCCGGTACGTGTCGTTGCCCCGATGAGCGTGAAATGTTTCAGTGCTAAATTGATCGTTCGGGCACTCACTCCTTCGCCGATAACCCAGTCGATACGGAAATCTTCCATCGCGGGATAGAGGAACTCTTCGACGGTCTTTTGCATCCGGTGAATCTCGTCGATGAAGAGCACTGAACCTTCATCGGCATTGGTCAGGTAGGGCATAATATCCTTCGGTGCTTTGAGAATTGCACCGTTGGTGATTTGCATCGACACGCCGAGTTCACGGGGAATGCATGTGGCAAAGGTTGTTTTTCCCAGACCGGGCGGACCATCCAAGAGGATATGCCCCAACGGCTCGCGGCGTTTTTGTGCCGCCCGAATGGAGATTTCGAGCCGATTGAAAACATCACGCTGTCCAATCATTTCGGCCATTCGTTGCGGACGGAGAATGCGATCTTCTTCCGGCGATAAGTCTTGCGGCGGCGAGAAACCGGACTGCGGCTTTTCCGGCTCATCATCGCCGGGTGTAAGGATTGCAACGCGTGCCATAGAAGGGAGTCTAACGAAAACAGGAGAACTTTGCAAGACTGAGAGAAAAACTTCACGGGAATCAGGCAGTCTGCTAATGGGATGCTCTCCTCCGTTCACAGAGCCCGTGGCGTAAGCCAGGGAATCAACCGAACGATTCCCTGGCTTACGCTCCGGGCTCTGTGAACACCTTCCCGATAGCACAGTACCCCCCTTTTTAACCGCAAGGCACGCAAAGCCCTATTTCGCGACGTTTACAGTATAGAAAACCTCTAAAAATCGATTTCTTATATTGTTGTGTGTCGAAAAAGCAACGAATCGACTCTTTGTGCAACCCTTTGCGTACTTTGCGGTTAAGTCTTTTTTAACCGCAAAGAACGCAAAGGATACGCAAGGAACGCAAAAGATGTTTTGTATTATTAGAGGTTCCCTATATACAGATACCGTTTCAGGTATAGAGGATAAAGGGAGAACGCTGTACAAACCAAAGCCGCCGTTCACGCGGCTTCCGAATGAAAAATTAATCCCGCATAGCCGACAACCCGGCTTGTGTCGCCGGAAGCCTCGGCACTCGTTGTGTAACCGACCTCTTCGACACGGTCGAGCCGTTCCATCACACGGAGTGTTTCCATAACGAACGTTGCCGGTATCACTCCGCACATCGAAATCTGCTGTTCATAAATGGTACGCAGTGCATACTCCGGGTTCAGTTCCGCCGCCGCTCGTTGGATGGCATCGAGGGCAATTCTGTCCACTCGTCGAGTGGTCTCTTCGTTCGCAAAATGATTCATATCCGACGAAATAATCAACATCGGCTTTTCCGGCTGAGCATTCAAGAAGGCAGCGAACTGTGCGGCTCCCTGCCGAATCATCTCCCAAGGGGACATCGACATAGCCACTGCCGTAATTTTCGTGTCCGGTGCAAGCCGGGCAAGGATGGGAAGCAGGACTTCGATCGAATGTTCATGGGCGTGCGGCAGGGCATCGTAGGCGAAGAAATCAACGGCTTGAATCATTTTGTCGGTCATCGGCAAATTGGCTTCGACGTTTTTTCCCGGCAGAAGCCATGTTTGATGGGGAGCAACAGCCCAGTCTTCACCGCCGCCGCGGTGTTGCGGCGCAAAGAGAACCACCCAACGGGGAATGTTGACCCGCTTCAACGTTTGAGCCGCCAATCTGCCGGAATAGACCCAGCCCGCATGCGGAACCAATACCGCATCGGCATGTGCAAAGTGCTTCGGAGAAGAGAGTGTCATCGGAACCTCGGGAACAATCCTTTCAGTGACGCGGATGTCATTATAGCAAGATGTCATTATAGCAAATCGAAGGGTAAATGTTACTAAGCGGGACTGGAGAGAAGGCCGAGACAGGGGGTAACCAAGTTTAGTGGGTAAACGTTGTTATCTTCGTTATCTTCTTTGCATCTTCTTTGCGCCCTTTGCGCAACCCTTTGCGAACTTTGCGGTTACTCTTTTTTTTAACCGCAAGGAACGCAAAGGGGTTGCACAAAGGGCGCAAAGAAGATAACGCAATAACAAAGAAAACATTTACCTACTAAATTTTTACACACCCCGCCGAGACACCGAGACGGGGTAAGCAACTGTCTGTTGTATTCTTTTTCACTTTGCCGTACAATGGCATCCAGGTTGCCTTTTGTTTCGTTTCGGAATGTGGTCATGCGGCACAAAAATTCACAAGGAATCGCCTATTCGGTCTTTCCCTTCGGCTCTTCACAGCAAATGTTCCTCGTCGGAGAACCCGAAGAACACTTTACCCGCCAAAACAAGCCCGACTATCCCAAACAAGTAAGAAACCTACTCGAAAATGTAAAAAACGTCTGCGAAAAAGAGGGATTCACAGAAAACGTCGCCGCTATGTGCCACTTCTTCATCGCAGACATCGGTATGAAAGAACTCGTCCGGCAGGTGACGTATGAGATGTTTCCGCAGATTCTCGGAGCAGTAACATTCGTTCCGCAAGCACCGGCAAGCGGGGCGGTCATTGCTCTCGAACTTTGGGCAATGACGGGAGACAATCGCCACTTTTCCTGTAAACGAGAATATGAAGGAGACGAGTTTGACAGCGCGCTAGATTCTATGTACGCGGTAGCTGTATTTGACAAAATGCGTTGGTTTTTAAGCGGAGGCATATTGCCGGACACGACCGAAGTCGGCGCATACGACCGCTCGTCCGCTGCCTTTGACACCCTATACTGCTTACTCGAAAATGAGAAATTCCGGCTCAAGCACCTTCTCCGTACTTGGATTTATCAGGGACGACTCGTCCTAGCCAAAGGAGAGACACAGCGCTACAAGGAATTGAATCGGGCTCGCACCGATTTTTTCGGCGAAACGGAGTTTCTCAAAAAGTATCTACCCCAAGGCTACAAAGGCAGAGCGTATCCGGCAAGCACCGGCATCGGTGCGGATGACTTCGATGTCGTCATCAGTGCCGTCGCTCTCGATACCAAGCGGAAAGATGTCATTGCGGTGCCGCTGGAGAATCCGAATCAGACTTCGGCATTCGATTACGGAGAAGTCTATAGTCCGCAGAGCCCGAAGTTTTCCCGGGCAATGGCAGTGGCGGTGGACAAGACTTGTTTGATCTTCGTCTCCGGCACGGCAAGCATTACCGATTCGGAGAGTCAGCACATCGAAGACCCGGTGAAACAGACGGAACAGACGCTCGACAACATTGCCGCCCTGATTACAGGGGAAAATCTTGAAAAGCACGGCATTTCGGGCTTTTCCAGCGGATTGGAAAACATGGAGTGCGTTCGGGTGTATGTGAAGCGTCAAGCGGAGTTGGAAGCCATTCGTCAGGTTTGCGAGCGGCGTTTGTCCGCGGATGTACCGGTACTTTATACTATTGCGGATGTCTGCCGACCGGAATTGCTCGTGGAAATCGAAGGCGTCGCAGCGGCGCGAAGATAAGGCTTTTACTAGAAACTCATATGTTGATGACATTCTCCGAAAAATTACATCAAAACCTTCTCATCTTCGACGGTCCGATGGGCACCGAACTCTATCGGCACCATATCTTTACGAACCGATGCTTCGAAGAACTCAATCTGACCGACCCGAAACTCATCGAACAAATCTTAAATGAGTACCGAAACGCCGGTGCCGAAGTCCTTACAACGAATACCTTCGGAGCGAACCGACCAAACCTCGAAAAATATGGACTCGCCGAAAAACTGACCGACATCAACCGTGCCGGCGCAGAAATCGCCCGAAAAATTGCAGGCGACTCACTCTTCGTTGCCGGTTCCATCGGTCCCATCAAACACGCCGCCCAGCATAGTCTCGAAGTTTCCGAAGAGTACGAAGCACTCATCCTCGAACAGGTGGACGCACTCTGGGAAGGCAAAGTCGATTTTATCATTTTCGAGACGCAACCGTCTCGGTTTTCAATGGAACACTGCGTCAGAGCAATGCAAAAGCGTCCGTATATTCCGTATGTGCTTTCCTGTGCGGTCGTTGTGTCAAGCGATGGACATTATGCCACGAGCGAATCCGGCGAAACGATTGCCCGACTCTTCGCCCCGCTCCCCGACAACTGGACAAAACCCACTGCTTTTGGTTTGAACTGCGGTTCCGGTCCCGAAGGACTTTTGGTCGCCGCCGAAGAAGCAGTCAAAATCATTGACCTGCCGCTCATCGTGCAACCCAATGCGGGCACGCCGAAAGAATTTGAAGGACGACATCTTTACTTTTGCTCACCGGAATATGCCGCCACGTATTCGATGCAGTTTGCGAACCTCGGCGTGGCAGGCATCGGCGGGTGCTGCGGTATGACTCCCGACCACATTCGGGAAATCGCCAAAATGGTCAAACCGCTGGCGAAAGCACACTCGGCAAAGATTATCCTAAAAGATGCTCTGCCGGAAGTCTCGGAACAGCAAGAAGTTGCGCTGCCGGAACGTTCCCGACTGGGTTGGAAACTCGCACATCGTTCTTGGATCACGACGGTCGAACTCGTCCCGCCGCGAGGATATGATTTGACCGACATCATCGAAAAGAGCCGGACGCTCCATCGGCATGGAGTCGATGCGATCAACTTGCCGGATGGACCTCGGGCGAGTTCCCGGATTTCGACGTTGGTAACGGCACAGCAAATTTTGCGTGAGGCGCATATCGAACCGATTCTGCATTTCTGTTGTCGGGATAGAAACCTCATCGGCATGCAGGCGGACTTGTTGGGTTGTGCGGCATCGGGTATTCACAATATCCTTTTTGTAACGGGCGATCCGCCGAAACTGGGATTGTATCCTGATGCGACGGGGGTGTTCGATACTGATGCGATTGGAATGGCGGCGGTGCAGCGGCGGTTGAATCGGGGAATCGATCTCGGCGGACAGGCGGTCAAACCGGTAACGAAGGCGGTGATTGGTGTGGGACTTGATCCGACTGCATTGGATCGCAACCGGGAACTGGATCGTTTCCGCATGAAGGTCGATGCCGGTGCGGAGTTTGCGATTACGCAGCCGGTCTTCGATCCTGATGCATTGCTTTCCTTTTTAGACGAAATTGGTGACTTGCCGATACCGGTGATCGCGGGGATATGGCCTTTGGCAAGTTATCGGAATGCGGAGTTTATGCACAATGAGGTACCGGGCGTGGTGGTGCCGGAGTCGACGATGGAGCGGATGGAAGCGGTGGCGAAGTCGTCGAAGGAGGAGCAACTGTCGGTCGGCGTGGAGATTGCGCGGGAGATGATTGGTCATGTTCGTCATCGGGTTCACGGCATTCAAGTTAGTGCGCCGTTTGGACGCGTGGACATTGTACTGGCGGTGTTGGCGGAGCCACAATTTTAACCGCCGCACTCGTGCGGCGCAGGTTAACCACTCCGCCTTGTTAGCCGCCGCAATCGTGCGCCGCAGAGCTGCAATCGTAAGATTGCGTACAAGTTGCGCAATCTTACGATTGCGGCTCTGTGAACGTTTGTCTAACATTCATATCGCGTGTATTTTTTCACACGCCAGGACTGTAAGACTGCAAACGGTACGAAATTGGACTTTGCGCCCTTTGCGTAACTCTTTGCGCACTTTGCGGTTAAATCTTTTTTTAACGCAAAGTACGCAAGGAACGCAAAGGGGTTTTTGTATTATTAGAGGCTCCCTTAAATCTTTTAGGCTCTACCTGTGTTCCGGGTTGGTAGGCGGGTAGGGTACTGAATTGAGCGAAATTACAGTCAAAACATGTAAAAATGCACAAAATAGAAAACATACCGCGTTGTTTTTGGTGAAGTAGGTATCTTTCAGCGGAGGCATTACTGACCAAGCAAGCCATCAACCCGGAACGAAGGTAGAGTCATCTTTTTTTACCGCAAGGAACGCAAAGGAATTGCTCGACGAAACAAAAGTATATGAGTTTCTTGTAAAAGCCTTACTCCGTTTTCACTTCAATCTGCGACCAGTATCCTCCCTCCCACGCCCAGCCGTTAGGTTGATTCAACAACTCCAGTTTGACCGTCTTGCCCGCATAGGGAGTCAAATCAACGTCAATCGTTTTCCAACGCGGCGCATTAGGCTCACTGCCGATGAGCCGCTTGAAAATGTCTGCACCGTCCACTTTGACAATCAAGTCCCAATCCCCCTGATTGTGATGAGTTACAACAAGATGCAATTTGGTCGTTCCCTGTTGCGGAACCTTCACTTCCCGACTCAAAACACAGGGCGTATTGCGGTCTTTCGGATGAGTCAGCAAAACACTCTGCCGACCGAAATAATCCCGAACGCCCGGATCCATATCCGGTCCGCAATCGGTAATCGTCCAGCCGGGAAAGTAATGCGACACCGCCGCTTGAATGTCCCGAAAATCCCTGTATTTGATTTGCTCCATTTCCTCTTCGGTGAATTTAGCATTCGCAACCGGACCGGGCGCCCAACTGGGTTCATACTTCGGCGGAACGGGTTTTTTTACGGGAATCACGAACACATCTTCCCCTTGGACGTTTTTTTCGATGAACCCGCCCGACTTCACCACCGCCTGTCGGGCGAGTTTTTCGCAAACGTCAATCAGTGCCGGAAAATTGTACGCCGTGTGAGAAAAGATTTTCGTCTCGTCCAGTTTTTCGGAGAACCTTGCCGGTAGTTTTGAGAAGCCGACCGTCGTGAAAAGTACTCCGGCGGCATTGGACGGATTGCAATCGGAATCCTGACCGCACCGAGTCGATATGATAATCGTTTCGTCCAAGTCCCCCTTGCCGTAGAGCATGCCCATCAAAACGTAGGCACCGTTGATTTTTGCGTCAATGTTGAATGCTCCCGGACTGCAAGAGAACCTGCGGTATTCGGGATTCTTTTGGTATTTCGCTTCGATTTTTTCCCATGTTTTGATCCAGTCATTCGGCTCTTCTTTGTACCAAGCAACCACATCGCGTACCATTTCGGCGAACTGCGAGTCGGCGGGAATTGCTTGCAGACCGGCGGCGATTATCTTGAGCATGTCTGTCTCAAAAAATGCTTCACTGTAACAGGCACCGATGAACATTCCGGCATAGACACCGTCGCCATAGTTCATGAGTCTGCCGAACTTTTCGCCGAGTTCAACCGCAATGGTCGGCAGACCCGGGGCGATCAAGCCGGAGTAGTCGGCTTCGATGAGGTAGTCGATGTCGTCGGCGCATTTGTTGAACTGCGGATGCGAAGAGTCCGGCGGAGCTATCCCAGCCCGAAGGTTCCGGCGACCTTCCAGGTTAGCGTGCCAAAGTTGGTATCCGCTGTTCGCAAAATCGATACCGGCTTGGCGCATACTGACATCGAGTCCATGTTCTTCCAGCGTCCGCAGAAAGGTCATTTCGACGTAGAGGTCGTCTTGTCCAAAGGCATCGTTGATCATTTCGGGCTTCCATTTCGGCATTTCCTCTTCGGGAATGATGCGTTCCAGATATTTGAATTCGGTCGGTGCCGCCCAGGAGACTCCGGCGATTTGACCGATCCAGCCGGCTTTCATCTTATCGCGGTATTCCTGCACGGAAATCCGTCGATAGGCTACGCCGGGCTGTTCTGCCGCCGTTACAATCGGCGACGCTAAAAAGGTTAGAAGAACGAAAAAAAAGACGGTGTGCCGCTGCATCGTATGCTCCTTGAATAGTAGGCGGAAGACACAGAATTGTAACATTTCCTTACCGTTTGTTCAATTCCCCGTCACAAGAATTGCAAAGTCCGCAAAGTCCCAAAGTCCAATTTTGTCATTCCGACGCAAGCCTTACTTTACACACGAAGGCACAAAGGGTACGAAAGGATTATACTGCGGATAACTTCTTTGTGTACTTTGTGCCTTTGTGCGAGGCTATAAAGATTCCGCCGGAAAGTGATGTACAGCAACCTTTACATTCCGAAACATAAACGGATTGGTACTCACACTCAACGGCTTACCGCTCTTGATAGTCAAATCTTTGATGATAACCTCTTCCGTAAGAACATACAGAAACGGCTGCACATACTCCTCACTCGTGTACGCCCGATTGAAATTGGCAAAAATCTTCGGTCCCTGATAACTGCTGCCGTGGTTGGTGTCGTTAATGACAAGACCTTCTATCGTAATCTTTCGCGGCATATAACAAGTGTAACCGAAGTCATGCTGTCCTGAATTGCTTCCGCCTATCAACACGGCATCGGACTGTACACCATTGCGCGGTAGGAACTCACTGTTGCGGATGATAATCTCGCCGTCAAACGTGCTGCCGTAGTCGCTGCGCAAATTGATGAGATTGCCGCCGGTAACCTTGCTGTTTTCCAGCCGAAAAACACCATGACCGATGAGGTTAATGCCCTGATGTCCCAGCAGCGAATTCTTTATCGTTGCATTGGTTACACCCTGGTGTGCGTCGAATCGGGAAAACTCCACCGTGTCAAACGTAATGTTCTTTCCGAAGTTGGAACCGAAAATCCCCCAATATCTTCCGTCATGAACGTTGTTCGTCTGTTTGCAGTTCTTGAATGTTACGTTGTTCGCTTTATTGACCGAGATGTCATACGTTCCCATCGAAACGGGCGTCCCGGCAGCACCAATGGTACTGTATGTTTTGTGTCCCGAAAAGGTACTGTTTTGTATCAAAACATCGGTACACAACGATACCACAATAAGCCCACTGTAAGGTGCGCCATGCTCTCCTTCTCCGGTAACGATGTGATAAACACCGTCAACCACCACATTGGAACGCGTAATCGAAATGCCGCGAGCATAGTAGTTATATTTGGACTCGGCTTGATTGGCAATCCTAGTGAAGTGCCCGCCTTTGACCGTGAGCGTTTCAGAATCAACAGGACGTGCCGTCATCGAACTGATCGTGTTAAAGTCCCAAATAATCGGAGTGCTCTTGTCCACGTTGCCTTCTTTATCGACAAGGAAAATGTCCGTCTGTACCGAACCTCTGTTTTGATTAGCACCGAGCCGTATGAAATGCCGGGTCGAGTTGTCGCTGACTTCAATGAGAGCGGGTTGCGACAGAGTCAGGTCGAGTTTTGACTGATTCTTTTTAAGTGAGGATACCGTTGTGATCCTAGTGTTGGGCAGTTTTGAGGAAATGTGGAAGATATGTGCGTTCCGATTTTCGATGGTAATTTTTGAGTCGTCGATAATGAACTTGGCGTCCGTCCAGTCTGTATCGGTCTGAATTTGGGCAGTCCCTCGCACATCGCCGATGTAGTAGGTTTTTCCTGCTTCTGCTCTGACGGGCAGTCCTGCGGCATTGGCGGCGGCGTGGGCTTTGATGATGGCGGCAAAGTCATCGGTAACACCATCGCCGACGGCTCCGTGTTCGCCGTAAGTTACAAACTTAGCCGTTTCGCCCTGCGAAACACTCCCAGCAAGGAAAGCCAAACAAAAGGCAAACGTGAGAAAGAGATTTTTCATTGTTTCTCCAAAGGAAGAAGGATAAGAGATACGGGCATTGTACCATGTTTTCCCTAAAGAAAACAGAGTCACGTTCGTTTGAAAACAAATGCGGGTATGTCAAAAATTTGTGGTATTTTCAGCATTGCGCAAGCGAGCGAGTAAGTGAAAAAGCGAGCGGGGGGCGTTAGCCCTCCGGTTTTGGGTAGTGTTTTAGATTTATTGAATTAGATGTTTGTATCCGAAGAACCATACATTTATCACGAGTCCGACGGCAATTTTGTGCATTTGTTCCGTCTTGGAAAAACGAATACCTTTCCGTACCAATCG
>Ga0099364_10009822_pt1 | contig 13246 bp, 2 predicted proteins | sample TergutTh196P3_FD_73070 | JGI IMG/M metagenome (GOLD analysis project Ga0099364, IMG submission 73070) | Microcerotermes parvus P3 segment gut microbial communities from Pointe-Noire, Republic of the Congo - Th196 P3 | ecosystem: Host-associated > Arthropoda: Insects > Digestive system > Gut ...
TAGAAAAATCTAAATTTGTCAAACCAGATGAAGAATTTACAATAAATTTTCAAAATGAATGTTTTCCCGTACAACATTTACTTGGACATGCCTTTGCAGAAAGAAAAAAACTTAAATTTTATTTTGATGAAAATAATACAATAATAGAGATAACCCATGTCTTTGCCTAATTACAAACCTATATGGTCGGAAACTGTAATTCTTCTTGGCTCTGGTGCTATGGCTGAACTTGGCATTCCTACAACATATCAAATGGGTGAAACCATAAGCAAATTAACCAGTACTCAAGAGCGTAAAACTATCAATGAAAGAATTGAAAATTTGAATAGGTTTAATGAAGTAGAAGATGAGTTAAGTCATTTTCTAACTGTTCTTGGCGATGTTTTTGAAGAATCAGATATTAGTAATATAACAGAGATAGCCAAAAAAATATTACCTGACAATATTTCAGAAAAGCAGATAACACTAAGAATAATTCAATGGAAAGAGAATTACGATTGGAACGCACTTCGTAGATTGGCAAATAAAATACCGGTTGAAAACGAGGATTATTCTGTTTATTTAGTTGACCTATTTAACGTTATAGATGGCAGTTTATTAAGTAATCAAGGAATTCAAGTTTACGATGAAGCTATGAATAAACAGGTTTATATGCATCCTAATAAACTTAGAATTGCTAGGAATTTACTAGTTTTATTGTGTAATTTAATGATAGCCTGTGCGTATCATAAAACAGTAAAAACTAACAAAGAGAAATTCAAACCATATTTAGATTTTAACGAAATATTAGGTAAGCACATGCAAAATGAAGCTATTGAACTTTGTGATATAGATAATAGTAATAGAATATTTTATCTAATGAGTTATTCAATTATTTCATTTAATTTTGACCCTGTCTTTTTATGGTTCAGGTTTTTTCTTCATAACGAAGTAAACTATTTTCCAGCGATTATTGGAAAATATAATCAAGAGTCCAAAATATATCATGATTTTGCTTCATTAATTGCAATAAGAGATAATTATGACCGTAATTTATTCAAAACATATTACCCAATAAATGAAACAGTTGCTAGGCATCTTAATAAAAAAATGTATACTAGAGATTTATTACGTATATGTAAATATTATTTAGTTCATGGTTTTACAAATATTAGAGAATGTGAGAATTGCGGTAAACCTACTATTGTTTGGGGTGAATGGGAAGAAATTCCAAATGACCTTTTCTTACCATTACCTTTTAAAACAAATTTGTTCAAGAATACACCATCTTCCAAAGAAGAGGAAGAAGCCTTAAAAGAAGGTATTTACGATGCTATACAATGTTCATTTTGTGGAAATATGACATATTCAAACAACAATACTCTTGTAATGCAAACTGCGTATAAAGGTGGTCACCCAAGTTTTATTGAAGAAATACAAAGAGATGCAAAATTAAGTCTTTCAGAAGCTAAACATGTCATACTACTTGGATATTCACTTCCCCCTGATGATGTAGTATGGCGAAGTACTATCCTTGCAAAACAAAAAAGTAAAAATGTCTTTTGTAGTGTTGTTGTTGGATACAAAGGTGAAGATAAGTGGCTTTTGGGAGAAGAAATTAAAGAATATGTAATACGTGTAAAAAAAGAAAAAGATTACAAAGAATGGGCTGCTTATGGCATTCAACCAATTGAAGCTGCAATTGCTATTTTTGGAGAGAATAAAGTACGAGCTTACGCTGGTGGAATACCTAAGGTCTGGTGCACAAATAATGTTGCAGATAAATCTAAAATTATTGATTTATTATATCCTGAAAGTGTTTTCTTAGAAGGAGTGGCGAAAGTGAGAATTCAAAATTGGGAGAAATTTAATAAATAATAGGTGAAAACATGTCAGACTATACGGAATTAAAATATTTAAGAGATGAACTCAATCAGCGACTGAGTTATAATACCGAAAGAGTTAGCAAAACCATAACAACCATTTTGGTTATTTGGGGTGGTGCTTTAGGTTTTTTGGGATATTCTAAACCAACGATGGATATAGATATAAACAATATTCCATTGTTTTTCATGATAGCGACTATCTTTTTTATTTCAAATATAATTGTTTATACTATGGCGCATAGGTATCAAGCATCATTAAATGGTTCTTTAAAACTTGCAGCGTATATTACCGTTTTTTACGAACAACCTCCAAATAATGATGTTCCTATAGGTAAAAATTTCTGTTGGGAATTAGCCAACCTAAAACAATTAATTGAAAAATCTAATAATATATCAAAAAAAGAACATAAAAATAGAAAATCAGGTTACGAGTGTAACACAATACTAACAATATTTTCCTCTTTTCTAATGGCTATATTTACTTTGGTTTTGTGTGTAAATATATTTGCAGATGGAACCATTGTACAACGATGCATAGGCATTTTTCTTTTCGTAATATGCTTAGCTTATTGTGGATTTTCTTTTTATTTACTTGGTCTATTATCGAAAATTGGCTTATTAACCGAAGTACAAAAAACAAGATGTGAGCACTTAAGCTACTTTATAGATTATTCTAACCGATATGCACCACACAAAAAATCTGAACTAAAGAAAAAATTTGGGGATGATTTATATGCACTTATCATGAATGACAAAGATAAAAAAATATTATCAATAAATAAAAATAAATAAAAACACTTACCCACAAAGAGAGTGGGTCATTTAGGAGAAAGTATGAAAACAACTCAAAACAAAAACAGAGGCTTTATAGCCACTACGAAAAACATGATTATTGCTGTTATTATGATGGTAATGGCAACAACGATTTTTGCGCAAGCAGCACCACCATCAAACTTTGACGAAACTGGTGCAGGAACAGAAGACAACCCCTATCTTATATCAACTGGTCAAAATCTTGTCTGGATGGCAAATAATAGGGAAGAGTACGAGAAAGGTGAAACACTTGTATATTTTAAACAAACGCAAGACATAGACATGGAAAACATATTATCATTTCGTCCTATTCCTAATTTTATAGGTGTCTACGATGGGGGTTATTTTGAGATACAAAATTTAAGTATAAGATCTTCATCGATAAATTCAGTTGTTGGTTTTATAAGAAACGCCCAACATGATTCAATAATTCAAAACCTCGGTTTAGTTAATTGTAGTATAATTGCTAGTGCAATAGATCCATATCTTTTTGACACAACATTTCTAGCAGGTGGTATAGTTGGTCGAATAGATTCTTTAGTGAAGTTAATTAACGTATATACTACAGGTACTATTACTGCATATTGGCAATCTATGTTAAACTCTGGTAGCACCTATCAAGCAATAGCTGGCGGTATTGTTGGTGAAGCATCTCAAGGTGCAAAAATAATAAACTCATGGTCTTCTGCTGATGTAAACGCCTATGTTCGTGGATTGGGGAATTGGCCAATAGCTCAAAGTACTTTATCTAGAGCGGGTGGCATAATTGGTGTAGCCCGGAATGACGTGGAAGTAAATAACTGTTTTTTTAGAGGCACTGTTAGTGCTTATGCTGATGGGAGTGGTTATGGATATAGAGATAGAAATTCAAGAGCAGGTGGCATAATTGGTGTTGCAATTAATAACACAAGAGTCTATAAATCTTATGTTGCAGGTACTGTATCTGCTACTGGCAACAGTAACAGAAGAGGTTCTATAACAGGCTATAATAATGATAACACAGTAAAACTTGAGTTTAATGTTTGGGATGTGAACTTAACAGGGTTATATAATCCTACATCAAATGGAACTGTTGCAAATAATAAACCTTTAGGAACAACTCAAATGTATGATAAGAACAATTACATTGAACAACCGTATATATGGGATTTCAATGAGACTTGGTATATTGATCCTTCAATAAACTCTGGTTACCCAATGTTCCAAAGATATAAATCACCACCTGACAGTCTTAAAGTAGTAATAACCCCCTATGGTTTTGAGTTAACATGGGATCACCCGCAAATAGTTTTAGGCATAATAGAAGAATATGAAATTTTCCGTCATGATCAAACTTTAAAAACTTGGACATCAGTACATACAGTAGACCCCAACGAAGCATCTGCAGACCCCACAGGGTGGTTTGATTCTGACATTGTGATAAACAAAGAATATGACTATAAAATAGTTGCTAAGTATAGTAATTATTCATGGAATTGGACATCAGGTGATTCAAAACCTGTTACTGATGTTGCCATTTCATTAACGCCTCCACAAAATTTAGAAGCATACCAAAATGATGAACAAATTTGTGTAATAAAATGGTCGCCCCCGATAAACTATCCCATAACGGATACATTAGCTGTTTATAATATCTATCAACGTGATGGTGATGAAGAATTTAGAAGAATCGCCACAGGTGTTCATGGAACTGAATATACATCGGCTGATATAATCATAGATAATGTAAATACATCAACATTTAAAGTGACAGCAGTATATGGTAACTTTGAATCAGAAGATTCAGTACCGTTTACTGTTGGTGGATTACAACCTCCTAGAAATTTGTCACGAAAATTAGTTTTTGAAGATGGAGTAGAAATTGACCCGGATATTGTCATGCTCGAATGGACAGAACCAATGATTGGCGAAACAGTGGTTTTAGACTCATATGAAATATATAGAAACGAAACTCTATTAGGAACAGTAACTGCATCTACCAAGAGTTTTATTGATGACAGTCCCTTACCTTATACTTCAAATATATACCATGTTTTAGCGGTTTATACAAATCCTGTAGGTAAATCCTCTAGTTCAAATATTATAACAGTTAATTATTCAATCATACCCACAAATGATCCCAAGGCACCTATCTTTGTTACTGCATCATATTCCATGAATACCGTTACAATTAGTTGGGAAAAACCGCCACTATACAATCCTGATGGTTATAGAATCCATATGTCACGACACGGAACGCCGGGTATACATCCAGATATACCGCAACCAACAAGTATCATAGCCGATGACATCTGGGTAGATAATAATAGTTATCGTGATCAACGTCCTTGGGTAGATGGAGAAACTCATAGAATTTATGGTGTTATGGCGATTTATAAAGGTTCATTTGGAGGAGAAAATACAACAGGTGAAACATATAGCGAACAGTTAAGCACTGAAAGGACAAAATCTAAAAGTAATAGTGTCGGCGGTAGTATTACAATAGGTTATGAAACAGGTGTTAGTTTTGGAGTTAATGCCAGGGTAAGCGGATCTATTAGCGGTACTTATGCACACGAATGGGGTGAATCCAATTCAGTAGGAACTACAATCGGCAATGAAATAAATAAATCAGAATCAATTTCATGGAGTTCTGAAGAGAGAAATTCAGCTATTCAAGAAGTCGCAATTGGAAATCATACTATTTATCCACCAACAGACCTTAATTGGATACCATCAACAAGTCATTCGAGTAACGTTTATTTAACATGGAATAAACCAATTAATGATACCGGATTAATTGGATACTATTTATACCGTGATGGTATAAGAATTGTAGGTCCAGGAACCAACCATCCTAATCACCTCCACTTCGATGAAACAGAATTTTCAGACACTGCGCAAAGTTCTGGACTTGTTATAGGACTCGATTATTATTATCATGTTACTGCAGTATACCAAACTGGAGACAGAATTAGGGAATCAGGACCTTCCAACACTATACGTATATACACAACAGGTGGTACCCCACCCAAAGCACCAGAAATTGGATATGAGCCTGGGACAATACTAAACCCTTATTTGATTGAAACTTTATTAGAATTACGATGGATTTCCGAGTACGCTCGACTTCGTGACAATACTGATGGCTGGGCATCAAATGCAAATACTGAAATATATTTTCGACAAATTGCTGATATAGATGCTGCGCATACTAGATTGTGGAACGATTATAATGCCTCAAATGGTGAAAAGATTTGGCGTGGATTTCGTTCTATTGGCATCGGGCATAATTATTCGCATTCAAATTTAGGTTTTCGTGGAGTTTATGACGGACAAGGTTTTGAGATAAGAAACCTTTATATCAATGCCGATGATTATGCTTTACATCCGGTTGGTTTGTTTAGTCGTATCGAAGGTCCCTCAAGTGTAATTAAAAATGTCAACTTAGTTAATGTCCACATCGAAGGTGGCGGTGTTGTTGGTGGTCTTGTTGGTGAGATACATTCTGGTGCAAGAATAGAAAATTGTAGCGTTAATGGTTATGTTTTTGGCTATGAAAGCGTAGGTATGTTAGCTGGATTTGCAACTGCTGGTGCTGTTATAGAAAACAGTTATAGTTCTGGACGTGTTGTTGAAAACAGTTATATTCCTGCAACTGTTATTGGTACTGTAGCAGGCGGTCTAGTAGGCACATTACGTACAGCTAAAATAAACAATAGCTATAGCAGTGCCGATGTATACGGCGGTTATATAGGTGGACTTGCGGGTATGATGATGAATGTTTCAATAGAGAACAGTTATTTTATTGGCACAGTTGAAAATAATAACGATGGACTTGGTGGTAATTTAGCAGGTGGTGCATATTTAATAGAAGCGATTCCAGCAGAGAACCTACCTGCTAACCTTATATTAAACTCATTTTGGCAAAACGATAAAACAAGCGGTGTATCGCAAGGTTTTGGAGAGATAACAAACTTTCATCTAGCTTCATCATCTGAAGGCAAAACAACCGACGAGTTAAAATCAATAAATACCTTTGCTGGTACCGATGCTGACTGGGATTTTGATGAAATATGGGGCATTGCCGATCATATAAACGATGGGGTCCCATATCTTCAGCATTTCCACCCGGGTGTTTTAAGTATAGATAGAACAGAAGTTAATTTTGATGTTTGGTATATTGGTGAAACTTCAACCGAAGAAATCGTAACTATAACTAATATTGGTGGTAGACCTCTTATAATCTCTAATGTTGTTTTTTCTGGCACTAATACAGCAGATTTTACACTTTTGGGTGTGGATGCAACAGATTTACCATGGACACTTCAAGCAGGTGAGAATAGAACCTTTAGTGTAACCTTTTCCCCACTAGGCGAGGAAGAACGGGTAGCCAGTATAATAATTACAGAGTCTTCACAACCTGAAGATATTCAACATATTATTGAATTAGAGGGTTTTGGCATACCAACTCAAGGCGAATTAATAATACGACCCTTCTTTCACAATTTTGATGATGTGGTTGTTGGGTCACAATCACCATTACAAAGCATCACATTAACAAACAATGGCGGCACTCCTGTAACATTATACTCCATAGAGTTAGATGGTTTGAATGCTAATAATTTTAGTATTTCAGGAGTTGTTGCATTGCCGTGGACATTAGCAGCTAATGGTGGAACGAGAACTTTTGCTGTTAGATTTACACCAACTTTGCCATATGGTTCAAAAGAAGCTGAAATATTAATCTTTGATGATTTAAATAGATCACAGGAGTATAGGTCTGGCAACAGAAGTAGCCGTGCCTTAAGAGTTATACCCATATTTGGCAACGCAGTAACCGAAGCTGTATTTTCTATAGATGTAGATTCTGTTCACTTTGAGCATATAATGGAACAACCGCTTCCACAACCACAAAATTTAACTATTGCTAACCAGGGTGGTATGCCATTAACTATAAATTCGATAGATTTGACAGGTACAAACGCTAGCGAGTTTAGGTTGATTGATGCGGATTATTTTCCGTGGGTTATTATGGGGAATGAGTCAGTTACGTTTCAAGTTGTACTTGAGCCGGTAACAGTTGGTGTTAAATCGGCGAGTATTGTTATAAATGATAATTTGACGAGGGGAGATGAGATATATGAGAGGCGAGAGGAGAGAGGATTTGAGAGCCGAACGGAGTTCGGCGCTACGGAGAGGTTAGTGCGGACTATACCGGTAACAGCCAATGTATTAGAGAATAATCTATTTACACCAACAAGTATAACAGCTAGTGTAAATGGTGAGGATATTTTGATTAACTGGGTTCATGGTGGAAGAAGTGTAGAAACTTTATCAAGAAATAATGAAAATCGTAGAGCATCGACACAAACCAGAACTTCAAGAGACAATTTTGCTAACACGTTTTTATACTACGAATTACAAAGAAACCAAGTCCCGCTAGCACAACCAACGAATATCACATACACCGATGTTAAACCAACAAAAGACACAGACTTTGTTTATAGAGTTCGTGCGGTTTATAATAATGGCGTTTCAAACTGGATAGAGGCAAGCCCCGTGTTTATTCCTATCTTTAATGCCATACCAACTATTTCTGCAGTACATACTTCAGATGGGTTTATAACGCTATCATGGACGGCGCCACAAGCTCAAAATCATGGAATTGTTTCGTCTTATAGGGTTTATCGTAGAACAGAGAATAACCAAAACTGGGTACAAATTCATCAAACTCCGAATAATAACACATTTACTTTTAATGACGTAAATATAATGTATGATGTTAGTTATTACTATTATGTGTCAGCAGTTTATACACAACCCAACGGTGAGTCTGTTATGTCTGATGTTGTTGGTCCTGTTTCTATTTTATCACCACCGCTTGCGGTTACAACACCAGAACCAGAAAATAACGCGACAATGGTTCCGATTAATCAAATTTTAAGTTGGTCACCTTCACAAGAGGGGAATCCACCAATGGGGTATAAGATTTATTTTGGTACTGTTAATCCGCCACCACTTGTAAACAACAATCTTACAACCACAACAGCATCGATGCCTCTTCAACACAAAACAACATATTATTGGCAGGTTATTCCATTTAATGTAACAGGTGATGCTGAAAACACCACTATTTGGTCATTCACAACTGTTCCGCTTGTGTTTAATCCGCCTTTAAATTTAATTGCCACCGCCGGGTTTAAACAAGTTGAACTAACCTGGTTAGAGCCTTTATTTGATAGTGATGGCACGTTCCAACATTACAGTATATATAGAGATAACGAGTTTATAACAAACACTAATTTGCTATCTTTCACAGACACTAATCTAACTAACGGCACTACATACAACTACGAAATCCGTGCTGTTTATGCCGATTTTGACGGCTACGCAAGCATTTCAACATCAGTAAGTTTATTACCTTTTGCACCTGCACTCAACTTCGTAGGGAACGCATTAATGCGTTCCGAAACCAATACCTACGACATCCACCTAACATGGACTCCACCCGCAACAGAACAAGAAATCCATGGTTACAGAATAACAAGATATGCCACCGATGAAAGCGTTGTGATCCCAGTACAAAACGATATTGTTACTTACATTGACGAAGATATAATCTACGACACAAGTTACACATACGAAATTGTCGTGTTATATCAAAACCCAACCGTTGGAGAATCTGACCCCGTTACTTCAAATACTATATTTGTGCCGATATTTAATCCCGTAGTGTTGATTTCCGCATCGGCAACATCTGATAATCACATACGCATAACATGGTCACCACCAACCCCACAAAATCACGGCACAGTTTCTTCGTATCGCATCATAAGAAACGGAACGCCACTAACTTCTGTTACAACAACCGAATTTACAGATTCAAATATTATACCAGACACGGCTTATATTTATAGCATTATAGCTATATATGGTAATCTTGATAATGGTGAATCGATTGCGGTTAGTTTAGATACACCTGTTTTTGTACCGAAATTCAATCCAGTAGTGGCGGTGCTTGCAACCGTCCTGTCTGATACAGAGATTGAGATAACATGGGAAGCACCAGCACCACAAAATCATGGAACTGTGTCGGGGTATAATATTATGCGGAATGGGGTATTAATAGCGGAACGGATAAATGCGTTCCCTACGTATAACGATGAAAACGTTGAAGCGGATAACATGTATATTTATAGTGTTATAGCGGTTTATGATGATATTGGTGGTGAATCTGTACCGATAACATCAAACTCTGTAATTATACCAAAATATACACCACCAACAGAACTTGTGGCTGTTGCAGGGAATGCGGTGGTGGAACTGTTTTGGACGGCACCGGTAGTTCAGAATTATGGGGTTGTGACAGGATATAATGTTTATCGGAATGGAGGATTATTATGGAGCTCGGAGAGCTCCGCTACGGAGTTTGTGGACACTTCTGTTATCAACGATAACACTTATGAATATTATGTTACAGCGGTTTATGAGACCGGTGAATCCTTGCCTTCTAACACTGTAAATGCCACACCTGAAGATTATAAGTTTAACCCTGTAACAAATTTAACAGTAACAGCAGGTTTTGAGTTTGTGTACTTAAGCTGGGAAGAGCCTTTACCGGGCAGTGATGGAATACTTGTAAATTATCGCATTTATAGAAATAACAACCCGATAAATTATACAACTGATTTATTTTATCATGATACAAATCTTACTAATGGTGAAATATACACATATCATGTTCGGGCTATATATGAAAATTTTGATGGTTATTCTAACATCGCAGAAATTACTATCACTATACCACCATTTTCACCCGTAGCAGCGATTTCCGCATCGCTTACTACAGACGGAAATATTTTGTTGACATGGACACCACTAACGGGACAAACTATTCATGAGTATATCATATCACGTTCTGATAATGATGGTGATTTTTTGGAAATTAATAGGACGGAGGCAAGCTCCGCCACTACGGATTTTGTGGAACCTGATAATAAATATAGATATCAAATTATTGTTGTATATGAAAATCCTGATGGTGAGTCGATGCCAGCAACCTCAAATTCTGTTATTGTGCCTTTGTTTAACCCACCACGAAATCTTGTAGCCGTATCAGGCTTAGATAGCCAAGTAGAATTATCATGGGAAGCACCTATTACGCAAAATTATGGTTTATTGACAGGGTACAATATTTATCGTAGCAACGGCGTCTCGCCGTTGACGATAATTCGTACAATCGACGGCGGGACGCCGTCGCTACATTTCATTGACACCGGGCTTGCCAATGCTGTTAATTACACATACCACGTAACTGCTACATGGGGTGGTGAAATAGATGGCGAATCTTTGCCCTCAAACAGCGTAACAGCACGTCCAGAAGATACTATCATTTCTCCAGCCAATCTAACCGCAACTGTTATAAACAATAACATACAATTAAGTTGGGAATTTGCTGCAAGCCGTGCATTTTTAGGTTTTAGGATATTTAGAAATAATGCTGAAATTGGTACTACAAGTAATTTCATTTTTACAGATATATCACCAACACCAGATGTTGCGTATACATATAGCGTAAGAGCAGAATATGACAGCGGGTTATCTGAAATAATAACAATGACAGAACCTGTATACATTCCAATGTTTAGTCCAGCAACCAACCTTGTAGCGGCGGAGCTTGCCTCCGTCCCACCTCAACATCCACAAATCCAGCTAACTTGGTCAGCACCGCAGACGCAAAATTTTGGAACAGTTATTGGGTATGATGTTAGACGAAATGGGATATTTGTGGAACGAATAAATGCGTTCTCTACGTATATTGATGAAAATATCAACCCGGCAACTACATACACTTATGCTGTAATAGCTGTTTGGGGAGGTGAAATTAGCGGTGAATCACAACCGGTTTCAACAAATATAACCACACCATCGCTTAAACCACCAACAAATTTAACTGCCACAGCAGGTGATTCGATTGTTACGCTTAATTGGAATGCGCCGGAACCACCTTATTTTGGTGAGCATTTTGGGTATGATGTGTATCGTGATGGTGGATTTGTGGAACGAATAAATGCGTTCCCTACGAATTGGGTAGATAACACTGTAATTAATCATATACAATATACTTATCATTTGTTAGCTGTTTATATCAACCCATCAAACACTTCAGGTCAGTCAAATTCACAAACAGTTACGCCATTGCCACCTATGTTTAATCCACCACGTAATTTACAGATAAGTCATATAGATGGCGGATTTAGTTTAACTTGGCAGGCACCTTTGCCGGGAAGTTCGGGAAGTCTTGTTAGATACGAAGTTTTCAGAAATGAAGAGTTAGTTCAACAAACTCAAAGCTTATATTATGATGATTTTGATTTACCAGATGTTGAATTGTATAAATACTTTGTAAGGGCGATTTATACTAACCAAAATGGGCATGCCTCAACAGATGAAGTGGAGATAAATCCAGTATTTATGGCTCCGCGAACACTTACAAGCACATTTTCTAACCAAAGCATCAGTTTATCATGGTTGCCACCTTTTGATGGAAGTACAGGAACTCTGGCTGGTTACAAAATATATCGTAGCATCAATAATACTGAAAACTTTGTAGAAATATACGAAACTACAACAACAGCATATACTAACACTAACTTAACGAATGGCGTGACTTACTGGTATTATATCACAGCTGTTTATATCTCGCCAAGCGGAGTGTCTGTTAGCTCCAATCAAATCTCACAAACTCCTCTTGGACCACCTATAATCACTGTTAGTGAAGAAAGCATAAATTTTGGAAATGTTTTTGTTAGTTATTCTTCTGAAGCACAAGAGATTAAAATATCTAACGTTGCAACGGCATCCCTGCCGTTGGTAATAAGTAGTATATCTTGCGATTCTAATGAATTTGTTTTTACTCAACCAACGCTTACAACTCTAAATTCAGGAGAAGAAACCTCAATATTTGTAACTTTTAAACCATTAACACCCGGTTTAAAATCTGCAAATATAAATATAATACACAATGCTGCTGATTCTCCATTTGTTGTAAATCTTCAAGGAAATAGCTTAGTTCCGGCGCATAATCCACCAAGAAACTTCACCGCAATACCCGGCTTTAGATTTGCTGATTTATCATGGGAAGCACCAGAAGATGGAAGTGATGGCACATTAACACATTACGAGTTAGTTCTACATGATTTGTCAATAATCACTACAACAGAACTTAATTACAGAGTAAATGATTTAACAAATGGAGAATCTTACGTATTCTCTATAAAAGCTGTATATTCAAACCCAGATGGTGAATCTGGATATATAGAAACTGAGGTAACAATACCTCCATTTGCACCTGTTACAAACTTCGTAGGGAACGCATGTATGCGTTCCGATACAAATAATTGGGTTATTGAATTAACATGGACACCACCTAACCCTCAAACCACCGAAATTATATCTGGTTATAATATTTTGCGGAATGATGTATTAATAGAGGAACGCATACATGCGTTCCCTACGTATGTAGACACAAACGTTGAACCGGATAATAAATATACATATCAAATTATTGTTGTATACAGCAATCC
>Ga0099364_10009823_pt1 | contig 13244 bp, 11 predicted proteins | sample TergutTh196P3_FD_73070 | JGI IMG/M metagenome (GOLD analysis project Ga0099364, IMG submission 73070) | Microcerotermes parvus P3 segment gut microbial communities from Pointe-Noire, Republic of the Congo - Th196 P3 | ecosystem: Host-associated > Arthropoda: Insects > Digestive system > Gut ...
TTTACAATTCCTCTGTTCATTCCGTAGGTTATAACATCATATTTTGAAGAAGCGCGAATTTTGGAAAGCATGACGTCATCTGCGTTTATAACCAAATCTCCATGCTTTTCAAATCCCTCTGTTATTGACTTTTTCTCTTTGAACACTCCTTCCAAGCTTCCCAAGCCATCTAAATGAGCGGGGGCAATATTTGTGATAACGGCAATGTCTGGAACTGCTGCTTGAGAGAGCTGGCGAATTTCGCCCGGCAGGCTTGTTCCCATTTCTACAACAGCATTCTGATGCTCGCTTCTCAAACCGAGCAATGTCATTGGAACGCCAAATAAATTGTTTAAATTTCCCTGCGTAACAAGAGTGTTGCCGTTTTTGCCAAGCACCGCCGCAATCATCTCTTTTGTTGAGGTTTTGCCCGCGCTGCCTGTTATGCCAACCACTTTCAGGTTTTGGAATTTTTTTCTATAACCTCTGGCAAACTTCAGCAAAGCCTTGGTTGTGTCTTCTGTAGCCACTGCGAGTGGAATTTTTGCTATTTCCACTTCTGTTGCATTAACAACTGCCATAACTGCTCCTTTTTTAAATGCTTCTTCTATAAACAGACCCTTGTGAGGGTTAAAATTCTTCCCTACAAGCGCCCAAAAAATTTCGCCCTTTTTAATTTCTCTGGAATCAAAATTTAGGCACGCTTTTTGCACTTTAATTTTTTGCGGAATTTCCGCTACAATAGCAGAGGGGTTTTCTTGCAAAAAAATTTGCAGAAATTCCGTCACGTTTATTGGCAAATCAAAACTCATAAAAAAATTCCCAAAATTTCTTCCCTATCGCTAAAATGCTTTTTTTCTTTTCCAATAATCTGATAATCTTCATGGCCCTTGCCTGCTACCACTAGAACGTCGCCGCTTTGCAATGCGGCAGCGGCTTCTTTTATTGCCAAGCTTCTGTCGGCTTGCTTGCAATATTTTTTTGCGGAGAATCCTTTTTCTACATCCGCTAAAATTTGTTCAGGGTCTTCTGTTCTTGGATTGTCTGATGTTAAATAAACTTGGTCTGCCAAGGCTTCTGCAATGCGCGCCATCTCCGGTCTTTTTGTTTTGTCTCTGTCTCCGCCGCAGCCAAATACCAACAGCAAATTAGCTTTGCAAATTTTGCGGGCGGCAATCAAAGTTCTCTCCAATGCGTCTGGAGTATGGGCATAATCAACAATTGCGCGTTTGCCGTTTTTGTTATGCACAACTTCAAAACGTCCCGGAATGGATATGTTTTCAAGAGCATCTTTTAACGCAGCTTCCGGCAAATCCATCTCACGCGCCCATTCTATTATCAGCATTGCATTTTCAATATTATGCTCGCCAAAAAGCGAAACATTGCAATTGTCTATTCTAAATCCGTTTTCTGTATTGGCAATTTTGAACTGTTTTTTTGAAACGCCAACTCTGTCTTTGAAAAATAATTCTCCGTATAAACGATTTCCATACGAATTATCAATATTTATAAATCCAAGCCCTTTGCCCAAAAGTTCCGAAGCAAACAATATTTTTTTTGCCTGATAGTAATTTTCCATTGTGCCATGATAGTCCAAATGCTCGTGGCTCAAATTTGTGAACAAAGCCGATTTATAGGGAATTCCCATAACACGCCCCTGAACAAGGGAATGGCTGGAAACTTCCATAACAAGCTCCGTGCAACCAGCATCTGCTGCCTCAGCCGCAAATTCATAAAGTTCTAAAAATCCCGGAGTGGTTAAATGCGCTTCTTCTTTTTTATTTCCAATCAAATTATAAATTGTGCTCAACAAGGCAGTTTTTTTGCCAGCGGCTCTTAAAACCGCATTCATCATAAATGCGCAGCTGGTTTTTCCGTTAGAGCCTGTTACCGCATAGCAATTCAATTTTGAAAACGGATTGCCAAAATCTTCTTTTGCAAATAAATACCTTGTAAAAACAACATCATTAACCTGCGCCCATCTTGCTTCATATCCTTTTGGAGCAGGCAAAGCGGAAACAACGGAAGACGCTCCCCTTTCCAAAGCTTCCAAAGCGTGTTCCTTTTCTGAACCGTCTGCGCATGGAATGGCAAAGAATATATCGCCAGGTTCCACTTTTTTAGAATTGTCTTTCAAACGGCTCATATTTCCCTCAGCTTTATATGCACAATGCTTTTTCTATCTGCGCTTTCGCCTGGTTCGGGAAACTGCTCATACACTTTTCCAACGCCATCGTAAACAACATTGCTGATATGCTCAAGCATGCCCATGGCATCTCTCAGCGCCAAGCCCCGAACATCCGGCATACGGCCGGTGTTCCTCTGATGCTCTCTCAAAGAAAGCTGCAAATATTCGCCAGTTTCATCTCTTTTTATTGTTTGCGCAACAACAGACCCTGTTATGCTTTCATCGTCAAAACGTATATTGCAGCGCATTCCCTTTGCTCTGTCTAAAGCGGCTATTCTTGTGTGCCCAATAAAAGACACGTCGCTGCACAAACTATCTGCCGATGCGTATTCCCTTGCAAAAGCCGCAGGCGAAAGTTCTGGATGCAAATATATCTGCTCCATGATTTTCTGGAACACAGGGCCTGCAGCCGTTGAACCGCCGCTCTTGGTATTGTGCATGGTAACAAGGCATACAAAGTGCGGGTCTGTGGCTCTTTCAAAACCTATAAAAGAAGAATTGTAAGTTCCTACTTTATATCTTCCAACGCTGTCTATAGTCTGCGCTGTTCCTGTTTTGCCTGCAAATTCAAAAAAGTCGTATCTGGATTTTATATTAGCAGCGGTTCCGCCAGAGTCAACAACGCTTTTAAGCATATTCCTTAAAATTCTTGTGCTCTCGGTAGTAGAAATCACCCTGCGCACAGAATCTCTTTCCGTTGCGGAGGAGTCTGCTCCGTATTCCAGCACCAGTTTGGGATTATACAAAACCCCGCCGTTTGCTATTGAGCTTACAGCTTTTGCCATATCCAAAGAAGTTAAATCCAAAGATTGCCCAAAGCCTTGAGTTGCCTGCGTTCTGGAATACTGAACATAATTAAAACCTTTGTGGCTGACTCTAAGCGGAAAACCCGGATTTTCATTTATTGCGAAGTTTTTAACTCCATAGAAAAATTTATCATAGCCAATTTCTTCTATAACATATTTTCCAAAAGCTATATTAGACGAAACTGTCATTGCCTCCTGCATATTGAAAGACTTACCCGAGCGAATATCCTTTATTATTTTTTCATTGGCATTTTTTGTGACCTTCCATTGGCCATTCTCGCCGTTTATCTGCTTGTTTGGATCCACTCCGTTTTCCAAAGCTATAATGGCTGTTATCGGTTTAAAAATTGAACCCGGCTCAAAAGAATGCACAATGCTTTCGTATCTGTTTCTATCTGGATTAAAACTTGTCATGGCTAAAATTTGCCCATTCCTTGGATCCATAACCAAAACAGATGCGCCTGAAGCATTAAATCTTGGCACATATTCCCTAATCACATTTTCCACGATTTCTTGGATTCGCAAGTCTATGGAAAGATACACGTCTTTGCCTTCAATAGATGGAATGCGCACAATCTCATCTATGGGAGCGCCTCTTTGAGATTTTACCGTTTTAACCAAAACAGCTCTTTGACCGCGCAATTCTCTGATTTTTGAACTCACCACTCCATTCAAAATCGCAGACAAACCTTCAAGATGCCCGTGGTAGTGAATTTCTTTCCATTTTTGCGGCTCAGGCTCTCCATTAACATGCAATTTATCCCAAAGCACCATGCCATTGCGGTCTAAAATACGCCCGTATTTTGCCTCTTCCAAGCTTCGTTTTTGAGTTTTGTCTTCATAATAAATCTTATCGTTTATAATTTGAATTTGAACAAGCCGAACAACAAAAGCAATGGTTGCCACAGAAAGAAAAACCGCTATCGCTATCAGCCTGATTTTCATTTTAAGAACCTCGTTATTTTAGTTGCCGCATCATTCATTCCAAGCCCAAGCGATGGCGCTATCAAATCTATCCTGCTCCTTGAAGACAAGCTGTCTATGTTTTTGTCCACCAAAGAAACTTCAAAACGCATCACGGAAACGGAATCTTCCAGATTTTTTTCTTGCTGTATCAAATGCGCAAGTTTTTCATTTGCCATTTTCATAGGAACCGCCAAAACAAAGAGCATGCAAAAAAGCAATATGGATGTTACTATTAATTTCATGGTTTCTCTTAAATCCTCTCATAAACTCTTAATGTGGCGGAGCGTGAGCGAGAATTTTTTCTCAATTCTTCTGCGCTCGGAACTATAGGTTTTTTATTCACTTTTTTTATTTTTCTGTTGTTCCCTCCGCAAGCGCAAAAAGGCATATTAGCGTTGCACAAGCATTTTTTTTCAAAAAAAGCAAGAACATCTTTCACTGCTCTCGCTTCCTTTGAATGATATGTTATTATGCAGAGCCGCCCGCTGGCTTTAAGGCAATGCACCGCCGCTTCCACGCTCTTTTTTATCTCTGCGATTTCTGAATTAACTTCCATGCGAATGGCTTGAAACACTCTCGCCTTTAAACTATTCCAATCATTTTTTCTGTTTGCATAAACTTCTTCAACCGCACTGCTCAAATCTGCAGCTGTATTTTTTTTGCCCTCTTTAATGCGCCTTGCCAAGCGGCCTGCCATTTCCAAATCAGAATTTTCTTTTAACGCCTTTGCCAATTCCTTTTCCGAAACTTTTTTCAAATAATCCTGCGCATTTTCGCCACCGCTCGCATCCATGCGCATATCAAGCGGATCATTGCCAGCAAAGGAAAATCCCCTGTTTGTGTCTAGCTGATGGGAGCTTACTCCCAAATCGTAAAGAACTCCGCCGAGAGTCTCTGCTGCAAGCTCTGTTTTCAAATTTGAAAACGCTTTGCAGTGATAAACTATTTTTGAGCCAAACTTTGCAAGCCTTGATTTTGCAGCGTTTATAGCCTCTGCATCTCGGTCAAAGCAATGCAGTTTTTGAGCTTCGCCTAGAAGCTCGGAAATTTTTTCAGAGTGCCCGCCGCCGCCAAGCGTGCAATCGGCATAGTCATAGCCGGGCCTTATATGGAGGCTTTCTATGCACTCGTTTAAAAGAACGGGAGTGTGGTAATTATTCATTATAAAGTCCACTCCATTCCTTTAAAGTCATCGTCTTTGCTCAATGCGTAAGGAGCGGCTTTCTCAATATTGGATATTATAACCACATCGCCATTGCCAGAAAACACAACCTCTTTATCTATGCCAGCCCATTCTTTAAGCCCTTTAGGCAAAAGGAAGCGGTTTTGTTTGTCATCTAAAACAACCCTTTCCGTGTTGTGCAAAAGTTTTCTACGGCGATCATAATTTTCTTTAGTTTGCTCAAGCTGGTCTAATTTTAAACGCCAAACCTCATAATCGCCCACTCTCCGCAAATGCAGGCAATTATTAACGCCCGGCGATATGTAAAACTCTCTTTCATTGGGAACAAGCTTGCGAAAAGACAGCGGAAAAGAAACTCTTCCATTTCCATCTACAATAGCTGATTCGTTCCCTTGAAAACTCATGCTATTAAATATAGATAATTTTTCCCCAAAACAACCATTTTTTATTTAAAAAAAATTGTTTTTCCCCATTTTTCCACCAAAAAATGAAATTTTTCCAATGATATTAACAATGCGCCAACAGAAAAAGGGAAAAGGACTGAATAGATGTTCAGTAAAAGTTGTCTGAATTAGAAAATGTTTTACTAAGCGCCGATTATACTTGAATGCTTGAACTCACCTAGTCTTTTTGCTAATCAGCAAATACGATGCAGGTATAACAAGAAGGCTGAATACCAGCGAAACCATTATTCCGCCTATTATTGCAACGCCCATCGGAACTCTGGACTCGGCGCCTGCGCCCAAAGCCAAGGCTATGGGCATAAAGCCAAAAACTGTAGAAAGAGTGGTCATCAAAATTGGGCGGAGCCTTGCGCCTGCGGCGTCTGCGACGGCGCGGCGCAAAGTTAAGCCTGCGGCGTGACGCTGGTTGGCAAATTCAACGATTAAAATTCCGTTTTTGGTTACCAAGCCAACAAGCATAACAAGGCCAATTTGACTGAATATATTTATGGTATGGCCGCCAAAATAAAGCGAAAGCAAAGCACCGAAAAGAGCAAGCGGAACGGTGAGCATAATTGTGAATGGATGGCGAAAACTCTCAAACTGGGCGGCAAGCAGCATATACACAATTATCAAAGCAAGAATAAAAACCATCACAAGACTGCCGCTCGCTTCCATAAAGTCGCGCGAAGTTCCAGCAAGCTCGGTTCTGAAACTCTCGTTTAACTCGCCTTTAATAATGCCATGCATCTCCGTAATGGCATCGCCAAGAGCAACGCCTTCTGCGGGGTTTGCAGAAATGGTAGCTGATACATAGCGATTATACCTAAAAATCTGCGGGGGCACCGCCTCTTCTTTCAAATCAACTATCTGGTCAAGAGAAACCAAATCTCCGCTTGAGTTTCTCAAATACAATGCCTGGAGGCTTGCCGGCTCGTTTTTATTGCGGGCGTCAATCTCGCCTATTATTTGATATTGCTTTCCCTCTTTCAAAAAATATCCGTAGCGAAGACCGCTATACGCAAGCTGCAATGCCTGAGCCGCCTCTCTTGGGGCAATGCCAGAAGCGCGCAAAAAATCCCTGTCCATTTCCACGCTCATTTGAGGCTTGGTGAATTTCAAGTTTACATCTGCCATGGTCAAAAGGCGGCTGGTTTGAATTTTATCCATAAGCGCAGGCAAATATTTTTTCAATGAATCCAGCTCATTGGCTTGCACAACTACCTGCACAGGAAGCCCGCCTCTTGTTCCAACTCTTATCGTTTGGTCTTGCTGAATTGAAAGGCGAACCCCTTCAACCTGCGACAAAACCCTGCGAAGGTCATTTGCTATTTGCTGCTGAGTGCGTTTGCGTTCCGTTGGCGGAACCAGCGTTATTTGAACATTGCCAAGGTTTGGACTGCCCGCCCAAATAGGCGACGTTTGAACAAGAATCCTGTCAATCTCCGGAACACTTTCCCTTACCAAATGCTCAACGACTTTCATCTTTTCGTTCATATAAGAGAAAGGAGCGCCCTCGTGGGCGGTTATTTGAACCACGACTCTTGAGCGATCTTCCAAAGGAGCAAGCTCGGTTGGCAGTTGCAAGAACACAAAAACAGAAATACCCGAGCACAATAAAATAACAGGAATTGCCAGCATGGGGTATCTCAAAGCCTTTCTTAAAAATTTGGAATAGCCATCGGAAAGGGCTTTGAAAAAAGGCTCCGTTGCGGTGTAAAAGCGATTGCGGGTTTCCTGCTTTTTCAGCACTCGGCTAGACAGCATTGTGCCCAGCGTTAATGCTACAAATGAGGATATTATAACCGAACCGCCTATGATAACCGCAAATTCCCTGAACAAGCGGCCAGTGAAACCCTCCATAAATAGCAAAGGAGTAAATACAGCGCACAGCACCAAAGTGGTTGAAACAACAGGCGCAAAAATTTCATTCACGCCTTTATTTGCGGCTTCTTTTGGCGGCAGCCCCTGCTCTATTTTTGCGAAAATATTTTCCAAAACAACAATGGCATCGTCAACAACAATTGCAATGGCAAGCACAACACCCAAAAGCGTTAGCACGTTTATGGAAAAACCCAAAATCCAAATTATGAAAAACGAGCCTATCAAGGATATGGGCACGGTTATCATGGGGATAAATGTTGTTCTAAATTCTCTAAGGAATAAAAATATAACTCCTATAACGAGTATAAATGCTATGAACATGGTTTCTTTAACTTCGCTCAGAGCCTCGCGCACAAATCTGGTGTTGTCAAACGTGGTTTCTATGGTAACCCCTTCTGGCAAATCTTTCTCTATCTCTTTTGCGCGTTTCAAAACCTCGTCTGCAATTTTTATCTGGTCTGCGCCAGGCTGTGCCACAACAACCAGAGAAACCATTGGCCTGCCGTTCATTCGCAGCGTATTTCTTTCATTTTCCGCTCCGAGCACAACTTCTGCAACATCGCCCAGCCTAACAAATTTATCTCCGCTGTTAAATAAAATCACATTGCGAAAATCTTCTTCGCTAACAAGCTTGGAGCTGGAACGCAGGCTCACCATTGCAGCAGTGCCCTCTAGCTGCCCAGCAGGAAATTCCGCATTTTCCCTTTCCAAAGCGCTCCGAACAATTTCCAGCGTCAAGCCATAGCCAGCCAGCCTAACAGGGTCTATGTAAATTCGCATGGCATATCTTTTTATTCCCCAAATTCTCATTTCTGCAACGCCAGAAACAGTTTGCAGCCTCTCTTGTATTCGCTCGCTCAAATCCGTTAATTCCAGAGGGCTCATATTATCGCTTCCCAAAGAAAGCACCAATATTGGCGAGGCATTTGCATCAGCCTTTGAAACAACGGAGGCATCTGCATCTTCGGGAAGCCTTCTTTGCGCTTGGGAAACTTTGTCGCGAACATCGTTTGCGGCCTGCTCCATATCTGCGCCCAGATTAAATTCCACAGTGATGTTTGACTGCTCTTCTCTAGAGACTGAGGTTATGGCTCGGATTCCGTCTATGCTGTTGATTGCAGATTCCAAAGGTTCTGTGATTTGGTTTGCGATAATTTCTGCATTTGCGCCAGTGTAGGTGGTTCGCACATTTATTATGGGAGGGTCTATGGCAGGATATTCTCTAACGCCAACCTGATTCAAGCCTATCAAGCCGAACAACACGATAAACGCCGATAAAACAATAGTTAAAACCGGACGTCTAACGCTTGTGGATGCTATGCTCAAATCTATTACCTTTAGGTTGAGTGTAGTTCAAATTATTTTTTCTTTGCTTTGGCAGTTTTTATGATCTTTGCAGTTTTTACAGTTTTCACAGCTTTTACGGGTTTCACGGTTTTTACGACCTTTACTTCCTTTACAGCAGCCTTTAATGCTTTAACCTTTTTTTGCAAAGCCTCCTTTGCAAGCTCGTCGGCTTTTTCGTTCCATTCATCTCCGCTGTGCGCAGCAATTTTCTCAAAAGAGGCCCAAACCTTTATTTCTGATATTCTATTCACGTATATCTGCGAAACCGCGCTGCTGGTTTTCCATTCTTCCATGGCCCAGCTTTCGACTCCTTGATAATCGTAGCAGATTGTTCCTTTGCGCTTCTTTTTAGCCAAGTATTCCATGGCTTTCCAGGCTGCATGAAGTTCGCCGTCTATATTCCTGCTAGCCGCAGGGTGAGGCGTTGTTCCTGAGTCTTTGGCTATTTCAACTCCGTTTTCCACGGCAACCCATGACCAGCCCGCATAATCGCTTATTGGCATAAAGGAGCCGTCTATATAGACTCGAAGCCCTTTTTTCACTGGTCTTTTCCCGCTAATCCAAGCCTTTGCATCTTCCATTTTACCGAAAGACTTGTATTTAACGCCCGTTTTTCCCACAACACGTTTTTCGCAATCTGGCCAGTTATCACCTATCCAGTGCTTTCCGTCTGAGAACTTTGCTACATAAATTTTTGGCATAATGGGTTAATATAGTAAATGCGATTTACTCCGCAGGGGAGTGGCTAGCTGGGAATGGGGAGTGGATAAAATGCCGAATTTGAGCAAATTTAGGCATTTTATCCACTCCCCATTCCCACCCCCAAGCATTGAGTTAATCATAGCTTACTATATAATAAGTTGCATATATATCTTCCTTTAAATGTTGCGCGAGGATGCTGAAAATCGTGCAAAAGAGTAGGCGGAATTTTAAACAAGGAGGACATCATGTCTATTCAAAAATTAAAGAAGGGTTTTACCCTTATCGAGCTAATGGTCGTTATAGTGATCATTGGCATTCTAGCCGCCATCGCCATACCAAAGTTATTTGGAATGAGCGCGAAAGCCAAAGCCAGCGAGGTCGCTCCTGCGGCTGGTACTTGGGTCAAGTTACAACAAGCATACAGCTTGGAAATAGGTGGATATGGCACATTTGTACAAATTGCTTATTCCGAGCCTAAATCAAATGCGTTTACATATAATAGCCCTACCCCAACAACTACGGCAACTGGTAAACAATTAAGTGCAGTTTGGGAAGCAACTAGCTTGGATAAGTTGAACGACTGTACTGTAGGACTGCGTTGGCGGGTTACAATGTCTAGAACCGCAGATGACCCTGAAGATGGTATTGTCGCAGCTTACGTAAACGATACTACTGGCGCCTGCGAAGCTATAACACCTAGTTTTAAAAATTTATCCAGCCCTACAGCTCCTGAAGCTGATCCTGATGATCCTTAGGACCAACCGACTTTAATGTGCCTAGCGGTTTCCTTATTCCGCTATGCGTAGCCAAAGATCGTTTGGTGTCCTCGCTTTGGCGGGGATGCGCTGTTGTTTTTTTAAGCCCAAACGTGTTTATCACCGCCTGGCTTTAGCCAGGTGGTTTGGGGTAAAAAAATGGCAGCGCCCACTTTTTTCTATCTTCCATCCCATGCAAACCCGTGAAATGTTCAACAAAATTCATAAACGCTATGACTTGCTTAATCATTTGATGTCTGCGAGCCGCGATGTAGCGTGGCGCAAGGCTTGCTGTAAAATATTGCCGAAAAAAGAGAATGCCGTTGTGCTTGATTTGTGCGGTGGAACTGGCGATTTTGCCGTTGCTTACAAAAAAACTGGCAAACCAAAATTGTGCATAGTTGGCGATTTTGCAGATAAAATGCTAAACGTTGCCGCAAAAAAAGACCCCGATTTAAAGCTTGCGCAAATGGATGCAACGCAAATTCCGCTAGCTGATAATTCGGTTGATGTTATTTTGAATGGCTTTGGAATGCGCAATATTCCAAATTTGGATTTAGCTTTTAGCGAGGCTTTTAGAGTGCTGAAACAAGGCGGTTATTTTGCAACGCTTGAATTTTTTAAACCTGAAAAAACCATTTCAAAATTATTTTATGAAAAAATCGCTCCGCTTATAATCCCATTTGCCGGCATGATGCTGAGCAAACGCAATGCGTATCGTTACTTGGTGCTTTCTATTTTGAACTTTATAACCCCAAAACAATACGCTTCAAAAGCCAGAAATGCAGGCTTTACCCTGCGTTGCACAAAAGCTTTGGACGGCGGTTTGGCGCACATTATTTTGCTGGAGAAAAAATGAAATTGATTCTCGGCATAACCGGCGCCTCCGGCTCAATATATGCAAAGCGATTTTTGCTGAAAGCAAAAGAGCGCGGCTTTGAAACAGAGATTATTGTTTCAAAAAACGGCGAAGCAGTTTTGAAACACGAAGGTTGCGAAGATATTTTGCAAAGCGGCGTTCAAATCCATAAAATCGATGACTTCTTTGCGCCCCCTGCAACGGGCAGCTCTCACTATAGCGGCATGGCAATTTTGCCTTGCTCAATGGGAACTCTGGGGCGCATAGCCGCAGGCACAAGCGACAATCTGCTGATAAGAGCCGCTGATGTATGCTTGAAAGAAAGCCGCCCTTTGGTTTTGGTTCCCAGAGAAATGCCTCTCAGCGAAATACATTTGGAAAACATGCTGAAACTGAAAAGAGCCGGCGCCGCAATCATTCCTGCAAGCCCGCATTTTTATAAGCATCCAAAAACAATGGAAGAGCTAGTGGACACGGTTGTGGAACGGGTATTGAATTGTTGTCGCCCTTTTCTATTTTACCGCAAGTGAAACTTTCAAAACTCTTATTGCTCCTCTGTACTACCATAGCCTTTGCAACAGATGCAGTACCTTATGGATTAATTCGGTTTAACGGCGTTTTGAGTGATGATATTTTAAATAAGGATTCTGAAAATCTTTGGAATATTGCAGACTAAACATGGAATATATGGCAAATAGCAATAGAAGAGCAAAAAATAAAGAAAAGGCTGAGTATAATCGCATAGGAACTCTCGTAACTTATGAATTTTAACGCAAAATATATTTTTTTAAATGCAGCATGCGCATTGTTGTTATGCTGCTTTGCTCCAGAAGAATGGCAATATGATATTATTGCAGATTCTCGCGACGGAAAAACCTATAAAATAATTGATATTGGCGATGAGATTTGGATGGCAGAAAATTTGAATTATTACATTGAGGGAAGCGTGTGCTATAATTTTTATAAAGAAAACTGCGAAAAATACGGGAGGCTTTATAAATGGGAAATGGCTAAGGAGGCTTGCCCTGCCGGTTGGCATTTGCCAAGCGATGAGGAATGGACTGAGTTGGAAAATTTTGTAGGTCTGTTCCAATGTCTGTGCGTTGCGTAAAGGATTCAAAATGATTTTAAAACAATCAAAAAAGGTTCTGATTTTGTGCCTAACGTTTTTAATTTGCTGCTCTTTGGATGCTCCAGACGAAGCTCAGGTGTGCGGAAATAAATTTTACAATGGCACTGATGAATTTTGTTACGATAACAATGTTTATAAAAGATGCGGAAAATGGAGCAATAGTTATAACCCTAGAACAGAAAAATGCGAAGATGGGATTGTAGTTAAAATATGCGGAAATAATTATTACAATAAAAACCAAAGTTTTTGCTATGAAAATGAGGTTTACGAAAGATGCGGATGGAATAGTTATGACCCTAAAACGCAAAAATGTCTTAAAAATGTTGCGCTTGAGGAATGCGGCGAAACATATTTTTCAATTGATACGTGCAATATTGTAGTTACTAAATGCGGAGACGATTATTACAACGAAATAAAAGAATTTTGCTATAAAAAAGAAATTCAACCAAAATGCAACAGAGCAATTTACGATTTGGAAAAACAAAAGTGCTTAGAAAACACCTTGTTCAACCACTGCAAAGGCGAAATTTATGATCCATACACACATTACTGCAAATCGCAAGTTATGGAAAAGCAAGTGTTTACAGATTTAAGAGATAACAAAGAATATAAAATTATTGAAATTGGCGAGCAAATTTGGATGGCGGAGAATTTAAATTATAGCGGAAATGATAATGAATTGGGCAAGTGTTATAGAGACAGAACGCCTTATCCGGATTATGAAGTTATAGAACTTTGCGATAAATATGGCAGATTATATGATTGGGAAACCGCTATGAAAGTTTGTCCGGATGGCTGGCATTTGCCAAGCCATGAGGAATGGGAAAAGTTAGGCAATGAAATTGGAGAAAATGCCGGAAAAAAATTAAAATCCATAGACGGTTGGCAGTGTATAGGAAATATTAGGTATTTAGGCACGCCTACATCAGAATTTATGGAAGAGTGGGGAGATTTAGAATACACATCTGGTTATCAAGGGGCTTGCCAGCAACCTGGCAAT
>Ga0099364_10009824_pt1 | contig 13244 bp, 9 predicted proteins | sample TergutTh196P3_FD_73070 | JGI IMG/M metagenome (GOLD analysis project Ga0099364, IMG submission 73070) | Microcerotermes parvus P3 segment gut microbial communities from Pointe-Noire, Republic of the Congo - Th196 P3 | ecosystem: Host-associated > Arthropoda: Insects > Digestive system > Gut ...
ATCTAAATCGCGGATATTTGATTCTGAAAATGTTTAAATTTTTCGGAAAAAAAAAAAAATTTTTTTTTTTTTTTTTTTTTTTTTTTTTTTTTTTTTTTTTTTTTTTTGTTTTTTTTTTGTTTTTTTTTTTTTTTTTTTTTTTTTTTTTTTTTTTTTTTTTTTTTTTTTTTTTTATTTTATTTTCGAGTTTTTTTAATGTATACATTGAGTTCATCGATATATTTTTTTTAGTTTTTTAAAGAGCATTGTGTTAAAAATCTTTTTAAATTATTTAAAGAACTTGTTTTTATTTGCAGAGGGTTTCATTCGATTATGCTTAATTTTTCGAGGAACATATTTCCTTTTTTTCGTATGATATTTTCCCTCATTTTTATCCGAGATTGCTATTTCTTTATTTTCATGTGCTTTGATTAAATCTTCGCATGTTTTTATAGTATTTTCGCATGATTTTATGGTTTTTGTTTTATGTTTCCGTCTATTTTTAAGTCGTTGTAGCTTTAAGGGATCTGTGAGTAAATAGTTATTATTAGTAATCTCTTCTTCAGTTTTTTTTAGTTCTTTCTTAGTGTTGATGATACTTATTTCTCTTTCTTGAACTACGTTTTTCAGTCGATTAATTATCTGTAATCTTTCTTTATCTTCATCCATCTTTATCACACAATCCTATTTGAATAGCTAATTTATGAATATGATTCTTTTTTATTTTATTTTTTTCTATTTTTTGTTGTTAATATAATGTTTTTACCAAAATCTTCATTGTATCTTAAAATAATTGATAATACTTTAATACTCAAAATAGGTTTTTGGAGATTCTTTATTATTAAAATGAGTTAATTTTTTTAGTATAGCTAATATTTAAATAAAAAAATTCCTTTTTATAGTCTTGGAAGAAATGTTTGTAATAACTGATTTTTATAAATCTTATTTAATTTTATTATAGTTTGAGAAGAACTTTTTTACTTCTATAAAATTTTTATTTATCATCAAATAATTTTTTATTTAATTAATTGTTTTTTTTATTTCCTTTTATTCAAATATAAATGATTATTTTTAATTATTTTTAATTTTAATGATATTTATATTCATAAAAAATGAAATTAATAAAATTATAATCATTTTATAAAATTATTATTTTAAAAAATTAAAGTCTTTGCTATAATATGTTTTTTTTATTCAATGAAATCGTATTATGATATTTTTTTTAGAAAATATTTATAATTATTAAATAAATTATAATTTTTAGTTTCAAATTTTGATAACTTAAAAAAATTATTTAATGTTTATAACTTTTTATTTAATAAAGAATAATTCCTTAAAAATAAAATCAGAACTTAATATAGTTTATTTTTCAATTTTCAAAATTTCTTCTAAAAGTTCCCCTGCATTATTGTATCTTTCATTAATATCTTTAGAAATAGCTTTTAAAACAATTTCATCAATACATTTTTCATTTAGATTATTATCATGAAGATATTTACAAATTTCTTTGTTTACACTACTTGGTGAGGTGGGATTTTTTAACCAAGGTTGATTGGATGTTAAATCATCTTTATCATTAATATCATAGGGAAATTTATTTGTTAAAAGTTGATAAAAAATAACTCCAATGGCGTAAACATCTCTTTTTGGATTAGTAGAACTGATTTCAGGAGGAATATAATGTAAACTACCCTTAATATTTTCAGATTCATATTCTAAATCAGGTAATCTTACGAGTCCAAAGTCTGTTATCTTAATTATCATTTCATCTCTATCTGGAATAGTTATTAGAATATTTTCTGGCTTTAAATCTTTATGTACTATGATAATAAAGTTTTCATGACACACCTTCATACCTGAGCAAATCTGTTTTATAATATCTAAGGTGTAATTAACTGGTATGAATTTTTTTTGGAGTTTATACTTAAGGTGGTATTTTAGTAGACTTATTCCGTTTATAAATTCCATGGTGAAATATCTATGTTTTAAATCATTAATAATATGGATATCAGGATGGTAAACTCTAATAATATTTTTATGAAGAATTTTAGAAAGAAAATAGGGTTCCTCCCATGGATCATTTTCATGACCTTCAGGAATAGGATCTTTTAAAATTTTCAATGCTATTTCTTCAAAAACATCATGTTCAACCCTATATACTTCACCAAAACGACCACTACCTATATAGTCTATGATTTCGTTATTCCCAATTCTGTCTCCTCTTTTAAGTAAAGTCATTGATACTCCTCAAATTTTATAATCAAAAATGATCTAATATTTAACCCCTTAATACTAATATTATACTTTGTTCATATCTAATTTTTATATCTTTTCAATAATATTTTGATAAATTTATAATCATTTGTTCATTTATCAAAATCGAATACACAAGTTATTCTAGACTGGATGTGTTAAAATGTTGAACCCAGTATCTCCTCATGTTTTTCTTAATATGGATGAAATGGTTTAGTTAAGAATGTTAAACAAAAAGAAATTATAAAATAATAAAAAAAATAAATTATAAAATATTTAAAAAAAAGTTAAAAAAGATTTATTCCTCAAAACGACAAGTTGATTTAAATAATAAATTACCTTTCTTACCATACCCCTGCATGATTCCTTTATCACTAGACCTATTAATTTTCACCTTACTAGCAGTTTTGAAATTAAAATTAAAGTATCCATTAAATTTACCTGTTTTTGTTAACTCTTTAGTTGTTTTATCATACTTCTCTTCAGCATAGTATTTAACTTTCCACCCATTTTTAGGTTTAGTAACTGTTTTAATGGTTTCCGTCTTTTTAGGGCGTTGAAGCTTTATAACAATCTTATCAATTTTATTTAAATTATTTTTTAGATTAGCTTTAGTATCAGCAGCATAATAATTTTTTGATTTAGCTACATAAACAGTACCTTGATGGTTTTTAACAGAATAGATATTACTTCCTGCTTTATCTAAAGTATTTTGCGAAAAATCAGAGTAATAACTTCCATCATACTTCGCACTAGCCACGGTTGTTAATGTGAATCCTACTATAGCTATTGCAAATATTAATAGCACTAATATTTTTTTAATATTCAAGTTTTTCACCTTTTTTTCAATGTTATTATTAATTTATAAAAGTGGATTATTTAATAGTTGTTATTTAATCCTTGTTTTCTATACTATTTGTTGATTATTGTTTAACAGTAGAACATTAGGAATTTTTTATTTAATTTTAATTTTTTAAATTTTACATTTTTTAAACCAATAAAATAATTAATTTTCAGTAGCTAAAAAGGTACACGATTTTTACAAGTTTTTTATAAAGAAAAACTTTAAATCTTTTAAACGATTTAATTAATCTTATAAAACATTTACTAATTATATGAAAATTCTAATTTTATTGATTTTTTAGTTATGGTAAAAGACATTTGATTTCGAAATGATAATTATTTTAAAAATTATTTTAAAAAGAATTTAATTCAATTAAAATCCAATTTCAAAATGTTTTTAAAATTTATTATTTTTAAAAGTTCTGTCGATTACTATAACTTAAGTAAATTTTATAAAAGAAATTAAATTGATTCATAATCATTATAACGGCAATACTATGTCAAAATTAAATAGAAAAAAACTTGAACGAAAATTGCAAAAGTATTTGAAAGATAATAAGATTGAAAATGCACTTAAAACTGCTAATCGATTATCGAAAATGTTTCCAGATGAAGCAGATTATCTTTTAACTAAGGCAAATTGTTTTGAAATTTTAGAAAAATATGAAGAAGCAGCAAAAGAATACAAAGCTGCTTTGAAAGTTTTAGGTAAAGAGGATATAGAGGATTATATCTCCGTATCTATGGACTTAGCTGAAATAAACATGTTTGAAGATGTTTTAGATGTTATTGAAGAAGGCTTAAAAATAGAACCAAATCATCAATTTTTGGTAGTGAATAAAGCAAATGCTTTAATTAATTTAAATAGAATAGATGAAGCTTTTGAATATATTGATGATACTTCAAAGACAAGTAATCATTGGAAAGAGTTACTTATTATAAAAGCGGATTTAGAGATTGAATTTGGAAATGATGAGAAAGCTATTCAAGTTTGTGATGAAATCTTAGAGAAAGAATTTGATATAGATATTTTGGGTAAAAAAGTTAGGATATTTTCAGACTTAGGCTTATTTGAGGATGCTGAAGAACTAATAAATCCTCTGCTTCATGATGAAGAATATAAAGGCTGGGCAGTATCTGAAAAAGCAATTTTATATATGGTTAATGATAATGAAGAAAAAGCATTACTGTTGTTAGATGATTTTCTTAAGGAAAATCCAGATGATCCTAATGGGAATATGACAAAAGCTAAGATTCTTCTAGATAATGAAAGTTATGATGAATCAGAAAAATACTTTAGGAAAGCTATTGAAGGTGATGATTATGAAGATGAGGAAATTATGGGGAGTTTGCTTATAGCTACTTTGTTTTCTGAAGCTGGAAATGATGAACGTGCATTAGAACTTCTGGATTCGATTCCTGAAGATTCTCCAGATCATGATTTGGCTCAACTTATTAAATATAGTATTTATAAAGAAATAGATGAAGAGGAAGAAAACTTAAATGATGAAAATAAGATAAAAGAATATTTTGCAAATGATCCTAGAATGCATTTAGAAAGAGGTGAATTTCAAGGTACAGAAGCTTATGATTTAATCGCCAAGGCATGGGGAGATGATAATCCGAGAAAAAGCAGACAATTAGCTAAAAAAGCTATTAAAGTGGATAAATATGCCATTGATGCATATAATGTTCTTGCATATCATACACTAAATGATGATTTGAGAAAAGAATATTTTAAAACAGCTATTGATTTATTCTATGAAACACATGATGAAGAGTATTTTGATACATATACAGGGTATTTTTGGGGTTATGTAGAAACTAGACCATTTATGAGAGCTTTGCAAGGATATGCTGATGTTTCCCATGGTTTAGGAGATTATAAAAAAGCTGCTGATTATTATGGATACATGCTTGAACTTAATCCAGGAGATAATCAAGGTGTAAGATATTCTTTTATAAATGTTTTATTTGTTTTAAATAGGTTAGATGAAGTATTAGAATTGTTTGAAGAATATGATGATGAATATAGTGCACATTTTCTTTTTAGCAAATTGTTGTTAGCTATAAAATCAGAGGAAGATGAGGAATCCATTAAAAAACTTTATTTTGAAGCAATTGAATCAAACAAATATGTTGTTCCATTTTTACTTGGTAAAAAACGATTGCCTTCAAAAATGCCAGGATTTTATTCTCCAGGAGATTCTTCCGAAGCTATTGATTACTATAATGGTGCAGTAAATTCGTGGGAATTTGATAAATCAGCTTTAGATATTTTAGAATATTTAGATGTAAAATATCGGGTGAAAAATAGTTGAGATAATCATGTGAGATGCTTTTTTTAAAAAAAGCCTATGATATTATTTCCTCTGATATGGCACTGTAAAAATCAACGGGTTTGACTCTCTGAAAATTTGCAGAAGATTTTTGTTTAGTTAAATTCAACAATTTTTTCCCAGTTTTCTGATACTTGAAACCCGTTAAAATTCACACAGCCAGAAAAGCTAGTAGAATATAATAAAATCAAGGAGTCATAATATTTACTAATGGAACAATTTTACTTCCAAAAGACAAATGGAGGGGATATTTAAAACATGAAAAAATCACATTTTTTATTACTGACTATGGAAAGCTATCAAAAAACTTAGATAAACTAAAAAGAAAACTTGAAATGGAAAAAATCCTTTATAAAATCATAAAAACTGATCAATGGTCACCATGTACAATTAAAAAACATCGAAGATTAGATGAAGAACTAGAAGAGATTTATTTTCAATGTTGTGATAAGAATTTAATCACTTTGTTAAATAATAAACTCTATAAATGTCCTTTTATAGCTAATTCAACTAATTTAAATATGGTAGATATAGCTAAGATGATTTTATCAACTTACCTTCTTTAAAAGAAAAGGATAAAAGAGAATCAAAAAAGATTATCCAAGATTTTTTATAGCTGTGATTATTGTTTAGGAAGACTTTATGATGGAGAAAAGATTGAAACAGCTGTACAATTAAAATGAACTATAAACAACAATTAATAACAACTTTAAATTCAATTAAAAAGTTAAACATCATTCATTGAATGAAATCTAGAATCTTTTTCTGCTTCTTTTATACAGTTTACTAAAGTGCCTTTTTCCATAACAATCCATTGGTCATTATGTCTTTGCCAGTCTAATGTGCAATTAGTGTACTCTTTGTTGAATAAGGTTATTCTAGCATATTTTTCTTCAATCTTATCTCCTGTTTTTAGATCATTTATAAAAGGACCTTCTCCTTTTAATTCCCATTCACTAATAAGATAGATTCTACCAGCACGAATATCAATACGAATTATGTCTTTTTTAAGTTTAGTGGTTTTAGCTATTTCTTCATTAACAATATCTAATAATTCTTTTTTATCTTTTTTATCAAGTTTAACTGGTTTAGGTGCTGCTTTATATAAATATCGAGTATTTTTAGCCATATTATCCCAAATTTTATTATTTTTGTAAATATATTTTATTTTCATTGATATATGTTTTATTATAATTATGTATATAAAAATGATTTTAAGAAAATATAAATTATTGTTTTTTTTAATTAATTAAGTATAAATCATTCTTTTAAATTAATAAAATAAATATAAAAATTTTTAAAATTATCATTCTTAAACCTTTATTTCTAGCTAATTTAAAAAAGAAGTTTTTAAAATTATCATTGCTTAAAATTTTATTTTTAGCTAATTTAAAAAGGAAGTTTTTAAAATTATCATTGTTTTAAACTTTATTTCTAGCTAATTTAAAAAAGTTTATCAAATATTCTTCTTTTTTCATTATTTTCAGATTCTTCTATTATTGTTTCTTTAATTATTAAAGCGGATCCATAACATCTTTCATCTTCTGCTTCTAAGGATTTGTCAAGATACTTCAGTACTTCTTCTAAATTACCACCTGTTCGATACAAATTAAGTCCTTTAATCATTAATGCATATGCCATATTAGGTTTAACTTCTAAAACTTCATCAATTAATTCCATTCCTTTTTCAATGTTTCCATTTGCTATTATACCTTGAGCTTTATCCACCAATGCCCAATATTTTCTTATATTATTTTTGATTCTAAACTCCAGTATTTTTTCAAGTTCTTCATCTCTTTCCAATTGTATTAATGCATAAGTTTTCTTTGTATTACCATTCCAATCATAAGGATCTTCTTTTAAAATTTCATCACAAACTTCAATAGTTTTTTCAAAATCCCCCATTCTAGAATATCTTTCAGCTTTCATCATATAAAGATCTTTCCAATTAGAATTGCTTTTTGGGTATTTATCTATAAAATCAATAGCATTATCTAATTCCGTCAATTCAAGTAAAACAGAATTTAAATCTACAAATTTTTCATTTTCAAATTCTTGATGAAACCTGTGATAAATTTCACTAGACTTGTCATAAATTCTCATATCTATTAAAACAGAAGCCATTTTTATAAATACATCATCTCAGGAAATTTCTTAATGATTTCTTCAGATAGCTGTAAAACATCTTCTTCTTTTCCTAAATAAAACAATGAAAAAAGTTTAAGCATAAATGCTTCGTTTTCTTCAGGAAATGATTTTATTATTTTATTTGCAATACTAACAGATTTAGCATAATTATCATTATCATAATTTTTTTCAAGCCTTTTTAATAGCTTTTCTTTAGTTTTATTTGACATAAGAACCATTTCACATATTTTAAAACTTTTAGATAATATTCTTTATAATGTCTTTTATTTTTATCATATATGTTTCCAATTTAATATAAATTATGAAAATTATTTTAAAAAAAAGAAGACCATTTAGGGAAATTTTTCAATGAAAGAGTGCTTGAAAACATATTTTCCAAAGCTATTAATAGTTTCAAGGTCATAAGAAGTAAACTTTTGGCACGATGAAGTTTAGTTGTTAAAATATGTTTTTTAAAAAAGTTTTTGTGCGAGAGAAATATGTTCAAATGAAGAATAATTATGATATATTTTTCTTGTTTAAGATATATATTTCTCATTTGCATTTTCAGATAAAAATAGCTAAAAATTTGAGGATTTTTTTGATTTTAAAGTAATCATGATTTTTCATTGATTTGTTAATCTTTTTTTTTATTTATATAGCTATTAAACTAAATTGTTTAATTAGTTTATTTACTAATATAATTATAATTGAGGATATTAAACAGTTTTGTAATTAAAATCTATTTGCTAAAAAAATATTTTTAGTAATTGTTTACATAAATATAAAATAAATATCACTATAATGTAATGAATAAAAAAAATGCATGAATTGCCTAGAAGCAAAATATTTTTAAAATGAGTGAAACTATGAAATGGAAAAAAGTGACAATTTTTATCAGCAGTACATTTAATGACATGCACTCAGAAAGAGACTACTTAGTGAAAAATGTCTTTCCAGAGCTACGAGAATGGTGTGAAGAAAGAAAAATACATTTGGTTGATGTTGACCTACGTTGGGGAGTTACAAAGGAAGATACAGAAAATAAAAACACAGTAGGTACTTGTTTAAAAAATATTGATAAAAGCCGTCCATTTTTCCTATGCTTTTTAGGACAAAGAAGAGGATGGGTTCCTCCAGAAATAAGTGAAGAAACTAAAGCTACTTATCCTCAACTTGAGGGAAGAATGGAGGATAAATCAGTAACAGAAATAGAAATTGAACATGCACTACTAGAACCTATGTATAGAAAGGTAATTGAAAATGATGAAGAAAAAGATATTCAGTGTGAATCAGCTAAACACACCTTATTTTTCTTCAGAGATGATGATTATCTCAATAATTTAAGTGAAGCTCAAAAAAATATCTACACCAATGAAGGTGAAAGGCACAATAAAGATTATTGTTTAAAGAACCTTAATCCTGATGAAAGAGTTCAACATGCAGACTCTAAATTAAAAGAATTTAAACAAAGAATTCTTGATGAAGAAGAAAAAGATTTCATAATCAACCAATATAAAGGAACCTGGAACAAAGAATATGTAGTTCCTGAACTACTTCACATGAAAGATGAAGTAGCTAAAGGTGGATTTTCATATTTTGAAATTAAAGATAAATCATTAAAGGAAACCATATTATGTCAGCTAAAAGAAGAAATTGAAAAAAAGTTTGATAATCAGTATGGTGAAGGTTATTTAGATAAAAGAAAGATGGTAAAATCTGATGGATTAGAAAAAGAATTATCTCAACAAGACCTATTTAAAGAAATCAACACCCAAGGATTCATAAAAAGAGAAAAAAGCTTTCAAGAATTAAATAGCTATTTAAAAAATGATAAAAATGGACTATGTCTTTTAACAGCTAAGGCGGGGATTGGAAAAACCATGCTACTTGCCAACTACATCAGCACTTTAGAAGAACAAATAGAAAACAAATATATAAATGATTTAAATGTATATTACAGATTTGCAGGTGTATCAGATAAAAGCGGACAACAATACGATGTCTGGAGAACCCTAATAGAAGAAATAGCTATAAACCTACCTGAAGATAAAAATGATTTAGACGACTGGATACCTGACTTTGAAAAACTAAAAGGAAATATAAATGATGTTTTAGAAGCTATAGCTAATAAAAATCAAGACAAACAAACATTAATCATTATTGATGGAATCAATCAATTAGATAATGGTTTAGATATGATTCATTGGTTAGGAAATAACTTACCAGAGAATTTAAAAATTATATTAAGTTTTAAAGAAGATGATACAGAAGAAAATCAAAAGTTAGTGGATAATATAGATATGGATGAAAATTATTCTCATATAACCATTGATGAGCTAAAAAAACCAGAAGATAAAAAAGATATTATCAATGAATACTTAAAACAATTCCTTAAAAAGTTAAATGATGATGATATTGAAACTATAATAAATTCACCAGGATCTGAAAACCCTCTATTTTTAAAGATACTTTTGAGTGAACTAAGAGTTCATGGTCAATTTGATACTATAGAAGAAAAAATAGCTCAATATCATGATACTCCTCAGGAAGCATTTAAAACAGTTTTAAACAGATTAGAAAATGAATATTTATATACAAAAATAGATATAAGTTCCAAAGAAATTACAGAGCTAATCTTTGGATTAATAGCTAATGCCCGATATGGTCTATCAGAAGAAGAACTAATCGATTGTATTAACATACATAAAGAAAATGAAAACCAAATACCCTTTGAAATTGAAGATGAAAAAGAGGAATTAAAACAAACAATTAGGTTGTATTTAAGACAAGTAAAACCATTTATGAAAGTTACTGAAAAAAGACATGATTTCTTCTATGAAGCTTTCCAAATAGCTACAGAAGAAAAATACAATGACGGAGAACATTTCAATAAAGAATATTATAATAGTCTTCTTGCAGACTACTTCCAATTAAAAACAGACCCAGAAGAAAATTACACTTTCAAAGGAAGAAATTCACGGAATTTCAATGAACTACCATACCATTTAGCTAAATCAGATCAAATAGCTATTTTAGAAGAAATACTCAGTAAATACATTTGGATAAAAAACAAATCAGAATTAAACAATATATTTAATACAATCGATGATTATAAATATATTAATATTGAAAGTAAAGAAAATTATCATTTAAAAATGATAAAAAACACTTTATCCATGTCTTCACATATTCTTAAAGATAATATTAAAGAATTACCTACACAACTATGGGGAAGATTAAAGACAAATGAAAATCCAAAAATTCAAGAAGAACTATTAACTGAAATAGAAAAACATACTAATTATCCATGGCTCAAACCACACCACCTAATACAAACACCAGAAGGACCACTACAAAAAACACTAACACACACAAGTGAGGTGATGAGTGTGTGTTTTTCTCCTGATGGTAAGTATATTGCTTCAGGATCATGGGATAAGACGGTTCGTGTTTGGAACCGTGAAAGACCTGAGGAAAGTCCTAGGATACTAACGGGACACACAAGTTATGTGAGTAGTGTGTGTTTTTCCCCTGATGGTAAGTATATTGCTTCAGGATCACAATATCCTGATAATACTGTTCGTGTTTGGAACCGTGAAAAACCTGAGGAAAGTCCTAGGATACTAAGGGGACACACAGAACGTGTGTGGAGTGTGTGTTTTTCTCCTGATGGTAAGTATATTGCTTCAGGATCAAGTGATAAGACGGTTCGTGTTTGGAACTGTGAAAGTCCTGATGAAAGTCCCAGGATACTATGGCAACGCATAGGTTCTGTGTGTGTGTTTTTCTCCTGATGGTAAGTATATTGCTTCAGGATCAAGGGATGTGACGGTTCATGTTTGGAACCTGGAAACCCCTGAGGAAAGTCCCAGGATACTAAAAGGACACACAGAACGTGTGCTTAGTGTGTGTTTTTCTCCTGATGGTAAGTATATTGCTTCAGGATCAGATGATAAGACGGTTCGTGTTTGGAACTGTGAAAGACCTGATGAAAGTCCCAGGATACTAAATGGACACACAAGTCCTGTGAGGAGTGTGTGTTTTTCCCTTGATGGTAAGTATATTGCTTCAGGATCAGAGGATAAGACGGTTCGTGTTCGGAACCGTGAAAGTCCTGATGAAAGTCCACGGATACTAAAAGGACGCATAAGTCCTGTGAATAGTGTGTGTTTTTCTCCTGATGGTAAGTATATTGCTTCAGGATCAGATGATGGTAGAGTTCGTGTTTGGAACCGTGAAAGACCTGATGAAAGTCCCAAGATACTAGGACTCATAAGTCATGTGGAGAGTGTGTGTTTTTCTCCTGATGGTAAATATATTGCTTCAGGATCATATGATAAGACGGTTCGTGTTTGGAACCGTGAAAGACCTGATGAAAGTCCACGGATACTAAAAGGACACACAAGTCCTGTGTATAGTGTGTGTTTTTCTCCTGATGGTAAATATATTGCTTCAGGATCAAGGGATAAGACGGTTCGTGTTTGGAACCGTGAAAGACCTGATGAAAGTCCACGGATACTAAAAGGACACACAAGTCCTGTGTATAGTGTGTGTTTTTCTCCTGATGGTAAATATATTGCTTCAGGATCAGGTGATGATAGTGTTCGTGTTTGGAACCATGAAAGACCTGATGAAAGATGCTGGAGTTATAGAATATTCATAAGGGTCTTTAGAAAGGTTTGGAACCGTGAAAGACCTGATGAAAGTCCACGGATACTAAAAGGACACACACTTCCTGTGGAGAGTGTGTGTTTTTCTCCTGATGGTAAGTATATTGCTTCAGGATCATATGATAAGACGGTTCGTGTTTGGAACCTTGAAAAACCTAATGAAAGTCCACGGATACTAAAGGGACACACAGATCATGTGAATAGTGTGTGTTTTTCCCCTGATGGTAAATATATCGCCTCAGGATCAAGGGATAAGACGGTTCGTGTTTGGAACCGTGAAAAACCTAATGAAAGTCCACGTGTACTAAAGGGACACACATATTATGTGTATACTACAGTGTATATAGTGTATAAATCTTTCTCCTACATACTAAAGGGACACACATTTTATGTGTATAATGTGTGTTTTTCCCCTGATGGTAAATATATTGCCTCAGGATCAGAGGATAATACTGTTCATGTTTGGAATCTAGAAACAAATGAAAAAAAACAAAATCCCATAATACTGTTAAACACAGAAGAAGAGATATGGTCCTGTGATTTTTCAAAAAACAATCAACAAATAACAGCAGGAGGAGATTCAGGTCAAATATTGCTTTATTCAATTGAAAACTTAAAAAAGGGAATAGCTATTGCAACAGCTCTTCGAGATGAAGATAACAATCTTAGCATTAGATGTAGCTATTGTGCTAAAAATATTCATACTATAAAAGAAGAAGATTTAGGAACCACTATTAAATGCCCTCATTGCAAGAAAAAATTAAAAGTTAATGAATTCACTAATGAATTCACTATTGATCCTCTAATAATCTTTCCAAGAAACAATGAAGAATTATTAATTTATAAAAAACAAAGATTAAATCGTGACCCTACCAGCTATTCCTTTTGGACAAAATTTCGTGAATTTAATAAAATGGCAAAAATTTTAAGAAACTTAGGAATAATAGCTATTATCACAGGTATTGGACTAATCCCACAATTGCATAATAATATAAACCAAATCTTTGGAATTATAGCTTTTTTCATAGCA
>Ga0099364_10009825_pt1 | contig 13242 bp, 10 predicted proteins | sample TergutTh196P3_FD_73070 | JGI IMG/M metagenome (GOLD analysis project Ga0099364, IMG submission 73070) | Microcerotermes parvus P3 segment gut microbial communities from Pointe-Noire, Republic of the Congo - Th196 P3 | ecosystem: Host-associated > Arthropoda: Insects > Digestive system > Gut ...
TATGCACGAGTGGGATATAATTTATTATATCATAAATAAGTGCGTATGCACGAGTGGGATATAATTTATTATATCATAAATAAGTGCGTATGCACGAGTGGGATATAATTTATTATATCTTATTCATAAGTTGTGGTGCTTTTGTTTTTATATGTTCTTATGTCGGGCAATCTGGAATAACTTATTTCTTGCACATTTTTGCTTCTTAAATTTCCGTTTGTGTAGTAAACATAGTTTTCTTTCCATAAGCGACGTGTGTATGCACGAGTGAGGTATAATTCATTATAATTTAAATTAACATATATAAAGTTATCTTTAACAATATAAGTACCTTTTACCTTATATATTCCTTGTAAATAATTAATAGACATTTCACATTTTCCATTATCAGAAAAAGTAATATAAGGAATGGTTTCGGGATTATTTTTGAAAAAATCTAAATTATATTCATCGTGAGAAGCGATAAATTTACCTATAACATTAAAATTTGATAAATCAAATGTATTATATGATGTCTCATTTACAATTTCAACTGTACTATTTTTACTTTTGGATATTTTTTATAATTTTACTGGAATTGTTCTTTATAGTTTCACTATGATTATTAATATTAGGATTACAACCAACAAAAATTATTATAATAAATATAATATCTCCAAGATGCCCACCCTTCAGTTACCTTATTTTTTCGTTCATACACTTATCCTTTTGCCGTATTTACGCACTTTTTTACGATTGATATAAAATAATTGGTCTGCCCGATAGGACTCGAACCTACAACCTTCAGAGTCGGAGTCTGACGCTCTATCCAATTGAACTACGGGCAGTTATATTCAAGGAGTTGCCTATATTGTCATTCAGTTTGAAATCAAACTAAAAAAATAATAAAAAACCGCATATATTAAAACTTTTTTATCATTTTTTAAGATGATTTCTAAACTGAATGACAATAATAAAAAACAAACTTGAAATATTATTTAAACTATATCATAATTTAAATAACAAGTCAATTATGATTTTTTATAAAACAGGGTATTGAAAAACCAAGATTCATAAAAACACTATCTCATATAATTTTGTCACTAAATCACGATTATTGCTATCTATATAAACACCTTTTCCTGTTGATAATACTGCTGTTTCGTCATAATCGATCGGACGATGTAATTGTTGTTTAGCTTTTTTTACAACATCTTTACGCTGCTTTCCGCGAGTTTTTAAAAAATTAGGAATATTTTTCCCTTTTACCGTACAGAGCAAATCACAAATCATATTGTCACGCAATAATTTCGCGTTCACATTCGGCAATTTTGCAAAACATTCATATAAACGTTCTGTGTATATTTCTAAAGGCATTGCATGGTTTTCAACACTTTCTCCCAACTTTTGGTACAACGAAAATGGAGAAACCCCGGTAGTTGACAACACATATTGCAATGTTGCCAAAAATCGCCCTTTATTGTATGTGTGCTGTAATGCGTTTTCGGTTTGTTTTAATGTTTTAAAATCCTCGACATTCATCCATGGGTTGCTTATAATTTCGTAAGGCGGTTTTTTATCATAAACAATATTGTAAATTTCGGCATCTTGTCGTAATTTACTGCCGTGCAATAATTTCAAAAATCCAAGTTGTATTTTGTGCGGATTCAAAGCATAAATACGGTTAAATCCTTTTTTAAAATCAGAAAGCGTTTCATATGGCAATCCTGCGATTAAATCAACGTGTATATGGATATTTTTACTTTTTAAAAGTGTCCGTATATTTTTTTCTGCTTTTTTAATATTTGTTTGCCTTGATATTGCTTTTAAAGTAGGTTCATGAAAGCTTTGTATTCCTGTTTCAATTTGAATTTTGCCCGGTTTTGCCGTACTTAAAATTGACAATAATGATTCGTTTAACAAATCGGCGGCAATTTCAAAATGAAAACAACAATCCGCATCAAGATTTATAATATATTTTATTAATTCATACGCCCGTTCTGCATTACAATTAAATGTTCTGTCGATAAATTTTAATGTTTTAGTGCCGGTTTGTGAAAGTTTATAAATTTGCTCTTTTACGGTTTCTAAAGGAAAAAACTCAACATTCCCCTCACCGGACAAACAATATGAACAATTAAACGGGCATCCTCTTGAAGTTTCAATATATGCGATTCTTCCGTTCAAAGTGTTAAAATATTCGTCACTATATGGGTCAATACAGGCGGCATCCGGAAAGCTGTGCTGTGATGGTGCGACAACGGTTTTCGGATGTTGCTTATAGCGAGTTGACGGTTCGATTGGAAAACTGTGCTGTGATGGTGCGACAGCGGTTTCCAGAGGTCGTTTATATCGAATTGACGGTTCGACTTGTTTATTTTCGTATATCTTTCCGTTGTGCATATAAGATAGCCCCGATATATGAGGTAAGGTTTCCAAAGGTCGCTTTAAATCTGCGTTATCTTCACTCAAAACATCGAGCAGCATCGGAAAACTTTCTTCACCTTTTCCGCAAATAACATAATCGACGTTTTGTTTTAACCAATATTCTGCATTACAAGACACTTCAGGTCCGCCAATTACCAAGATGACTTTCGGTAAATAATTTCGTATATGTTTTATTATAAGCGGCAGTTTTGACACATTCCAAATGTATACAGAAATACCGATTACATCGGGTTTATCTGCAATTACACGCTCAGCAATATTAACAAAATCTTGTCCGATAACAGCTTCAACAACCGTCACATCATGTTGCACTCGTGAATATCGGGAAACGCCGTTCGCCAAAAACCATACCGCCAAAGAAGAATGTACATACTTCGCATTTATCGCCAATAATGTTACTTTTTTACTCATAATATATCTTTCATTTTTTGGTCATGTATCAAATAAGATGACAGGTGTAGGGGCGATTTCCAATCGCCCGCGGTGCAATACTAATCGGCGGGCGATCGGAGATCTCCCCTACAAGTACCATAAACAATTTTAACACATGACCCATTTTTTACACTTTAAAACAATATTTTTTTCGCATATACACACCCGCCTTCGGCGGGTGTGTATATAATTATAGAATATTTTTTCCGCTTGTAAAATATAATTTTTTATATTATAATATAAATAGTAGTAGATGTAAAGTAAAAGGGTGTTGAAAAATAAAAATTTGGATAAATTACCGAAGTTTATTATTTATTATTTTTTATTTATTATTTGTTATTTCCAGCCTGTCTGGAGAAGGGTTGCCATGAATGTTACAGGAATAATCGCTGAATATAATCCGTTTCATAACGGTCATTTATACCATATAAATCAAACTCGAAAAACAAACGCCGATGCTATTGTCGTTGTTTTGGGGTCTAATGTAACTCAACGGGGAGAATTGCCGATTTTTTCGAAATGGGCAAGAACTTCCGCCGCATTAAAAAACGGCGCGGATTTGGTAATTGAATTACCTGCTGTTTATACAGCCGCCAGTGCGGAACGGTTTGCATCTGCGGCCGTTCGTATATTATCGGGTTTGGGGATAGTTGACACATTAAGTTTCGGCAGTGAATGCGGTGATATAACCTCTCTTATTGAAACCGCAAAATTATGTGATAATATCGAAAAAACCCCCGAATTTAAAGCAGAACTCGCAAAAGGATGTAGTTACCCAACAGCGCGAGCACAAGTTATATCTAAGGTACAAGCCGATAAGTTTAAGGTGCAAGCCGACATACAAACCGATAAATCAAGGGCACAATCCGATATGCAAGCCGACAAATCAAAAGCACAATCCGATATGCAAGCCGACAAATCAAAAGCACAATCCGATATGCAAGCCGACAAATCAAAGGCACAATCCGATATGCAAGTCGAATCCATATTGGAAATTTTAAATTCTCCCAATAATACTCTGGGAGTTGAATATATCAAAGCAATATTGCAACATAATTTGCAAATAAAACCCATGACGATAAAACGAGAGGGTGTAGCGCACGACGGAGAAGTAAAAAATTCTTTCGCCTCAGCTTCTTATATACGCAAAAATATTTTGAATGAACTTATTACCGAAAATTGGCAACATTCAGACAATTCTTTCGTTTCAATTTCCTATAATCGTAAAAATATTGCGAATAAATTTATTGCCGACATTAAGCAAAATCAAAAAATCTCCGTAGCACCATCGCAATACGGTTCCATTCGCATCGGACAAGTATTAAAATATATTCCCCCTACCGCAAGGGAAGTTTTTGAAAAAGAAATTTTAAGCGGTTATTGCGGGCAAAATACACAATTTTTAGAACGTGCTTTTTTATATCAACTTAAAACCGCGGCAAAAAATGATTTTGAAAATATCCCCGACATAAGCGAAGGATTGCATAATCGAATGTATAATGCCGCAAAAAGTGCAATAAATTTAGAAGAATATATACAAGCGGTAAAAACCAAACGATATACTCGGTCAAGAATATGCCGTCACATTTTGCATTTAATGTTGCATACCCCGAAAATTTTGGTCGCACAACCACCGTCATATATACGAATTTTGGGACACAACGCAAAAGGACGTGAATTATTATCTTTTGCAAGAAGTAAAGCGACGCTTCCGATATTTTCATCTTTCACAAAACTGTCCCGCGAATTTAGCGAATATGCGAAAATAGAAGAAAATGCAACAACATTATTTTCGCTTTCTTTACCGTTACCGTCAAATAATTTTAACGAATATAAAACAAATATTATAAGGGAAGTATAATAAAGGAAGTATAATAATGCCGATAAGTATTCTTATTAAACCTGCATCAAGTATGTGTAATATGAGATGCAAATATTGCTTTTATGCCGATGTTTCGGAACATAGAAGTGTAAAAAATCACGGAATAATGAGCTTGGGAATATTAGAAACTATTGTCCGCTCTGCTTTTGAATATGCAAGCGACGGGCCTTGTAATTTTGCGTTTCAAGGCGGAGAACCTACAATGTGCGGACTTGATTTTTATAAATATCTTATTAAATTTCAAGATAAATATAACACAAAAAAAATACCGGTTACCAACGCTATACAAACCAACGGTTATTGCATTAACGACAATTGGGCGAAATTTTTTGCCGACAATAATTTTTTGGTAGGGCTATCTCTTGACGGGCCAAAAAACGTTCATGATTTATACCGACATGATTCTGCCGGGAAAGGGACATGGAACACAGTAACAAACACGGCATCACTATTCAATAAATATAAGGTTGAATTTAATATACTTTGCGTTGTGAATAATATAGTTGCAAAAAAAGGAGCGAGCATCTACAATTTTTATAAAAAAAATAATTTCCGTTACATTCAATTTATCCCTTGTTTAGATTCGTTCGATGATGACATAGTAAATGATTTTTCACTGGACCCGAAATGTTATGAAGATTTTTTGAAAACTACATTTAATCTTTATTATAACGATTTTAAAAACAATAATTACATAAGCATACGCACGTTCGATAATTATGTTTCTATGATTTTAGGGCAACATCCCGAATGTTGCGGAATGAGCGGAGTGTGTACAAGTTATTTTGTAATAGAAAGCGACGGAAGCGTTTATCCATGCGATTTTTATGTATTAGATAAATATAAAATGGGGAATATCAATACCCAAAACTTTTCACAGCTTGCAAAAGCAGAAACAGCAAAAACTTTTGTAAAACAATCGTATTTTGTGGACGATAAATGTAAAAAATGTAAATGGTTGCAAATATGCAGAGGCGGTTGCCGACGCAATCGAGAGCCGATGGTTGATGAAAAATTGTCCTTAAATCAATTTTGCACAGCATATAAAAATTTCTTTTCATATGCCGCCGATAAACTTAAAGAGATAGCACAAATTGTATATACAAACACCAAAACCACTTAAATTAACGAATATAAACAAATTATTATATAAATTATAATAAAAAATCTACAAAAAACAAGTAAAATAAATGTTGATAAAATTTCAAAAATAAAGTATAATGTTATGATAATATTCTTTTGCATACTTTTGTATACAAAAGAAAATAAAAATATTGGGATGTGAAATTATGAAATTAGCTTTCTCGACTCTTGCCTGCCCTAATATAAGTTGGCAGGAAATTTGTTCAATGGCAAAAGATATTGGTTTTGACGGTATCGAAATACGTGGTGTAGGTGAAGAACTGTTTAAATCAAATCTACTGCCTTTTAAAAATAATGATTTGAAAACGACGATAGAAAAACTGAAAAAGCTAAAACTGTCTATCCCTTGCTTTTCAACAGATTGTTGTTTGAAATATCCTGAACGCAAAAGTGAAAATAAAAATAAAATTGTAAAATATATAAATTTGGCAAAACAATTTGACACACCTTATATAAGAATACTTGCCGATAGAGATGTAATGCCCGAGGGTGAAATTGACGACGATTTTATCATCGAACAACTAAAAGAACTTGCTCCGATTGCCGCGGAAAGCAATATAACATTGCTTATTGAAACTAACGGCGTTTATGCGGATACAGCGCGTTTACGCAAATTGTTAGAACGCACGGCAAACGATTCTGTCGCGGTTTTATGGGATATGCACCATACATTCCGTGTTGCGGGTGAATCCCCTGAAAAAACAGTGCAAAATTTGGGTGCGTATATAAAATACATCCATTTAAAAGATTCCGTTAAGGAAAATGACAAAATTTCGTATCGTTTGATGGGAGAAGGCGACTTGCCTGTTGACGATATGATGCGTGCGTTGGCATCTATTAATTACGAAGGTTATATTTCCTTGGAATGGGTAAAACGCTGGACAATGGATTTAGAAGAAGCAGGAATTGTTTTCCCCGATTTTGTAAATTATATGAAGCGGTATGTAAAAACCACAGTTGAGCACAGTGAACTTTTTGATAATAACGCGAAAACAGGTAAGTATATATGGGAAAAAGAAACATTAATAGATTTGACATTCCCACAACTTCTCGACAGAATAGCCGAAGAATTTCCCGACCAGCAAGCGTTAAAATATTCAACCATGGATTATGAAAGAACGTATTCGGAATTTCGTGATGATGTTGATACTTTTGCCCGTTCTTTGATTTCTTTAGGGGTAAAAAGAGGAGATAAAGTGGCAATTTGGGCGACAAATGTACCGCAATGGTTTGTCACTTTCTGGGCCGCTGTTAAAATCGGAGCGGTACTTGTGACTGTCAACACATCGTATAAAATACACGAAGCGGAATATTTGCTCCGTCAATCCGATACCCACACATTGGTAATGGTGGACGGATTTAAGGACTCCGATTATGTCGGTATAATCCAAAAATTATGTCCGGAACTTCAAACTCACAAAAAAGGAGAACCTTTGTATTCAGAACGCTTGCCTTTCTTGCGTAATATAATTACAACGGATTCAAGCCAGCCCGGTTGTCTTACATGGGAAGAAGCTTTGGAATTTTCAACCAAAACACCTGTTGAAAGAGTATACCAACGCGCGGCAATGATAAGCAGGCACGATGTATGTAATATGCAATACACTTCCGGAACAACAGGATTCCCGAAAGGTGTTATGCTTACACATTATAACGTAGTGAATAACGGTAAAAATATCGGCGACAGAATGGATTTTTCCACAGCAGACAGGTTAATGATTCATGTTCCGATGTTCCATTGTTTCGGAATGGTGCTCGGAATGACAGCGGCAGTAACACACGGAACGACAATGTGTCCGATGCCTTATTATTCACCTAAATTATCGCTTGAATGTGTGAATAAAGAAAAAATAACAGCAATCCATGGAGTACCCACAATGTTTATAGCGATGCTTGAACATGAAGATTTTAGCAAAACTGATTTTTCTCATGCAAGAACGGGAATTATGGCAGGAAGTCCTTGTCCTGTTAAAGTTATGCAGGATGTTATTAACAAAATGAATATGTCCGAAATAACTATAGTATTCGGACAAACTGAAAGTTCCCCCGGATGTACAATGAGCAGTTCTGATGATGATATTGAAATTAAAGTAAACACAGTGGGCAGGGCATTACCGGGGATTGAATGTAAAATTGTTGACCCGGATACAGGGAAAGACCTTCCGCCCAACACTGACGGTGAATTTGTCGCCAAAGGATATAACATCATGAAAGGTTATTACAAAATGCCCGAAGCTACAGCTAACGCTATTGACGAAGAAGGTTGGTTGCATACAGGGGATTTAGCGCGGATGCTCCCCGACGGCAATTTCAAAATAACCGGAAGAATAAGGGATATGATTATACGCGGCGGTGAAAATATTTATCCAAAAGAAATCGAAGATTTTCTCTACACTCACGATAAAATCCGCGATGTACAAGTTATCGGTGTTCCAGACAAACAATACGGCGAAGAAATTGCGGCGTGTGTAATATTAAAAGAAAACGAAGAACTTTCCGAAGAACAAGTCACAGAATATGTCCGTGCACATATGGCAAAACAAAAAGTGCCTAAATATGTAAGATTCGTAACAGAATTTCCGATGAATGCCGCAGGAAAAGTATTAAAATACAAAATGGTAGAAGAAGCAATAGAAGTATTTGGACTACAAGACGCAAGCAATATAGTAACTGCATAAATTTTTCTATGTATTCCCCCTCGCCTTTGGCGAGGGGGGATACAAAAAAATAATACCAAAAAAACAATTCCTAAAATATTTTTTATTTTTGCTTTATTATTTTTTATTTATTATTTCCAGCTCGTCTGGAAAAGGAGCGATTAATTATGACCGAAAACCTTGAAACCATGCAGGTAAATGCACTTAAACAAATCAAAGAATCCCAATCATTAAAAGAACTTGAAGATGTACGGGTGCAATATTTAGGAAAAAAAGGAGAGCTTACCGCTGTATTAAAACAAATGGGTAAACTCACTCCCGATGAACGTAAAATTATGGGACAAATGGGAAATATAACCCGTGATGCTATTGTAAATGCTATCGCCGAAATGACGGCAATTTTAAAAGCAGATGAAATAAAACAAAAATTATCTTCCGAATGGTTAGATGTAACTTTGCCCGGGAAAAAACCGTCTTTCGGGAAAAAACATCCTATTTCTCTTGTGCTTGATGATATTATAGAAATATTTACAGGCATGGGGTTTTCTATTGCCGACGGTCGTGAAATAGAAACTGTATATTACAATTTTGATGCGTTAAACTCACCGCCGAATCATCCGTCACGAGATGAACAGGATACTTTTTATATTACCGATAATGTATTATTGCGTTGTCATACATCAGCTGAACAAATACGTGTGATGGAAAAAACCACTCCGCCATTGCGTATTATTTCCCCTGGGAAAGTATACCGTTCTGATGCTGTTGATGCGACACATTCTCCTTTATTCCAACAAATTGAAGGATTGGTTGTAGATAAAAATGTAACTTTTGCTCAATTAAAAGGCACACTTCAAACATTCGCAAAACGATTGTATGGCGAAAATACTCATGTGCGTTTTCGTCCGCATCATTTTCCTTTTACAGAACCGTCCGCAGAAATGGACATTGTATGCTTTTCATGTGAAGGCAACGGTTGCAATGTTTGTAAAGGCGAAGGATTTATTGAAATTTTAGGCGCGGGGGTAGTACATCCGCAAGTATTAAAAAATTGCGGTATTAATCCCGATGAATATTCCGGATTTGCTTTTGGAATGGGACTGGAAAGAATTGTAATGAAAAGATATAATATCAACGATATACGTTTATTATACGAAAACGACTTGCGGTTTTTAAAGCAATTTAGTTAAGAGTTAATAATTTAGGAGTTGTCAATATGAAAAATATTTGCCCAATTATAGAAGCATTTGAAAAAATAAAATTTGATATGAATATTCATTATGCAATAAAAGAATCCCAAGAATTGGCGAAAAATCCTGAAAATTGGATTTCCGCAAAAGAAATGAAATTAAAAACAAAAAATTTCATGAAAGAAATAGGAGTTCCTGATTATGAAACTATCTTATAAATGGATAAAAGAACTTACAAAAATAAATGTGTCGCCGAAACAATATTCTGTTGACATGACTATGTCCGGGTCAAAAGTTGAAAGTTTATATTGTCTTGGTGATGAAATTACCAATGTTGTCACAGGCAAAATATTATCAATAGAAAAGCATCCGGATGCGGATAAATTATTTATCTGTCAAGTTGATATAGGAAAAAATGAACCTATTCAAATATGCACTGCGGCGACGAATCTTTACGATGGTGCTTATATTCCCGTTGCGTTGGCGGGTGCGACTTTGATGAATGGTTTGCAAATTAAAAAGAGCAAATTACGCGGAATGGAAAGCAACGGAATGTTATGTTCCCTCGATGAATTGGGATTGACGGTACATGACTTCCCCGATGCCGATGAAGACGGTATTATGATAATTGATGAATGTGAATTGGGATTGGATATACATCCGATTTTAGGGTTGGATGATACTTGTGTTGAATTTGAAATTACTCCCAACCGCCCTGATTGTTTTTTCGTTTCAGGACTTGCACGAGAAACGGCGGCGACATACAATCTTCCTTTCGATATGAAAACTCCTGTGATAAAAAAATCTTCTGACGGTGATTCTGTCAACAATTACGTTAATATTTCCGTTGAAGACACAAAAGGTTGTACCAGATATACCGCTAAAGTTGTTAAAAATGTAAAAATTCAAACTTCACCGTTATGGCTTCGTGAAAGATTACGCACCTGTGGAATCCGTCCTATAAATAATCTTGTTGATATTACAAATTATGTTATGCTGGAATATCACCCCATGCACGCATTTGATTTGCGTAATTTAGACGGTGATAAAATCATAGTGAGAAAAGCAAAAGACGGCGAGAAAATAACCACATTGGACGGCATAGAACGTGATTTAGATACACAAACATTAATGATATGCGATGCAAACAAACCGGTAGCGATTGCAGGGATTATGGGCGGAGAACACAGCGGAGTTGTCGATGATACGCAAACAGTTGTATTAGAATCGGCTTGTTTTGACGGTGATATGGTTCGTGCCGCTTCTAAAAAAACAGGGTTGAGAACAGAATCTTCAACAAGATTTGAAAAAGGCTTGGACAGTGAAATTTGTTCCACAGCCGTTATGAGAGCCTGTGAATTGATTGAACAACTTGGTGTAGGTGAAGTTGTAGACGGAATTATCGACATAGATAACAGTAATAAAAACATTGTGCAGATAGACTTCAACCCCGATAAAATTAATAAGGCATTAGGTTCAAATATTGAAACACAAAAAATCGAACGGATATTAAAATCGTTGGATATGAAAATAGAAAACGGCAAAATTATTCCGCCGAGTTTTCGTTCTGATATTATAAACGAATGTGATATTACCGAAGAAATCGCTCGAATTTACGGTTATGATAACATTGACGCCGCCGATTTACAAGGTGTTGCAAAATCTGTTTTGACACCGCGGCAAATATTTAACCGTACAATAACAAATTCAATTCTTGCCGCAGGATGCAACGAAGTTATGACATATTCATTTATCAGCCCGAAAAGTTATGATAAAATTTTGATGCCAAAAGACGACCCCTGCCGAAACAGCGTTGTTATCAAAAATCCTTTGGGCGAAGATACAAGTGTGATGAGAACTACAATGCTGCCGTCTATGTTAGAAGTTATTTCACATAATTACAATAACCGCAATTTGCAAGGGAATTTTTACGAATTAGGCAAAGAATATATACCTGCTGAAAGTGATATTTCCGAGGAAAATCTACCGTTGGAATTGCAACGCCTTATGATTGGAATGTATGGCGAAGATGTTGATTTTTATACAGTAAAAGGAATTATCGAACAAATATTTGAAAATTTGGGAATACCGGAAACAGATTATACTTTTGATTCCGCACAATCCCCGTCGTTTCACCCTTACAGATATGCAAAAATCAATGTCAAGGACAAATGTGTAGGATTTTTAGGAGAAATACATCCTTTAGTTACAGAAAATTACGGCATAAACACAAAATGTTATACCGCAAAACTGTATACAGAGATTTTGTTAGAATTGCAAAAAACCGAAAGAGAATATATCCCCTTGCCGAAATATCCTTCCGTTACGAGAGATATAACTGTTATTTGCGATGAACGCACCGAAGGAGCAAAACTTGACGGAGCAATTTCACGTGCTGTAGGCGGAATATTGAAAAAAACAACTTTCTTATATTCATATCAAGGGGAACAAATTCCGGAGGGTAAAAAAAGTATGTCATATTCGGTAAAAATGCGTTCAAAAACAGGAACATTAACCGACGAAGAAGCCGATAAATCAATAGAAAAAGCAGTAAAAGCATTAAATGTTTTAGGAGCAGAAAGACGGTAGGGGGGAATAATTTTATGCCAGAATTATCACGTTTTCAAGGTATGATAGTAAAATTACTATATAATGATATAGGACAACACAATAAACCGCATATTCATGTAGAATATGCGGAACATAAAGCTTCTGTTGGTATTGATGGCGAAATTTTAGCAGGTTCTCTGCCCAAAAAGCAATTAATAATATTACAAGCTTGGATGTTATTGCATGAAGAAGAATTGTATTCAGCATGGAATAGTGCGGTGCAAAGCAAAGAATTTAATAAAATAAAACCGTTAGGGTGATGAAATTGTATGAAATGAATGGTATTGTTTACGCTGATAATAACGATAATGAAATTATTAAAATTAAACAAGTATATGCTACCAACGATTATAAATTGCATTTAAAATTTTCAACAGGTGAAAAAAAAGTTTATGATGCAAAATCATTAATTGAACAAGACGGTGTTTTTAAAAAACTTAAAGACATAAAATTGTTCAAGCAAGCGTTTATTGATTATGATACAGTAGTTTGGAATGATTTGTTGGATATTTCACCTGAATTTTTATATGAAAATTCTAATAACGAAATAAAAAAGAAAGACGGTAGGGAATGAAAGAAGTCCAGATATATACTGACGGAGCGTGTAAAGGAAATCCAGGCCCTGGCGGTTGGGGAACAATTTTAGTGTGCGGCGAATATCAAAAACAATTAAGCGGCGGTGAAAAACTGACTACTAATAACCGCATGGAGCTTACTGCTGTTATCAGCGGACTGGAAGCGATAAAATTACCGTGCAAAATCACTGTATACAGTGATTCGAAATATGTCGTTGATTCAATCGAAAAAGGCTGGGCAAAATCATGGCGGAAAAACGGTTGGATAAAGTCCGATAAATCTCCTGCATTAAATGCAGATCTTTTTGAAAAATTACTTGAATTAT
>Ga0099364_10009826_pt1 | contig 13242 bp, 8 predicted proteins | sample TergutTh196P3_FD_73070 | JGI IMG/M metagenome (GOLD analysis project Ga0099364, IMG submission 73070) | Microcerotermes parvus P3 segment gut microbial communities from Pointe-Noire, Republic of the Congo - Th196 P3 | ecosystem: Host-associated > Arthropoda: Insects > Digestive system > Gut ...
ATACTTTGCAGCAATAGAAGACCCGACCCGGGAACAGTACCTCAGACTTGGCGCAGAAACACGCAATGTCGGAAATTTTGCCGATCTGCTTGAAGGCAGTGTATATGTTCGCAAACTTCGCACCGACATGTATCAGAGAGACGCCCGGCTGGGCGGGTATAATCCGAATGCACGCAATGTACACGTCAGAGTGCATGAACCGACAGTTTACGGCGGACGCATAAATGCCACCAGATAAACCGGCAGCCATTTGCTTTCTTTTGGCATGGACTTCTTCCATGAGGATTTTGGTCCGCGATACAACACTGCCTGGGCAGCCTCTGGCCTGAATACCCGACCGCCACCAGGCCAGGTCTACAACCAGATGGAGCGGGGTGCAAAGCAGAGCAATCTCGGAATATATCTGAGTGATGAATGGCAAATACATCCTGCACTCCTGCTCTCTGGAGCACTTCGCTGGGATTACATTCATACAGCAGTTGATGATGAGAGCAAAAAGCCCCCAGACGAACCTGCCGATGTCACTGCTGCTTACGCAAAAAGGCGCAAGATTACCAATACACCGGTAACTGGCAGTATCGGCGCGATACTGAAGCTCACCCCCGCATGGAGTACAACCGCACAAATCAGCCGGGCATTTCGCGCTCCTTCCGGCAACGAGCTCACATCAGTTCTCGCGCAGGGAACGACTCCAACGATTGTTTCACCGGATTTGCAGCCTGAGCGCAGTACAACGTATGAAGCCGGACTTCGTTATCACGCAGAAAATCTCTATATCAACACCACCGCTTATCTCAGCAAGTACAAGGATCTGATTCAGCTTCAGATGACAGATATGCCACACCCGGATGGAGGGTTCTGGTATCAGCGCAGAAATATCGGCAAAGCCCGGATAGCCGGACTGGAAATTGACGGGGAATGGTATTTTGCCAGAGAATGGGCATTGCGCTTTGCTGTAACCAGACTTTATGCCAAAGACAGGACAAACGATGTGCCACTTGATGGTGTGCCGGAAATTTTTGGCCGGCTTGCCGTGCGCTACGGCCAAAAGAGCGCATCATGGCACGCGGACTGGGTAATGCGTGCGGCAAATCATCGTGATCGCGTAAATCCCGCAAGGGAGACTCCCCGCGCAGGCTATGCAATATTTGATCTTTATGCAGGAGCAGACTTCGGAAGAATGTTTGGCCCCAGTGCCAAAGGCTGGAAATTCGTTGCCGGTATTGAAAACATCCTGAACAAGGCAGTTCACAGCCAGGTTGCCGCAGAAGATGTGCGCTACAGCCGTATGGTCGGCAATCCGCTCATGGAGCCGGGACGCTCCTTTGTTGCCAGACTGTTTCACGATTTCTGAACCTGTTCAGGGTTCTCTCACCGATACAGCAGAGTGGCTTTTTTGTGGACCTGAACAATCTCCGTTGCAAAGCTAAAAAGCATAATCAAGCCATATCCCCGCAAAAAGCGCGATTCCTATCAGGTTATTGTGATGAAATGCTGCAAGACACTTTTTTGCATCGCGCGCCCGGATCAGTCTGTACTGAAGGCCGGCAAAAACAGCCGCACACGCAACTGACACTTTGAAATAGCCTCCCAGGCCGACATACAGTCCTGCTGCAAAAAAAATCGCCAGCATCACGCCATAAAAGAACATGATCCCGGTTACATCGTATTTGCCCAGAGTGATAGCGGATGTTCTGATGCCGGTTTTCAGATCATCTTCGCGATCTGCCATCGCATACTGGGTGTCATATGCCAGCGTCCAGAACACATTGGCCAGCATCAAAAGCCAGGCAACTTTGGGGATACTCCCGACAGTAGCCGCAAACGCCATCGGGATACCGAATCCAAACGCAATGCCAAGCCAGGCCTGTGGCAATGCAAAAAAACGCTTCATCCAAGGATAGACCGCCGCAACCAAAAGTGCGACAAAGGCCAGCTTTTTTGTCAGCAGGTTCAGCGGCCAAATGAGCAAGAAGGCAAGACCTGATAAAACCAGTGCGACCATGATGGCCTCTGTCGGCCTGATTTCGCCTGTTGCCAGAGGGCGATCTTTTGTGCGGCTCACCTGTCTGTCAAAATGCACATCTGCAAAATCATTAATTGCACACCCTGCGGAATGCATCAGAATCGCGCCCACAGTAAAAATCAGAAAGAGATTCCAGCCAGGCCAGCCGCCCGCTGCAATCCAGAGTCCCCACAAAGTTGGCCACACCAGCAAAAGCCAGCCTGTCGGCTTTTCAATGCGTACGAGACGCAAATACAGCAGCAAACGCCGTGCCATATGCCTATGCTCTCAAAAAACGCTCGGCGTCACCCAGCCAGCGTTTCAGGTGTGCGTCTACTGTCGCTTTGGCCTCACCACTTTCGTCGGACAAAAGTGTCTCGGCAACTTCGTGTGTAATATCAACCAAAGGCGCATCCTTCTGCAAATCAACAAAGCGAAACACTGCCATTCCGGACTGCCTGGCCCCCAGGAATTCTCCAGGCCCTCTTATTTCCAGATCACGCTTTGCAAGAACAAAGCCGTCCGTTGTCTCGCGCAAAGCCATCAGGCGCTGCCGGGCCATGGCCCCAAGCGGACTCTGATATAAAAGCAGGCAGGCACTCTCGGCAGTGCCCCGCCCGACACGGCCACGCAGCTGATGCAGCTGCGACAGACCAAAGCGTTCTGCGTTCTCAATAATCATTAATGACGCGTTGGGGACATCCACACCAACTTCAATAACCGTCGTTGCAACCAAAAGATGTATCTCGCCCCGTATGAATGCATCCATGACGGACTGTTTTTCTGCCGGTCTGAGACGCCCATGAACGAGTCCTACGCGCAAACCGGGAAACTGAGTCTCAAGGTGAGAGTGTGTCTCTACTGCGGTCTGTAACTGGAGTGCCTCGGATTCTTCAATGAGCGGACAAACCCAGTACACCTGCGTACCCGACAGGGCTGCTGCGCGAATGCGGTCTATGACTTCATCTCTGCGTTTACTGTCAATGAGCCGGGTGACAACCGGAGTGCGCCCGGGGGGCAGTTCCTTAATCACGGACACATCCAGATCACCGTAATATGTCATTGCGAGCGTTCTGGGGATTGGTGTTGCACTCATCATCAGCTGGTGCGGCAGCATAAGATCGGTGCTTTCTCCTTTGTTCCGTAACAGCAGGCGCTGTCCCACTCCAAAACGGTGCTGCTCGTCAACTATCACCAGCCCCAGGCTGTTAAACTGCACTGTATCCTGGATCAGTGCATGTGTTCCAATCGCAAGCTGGGCTTCGCCTGATTCGAGTCTGGAAAGGGCAAATTCTTTTTCCTTTTTTTTCGTACTGCCTGTCAGCCAGACAACTTCAACCCCTAGCGGCTTCATCCACTCTGCAATCCGGTTAAAGTGCTGGTCTGCCAGTATTTCAGTTGGTGCCATCATGGCAACCTGGGCACCACTGTCTATTGCCTGCGCAGCTGCCAGAGCCGCAACAACGGTTTTTCCGCTCCCGACATCTCCCTGCAAAAGACGCTGCATGGGCCATGACTGACTCAGGCTTTTTTCAATTTCTCCGAGAACGCGGCTTTGTTCACGAGTCAGGGTAAACGGAAGCATATCCAGAAGCCCTTTGGATATGGCTCCCTTGACGGACAGTGCCTTGCCCGTCTGCTGGCGACGCAGTGCATATGCACGCTTCATGGATAGCTGCTGGGCCAGCAATTCATCAAACTTGATGCGCTGCCACGCCGGATGCTCGCGTTCAAGCAGTGCGATTTCATCAATGTCTGGCGGTGGGTGATGCAAAAGCCCAATCGCTTTTTCAAATGAAGGCAGATTCAATTTGTCCAGTATGAAGTCTGGCAGGGTATCTGCCAGAACGACCCGGTTTAATGCATCCCCGATTTGTTTTCTCAGCTGAAATTGCGAAACGCCTGCAGTTGAAGGATAAACTGGCGTGAGTGTGGCGGGCAGAGGCGTATCTTTGGCAACAATTTTGTACTGCGGGTGCACCATTTCCAGGCCTGAATAGCCGGAACGCAATTCTCCTCTGGCGCGTACGCGTGTGCCAATACCGAGCTGCCTTGGCTGGCTGGCATAAAAATTGAGAAACCGGAAGTCGACTTCACCGGTCTCGTCTTTTACACTGACGATCCATTGTCGGCGGGTTCGCTGCTGCACCTCGCTTCCTGTTACAACTCCTTCAATCTGTACAGACCCTGGCATATGCATTGCCTCACGTATGGAGACGATGCGTGTCTCGTTCTCATACCGCAATGGCAGATGCAGCACAAAATCCATGTCCGAGCGCAAACCCAGGCGCTCAAACTGCCGGACTTTTGAATCTGTTTTTTTGGGACGCATACAAATTCTTTAACAAAACCAGGGTCAATGTTTTTAATTCCATGTTTTTTTGGAGTCCGCCCGGAATATATTCCTGGCGCAAAAAGAAACGCACCCGAATTGCTGGAATCATTGGTTTAATCCAAATCTGGACATGCTGCTCCAATAAAACCGGAGTGATACGTTCTGTTTCAGCGTGACAGCCGAATTAATCAGCACACCCCGCATCTGCGCGTGCTTTGAGTCACTTCGCTGCTTTTCCAGGTACTTTCTCGCTCAGGTATAGAACCGGGCAAAGAAAATCGATTCTCTTCAGGTCAGTGGATGATTTGCCCGGCCCGGCTGTCACCGCCTTTCTTTTGCGAAGCTCCCGATTACTGCAAATCCGGTTTGCGGCCATTTCACTGACTCCAATAAAAGCTGTATTATAATATTGAACAGAAATGCGCCATGTCGCTATTTTATTTAATTTAAAAATTTCATTTTTTTATTGCAGCGAGAGGTGCTGGATTTCCGTTTTTTTTACGGCATGTCGTTGTTTTATTTAATTCAGGATTTCCGTTTTTTTACGGCATGCCGTTATTTTATTTAATTTAAAAATTTCATTTTTTATTGCAGCGAGAGGTGCTGGAAAGCCGGATGCAGATGCGTTTCGAGCAGATGATACAGTTTTGTTATTGACCTCGTATCCGTGGCACATCACGTTTTTTTACAGCAGATATGATTTTTGCCTGCTGGACAGAATGCCTGAGTCTGACTCGTGGCACCTTCACATGGAGGCTGTATGTTACATGCACGCCGTAGCGGCATCTTGCTTCATCCCACATCTTTACCCGGCCTTTACGGCTCTGGCGACTTTGGAAAACCCGCCTATCAGTTTATCGACTGGCTGAAGGGTTCCCAGCAAAGCCTGTGGCAAATGCTGCCTTTAGTCGACATCGGCGTGGGCCGCTCGCCTTATATGAGTCCTTCCGCTTTTGCAGGCAATGTCCTTCTGATTGATCTTGAACAGCTCAAAGAAGCTGGCTGGCTTGAAGATGAAGAACTGTTCATCCCCGGATCATTTAACGACTATCGCGTCAATTTCCCCGAAGTAATCCCTTTCCGCATGTCCCGTCTGCGCATCGCTGCCGGGAGGTTTTTTGCTGCTCCCGACCCGGATTCTTTTGCTGCTTACACTGCCTTTTGCAAAAGCGAATCTGCCTGGCTTGATGACTACGCACTCTTTCGCACACTGGACGAACTGAATGCTGATGATCACAAAGGCTGGCAAACCTGGGATAAAGACCTGGCCACGCGCAATCCGGCAGCATTACAAAAATTTGCCCAGGAAAACAGCGAAGAAGTTCAGTTCTGGAAGTTTTGCCAGTGGTGCTTTTCTGTCCAGTGGCTGCGCCTGAAAGACTATGCAAACAAAAACGGTATTGACATGGTTGGCGATGTTCCAATTTTTGTTTCCCTGCACAGTGCTGATGTCTGGTCCCGTCCGGAACTTTTTCTCCTGGACGCAGACGGGCAGCCCAGTGTTGTCGCCGGTGTTCCGCCGGATGGTTTCAATGCTACGGGACAGCGCTGGGGCAACCCTCTTTATAACTGGAGTGCCATTGCAGACGATAATTACAACTGGTGGATTGACCGGATGGCACACGCCATGAAAATGTTTGACATCGTTCGCATTGATCATTTCCGCGGCCTGGAATCGTACTGGGAGATACCTGCAACTGAAGAGACGGCCCTTGCCGGCAAGTGGCGAAAAGGGCCCGGTGCCGATTTTTTCAATGCCCTGAAAAATACGCTCGGCTCGCTAAACGTCATTGCAGAAGACCTGGGAGACATAACACCCGAAGTAATCGCACTCAGAAAACAGTTCGAACTGCCGGGCATGTGCATTTTACACTTTGCTTTTGACCGCGATCCCAACAATCTTTATCTGCCACACAATATCGAAAAGAATTCCGTTATCTACACCGGCACACACGACAATAATACAACGATCGGCTGGTGGCACAGCATAAGTGAATACGACCGTGACTATGTACGGCGCTTTCTTGCCGTCAGCGGCGAATGGATTCACTGGGATATGATCCGGTCTGCGTTCTCTTCCGTTGCCAACTTCGCCATCATTCCCATGCAGGATGTACTGGGGCTTTCCGAAGAACACCGCATGAACAAGCCCGGTGAACCTGACGAGCAGTGGGAATGGCGCTTTACAGCCGAGCAGATCATGGAGTGGCACGCGCAGTACCTGTCTGAACTGACCTGGCTTTACGGCAGACAGTACAGAGAATCAGACCTGCCACCGCTTGACCGGTAATCGCCTGCGGATACTTCCCAACGGTCGAACCCGCAAAAGTCGAAAAATGTACGCCCTGTCCGACTTTGACTTTCATCTGCCCCCTGAACTGATTGCGCAGGCTCCCTTGAATGAGCGGGCGCAATCACGTCTTCTGGATGCGGCCTCCCTTTCCGACAGGGTGTTTTCCGATCTGCCTGATCTTGTCAATCCGGGCGACCTCCTGGTTTTTAATGATACGAAGGTCATCAAGGCCCGCCTGTTCGGTAACAAAAAAACCGGCGGAAAAGTAGAGGTTCTGATTGAGCGTGCGCTTGACGGGCATAGTGCCCTTGCCAAAATCCGTGCTTCCAAAGCCCCCAGAGCCGGTTCGGCCCTTTTTCTTGCAGACGCCTTTGAAGCGACAGTCACAGAAAGACGAAATGGCTTTTATGTGCTGCGCTTTGAGGACGACGTCCTTTCTCTGCTTGATGAATATGGCCATACTCCTTTGCCACCCTACATCACGCGTCAGGCAACTGCTGAAGACGAAGGACGGTACCAGACCATCTTTGCCAGAGAGCCTGGTGCTGTTGCCGCCCCCACTGCCGGACTGCACTTTGACCGAAACATCCTTGACCGTCTCAAGGAAAAAGGTGTCAAAACTGCTGCTGTTACGCTTCATGTTGGTGCAGGCACTTTCGAGCCTGTGAGAGAAGAGGACCTCTCGAAGCACCAGATGCATGCCGAGCACTACTTTATTTCCGACTATACCAGCCAGGCTGTTCAAAAAGCGCGAGCGAGTGGTGCGGCTGTTATTGCTGTCGGTACAACCGCTCTCAGAGCACTGGAAGCAACTGCAAAGGATGGCAGAGTTAGTCCCGGCAGTGGTGAAACACGTCTTTTTATTACGCCGGGCTTTCGTTTTGAGATGGCAGACCGTCTCATTACCAATTTTCATCTGCCAAAATCGACTTTGCTCATGCTGGTCAGTGCCTTTGCCGGCTATGAGCAGATTCGAAAAATCTATACGCATGCCATCTCACGCCAGTACCGTTTTTTCAGTTATGGAGATGCCATGCTGCTGGAGCGCACAACCACGTAAAATCTGGCTGCTCCATTCAAAGGCATTCATTCCGGTTTTTGAAACCATACTGCGTTAATTTTGACATCATGCCTTTTGCGTTAACACCTTTTGTATGCTATCTTTCCGGCAACTGCCCAAGAACCTGAAACGTTAACGTTTTGAAATTGAGGTCCTGGTTCACAGGTCCCGGCTGGCGAAAATGGCAGTAGCGATGGACTGGCAGCAAGCTGCAAATGTTATCCTCGTATCGTTGTCGAAGTGAAGTTGGAAAGTACCGTTGTAACAACCGTGTGCTGTACGCAATACCCACACCAAAAGGTGAACAGGCCTTCCTGGGAAAGAGTGACGCGCAGGTCACTTCGGACAGATTTGTGCAAATTCACGGATGTGCATTTTGACCGAGTCCCCAAGGAAACCGGATTTCTAACGCATTTTTGTCAGTGAAAAATCATGAAAACGAGAAAGTTTATTACCTGCATATGTACTCTATTCGCAGCACTTGTTTTTGCCCCGTTCAGTTATGCACAGGCCACCGGAGCTGCCAAATCTGACAAGACCAATGTCGCGCTGAAGGATTACGGGCCAAAAGCTGTTGTTCTTGACATTGAATCTCTCACCGTTGCTAACGAAAACTTCGTGAGGGCTCTGTGGACTGGTCACAAACTTCAGGTAACCCTGATGTCCATACCGGTTGGTGGAGACATTGGCCTTGAAACTCATCCCGACTCGGACCAGTTTTTACGGATTGAAAAAGGTCAGGGACGGGTTTTTATGGGGGATACCCGGGATTCGCTTTATTTCGAAGCCGATGCTGGACCCGATTTTGCGATATTCATTCCTGCAGGGAAATGGCACAATACCGTCAATACGGGCTCTGAGCCTTTGAAGCTCTACTCCATATATGCTCCGGCCGAGCATGCACATGGTACAGTCTATAAGACCCAGCAGGAAGCCGAAGCCAATGACCCCAAATAACGGGTTCCCTGAATATGCATGGACATTAATTGAGCCACATTCTTTTGAAGCACGTGAACATGGAAAGACAATGTGAAAAATGCAGTGTCTTTCCGGTTTCAACTCCAGTTCGAAGCATTTATGCCCGTCCAGTGTCACGGCTCCCGTGTTCAGGCCCCTAAACTGCCCTAATTGACGTTCAGGAAATGCTGTATTTAATCCAAATTCACAACATCAGTAACTATTGTCTTTTCCATCCCGGTTTTTAACTGAAGGTCTGCCAGGCATGCTCCGATTTGAATTGCTGAAAACCAGTGCCAATGCCCGCCGGGGGCGTCTGACGCTTAATAACGGTACAGTTGAAACCCCGGTTTTTATGCCGGTCGGCACCTATGGCACGGTCAAAGCCATGTCGCCTCTGGAACTTGAAGAAATCAGTGCCCAGATCATTTTAGGCAATGCCTTTCATCTGTGGCTCAGACCCGGCACTCAGATTATTGAACAGTTTGGCGGGTTGCACCGCTTCATGGGCTGGAATGGCCCTCTATTGACAGATTCGGGTGGTTTTCAGGTCTACTCACTTGGCAGACTGCGCAAAATCCAGGAAGAAGGCGTGCATTTTGCTTCTCCTGTCAATGGCGACAGACTTTTTCTCTCGCCTGAAATCTCCATACAGATACAGACTGCACTTAATGCTGATATTGCCATGCAGTTTGATGAATGTACGCCCTATCTGGTTAATGGGGAACCTGCAACAAAAGATGTTGCTGCCCAGTCGATGCAGCTGTCATTGCGGTGGGGAAAGCGCTCAAAAGACGAATTTGATTCTCTGGCGAACCCGAATGCGCTTTTTGGTATTGTCCAGGGCGGCATGTTTCCTGATTTACGCGATGAATCCCTGGAAGCCTTAAATGAAATGGGGTTTTGCGGAATGGCCATAGGAGGGCTTTCCGTTGGTGAGCCCAAAGAAGAACTGCTCCGGATTTTATCTCACACCGGGCCACGTCTGCCTGTGGACAAACCGCACTATCTGATGGGGGTCGGCACGCCTGAAGATCTGGTTGCTGGTGTCGCCAACGGCGTCGACATGTTTGACTGCGTGCTGCCGACGCGTAATGCCCGAAATGGATGGCTCTTTACCCGTTTTGGCAATATCCGCATCCGCAATGCCCGTTTCAGGGATGACCCTCTGCCTCTTGATGAGACCTGCTCATGCTATACATGCCGTCATTTTTCACGTGCCTATCTCCATCACCTGAACAGGGCAAACGAAATCCTGGGCGCACGCCTTGCGACCATTCACAATCTCTTTTACTACCTTGAGCTGATGAAAGAAATGCGTACTGCCATTGAAAATGACCGGTTTTTGACTTTCGAACGTGAATTTCACGCAGAGCGGACGAGAGGAATATAGCCATGCCTGGCAACGCACCAAAAAAACAGGGCGAACCGACTCACCCTGCGCTTTTTAATCTGCCCGCGACTTCAGATGCTTCCACAGAAATCACGCCAATGAGCGTATTTTCTGCGATACCGGCTGTCGGACTGATACCCTGTCCTGCGTCACTCACAGTATCTGATGCTGGCATATGGGTGCTGAACCAGTGAATTTCTGTGCAGGGATGAGCGGTTTGTCCGCCACCCCTGCCAGAATCCGTTAGAACTTCAGTTCGTTGTTGTTGAGCATCTGATTCAGGATTTCCGCTGCATGATCAGCCTGATTGGAACCCAGATTCAACCCGGCAACGGTCATTTCAACCAGTGACATCTTGGAGTGGGCACTTCCGGCACTGCCATCCTGGTCAATGCACAGGGTAAAGGTTGTTGTCCCGTCCGCATTGGTCCTGATGTTCTCAAAACTCAGGAAACCTCCGGAGATCAGATCGGAACCGTCGCCGAAATAACCCTGCAGGACATCGCTAATATCCAGAACATCCTGGCCCATCGTAAAGTCAAGTATGGAGTCTCCGTGTACCTTGTCTGCGAGTGAATCCTGCGTATAGACAAATGTGTCACTTCCGCCGCCGCCGAACAGGAGGTTGTCGCCTGACCCGCCAACGATAATGTCATGACCACCGCCACCGATGATAACGTCATTGCCTGTACCACCTGAGAGGTAATTGCTGCCATCCGATTCAGCATCACCTGTCAGCAGCACATCCGGGTTATCTTTCAGCCACGCCATGACATCTGCAGTGGTTGAGCCTCCTGCTTTTTGCTGCAGCAGACTTAAAATCGTCGCTGCCGAGTGTGCATCGTGGCTTGTATACTCAACACCATCAATGAGGAAGCGCATTTCGCCGCCAAAGATGATGTCGTCACCACCCTGACCGTAAATAACCGCATTGCTGCCGCCACCAACGAGCAGGTCATCACCTCCACGTGTATCACCTTCAACGGCAAAGTCAGCATGGTGCTCCTGCAGATAGTTGCGGTAGTCAGCACTTGTTGGAATGTACCCAAGCTGATCTTCGAGCCAGGCAGCCAGAATTTTCAGGCCATCGCCAGGCAGCAGAGCGTCTTTCCAGTTCGGGTTGTTGCCATCATTTTCCAGCAAGTGGTCTGCGTTGACCACATCACCAAAGATAACAGTGTTGCCTCCCTTGCCACCGTGGATGATATCGGCTGCCAGCTCCAGTTCATAACCGAGCGTCGTCTCTATGAGGTTCTGGAAAATCTGGGCGAGTTCATCAATCATGCCGACATGCGCTTCTTTTCCACTCAGGTGGTCCACTATGGAGCTGAGCGTACTCATGCTGACATCATTACCCAGACCAATTACTTCCAGATTACCGTGCTCCAAGAGATAGTACCAGCCTGACCAGTCCGGATTCGGTGCAGTCCATACCGGCGTTCCACCCACATTTGACCAGGCACTCCAGGAGCCATTTGCAGCCTGGGTTCTGACCTGCAGGTTATTGCTGTTGAAACGGAACTCGTGTGAAGCACTGTCGTCAGCTATTACCCTGTTATTGGCTGAGCCACCTGTAACTTCAAGGTTCACTTCAACACCACCAACAGTTACCGCTGTCTTCATGCCCGCTGTGACATTTGCACCGCCGGTCACAGAAATCAGTGGCGAAGTCTCACCAACCCAGACCGTCGTGCCACTCACAGTTCCCCAGGCACTCCAGGTTCCGTTTGCAGCCTGCGTTCTGACCTGTAGCGTATTGCTGTTGAAGCGGAATTCATGGGTATTGCTATCGTCGGTTATCACCCTGTTATTGCCCGAGCCACCTGTCATCTCCAGTTTGATTGTGGTGTTGCCTACCTGCACGGTCGCCTTCATTCCGGCCACCACATCAGCACCTGCCGTCGCAGCCTTATACGGGCTGCCTGCCATCACCTGGTTAATTGCATCTGCAATCGCAGATGCATTCGGCGTGGTCGTAAGTGCACCTGCAGTGCCTCCGGACGCGTTGAGGTAGTAGTTGGGCAGACCGTCTGTCATAAAGAAGGTCACCGTTTCAACCTTGTCGTTGTCACCTACGAAAGCACTGTTATCTGTAATCGGCTTGGCATTGTTCGCCTGACCCAGGTTACTCACGTTCGTCCAGGTATTCAGGTTTGAAGGCAGGCTGTTATTCTGTGACGACGTAAGATCATTGTTTCCGCGCTGAATATCAGCAAGCCAGGCACCAGCAGCATCCAGCCCGGCCTCCCAGTTTGTAGCCTGCGTAGAACCGATGGTCTGTGCATTTATCCATGTCTTGAGTGCATTTACAGTCTGGGTATTCGTCACACCATTTTCATCTACCAGCATGACCGCTACCTGGGAGGTCAGGCCGGTACCGTAGGCATTGAGATACAGTACAACTGCACCCTCACTGTAATTGGCCAGACTGTCAAGCAGTTCGTTTACACCACTCTTTAATGCAGCAAGACCGCCGTTTCCGTTCATGCTCGCAGAAAAGTCCAGACTGAGAACCACGTTATAGTGTGTCTTTCCAGTCATTCCAGCTACGGCACCTCCGACATCACCCAAGAGGACATCATTACCCAAACCACCCTGAATAATGTCTGCTTCATTGCCTGGACTTGCAAACACGCTGTCGACAAGCTTTATGCTCAGTTCAGCACTGTCGGTACCGCCAGACCCCATGATCCTGTAAGTGAACGTATCGGCAAGCGATGCATCTATGGAATTACTCTCAAACAGACCCTGTACCGCACTGTTATTCTGGTCGTATGTGTAGACATAGCTGCCATCCGGATAGACAACCAGCGTGCCATATTCACCTTCGACCGTAACAATGCCTGTTGCTGCATCCGGGAAATATTCCGTCCCGTTGAAGGTTATGCTCAGCAGCGTGTCTGATTCTCCATCTCCAAAACTGCCCTCCGATGAAAAATCGAAAGACTGGTCGTTGACGAAAAGATTGCCTTCCACAAAGTGATCACTCTGGGCAACAGTACTGAAATCATCGTTTGCAACGGGCGGACCGTGCTCTGGCTGCAGTTCCAGTGTGCCACCAACAACATCTCCATCGCCGTCAATGACCACAAAATCAACCGTTGCGTCTGACAATGGAATATCCGTCATTCCTGCAACAACATGTGGTGTTACCCCAACGAAGCCGACATCGCCATCTTTACCTACGATACGGACATGG
>Ga0099364_10009827_pt1 | contig 13240 bp, 7 predicted proteins | sample TergutTh196P3_FD_73070 | JGI IMG/M metagenome (GOLD analysis project Ga0099364, IMG submission 73070) | Microcerotermes parvus P3 segment gut microbial communities from Pointe-Noire, Republic of the Congo - Th196 P3 | ecosystem: Host-associated > Arthropoda: Insects > Digestive system > Gut ...
TTTGGCAAGGGATTAGCTTGTTGTCACCGACATCACTCTCTCCCATAAACTCTTCCGAGCCGCTGCCGCCCATCGCGCCGGAATCGGCCTTTACAGGAATTACAGAAAGTCCGCATCGTTTAAAAATTCTGCGGTAAGCTCTGCCCATTGCCTGATATGTTTCGTCCAGACTTGCGTCATTAGTATGCCATGAATAAGCGTCCTTCATTGTAAATTCGCGGCCTCGCATAACGCCGTAGCGCGGGCGGATTTCATCGCGGAATTTGGTATTGATTTGATACAGGGTAAGCGGTAATTGCCGATAACTGGAAAGTTCATCGCGCACTGTAGCGGTGAAGGCTTCTTCTGCAGTAGGGGAAACAACAAAGTCATTATCAAGGCGGTTCTTTACGCGCAGGAGCGATTCGCCCATTGCATCCCATCGGCCTGACTCTTTCCAGAGTTCGCCCGGAACGACCACGCTGGGTTTTATTTCCAAAGCTCCCGCAGCATTCATTTCTTCGCGGATAATTTGTTCTACTTTACGGAAAGCCCGTAAACCCAAAGGGAGATAGGTAAAAAGCCCATTGGCAAGTTTTCTAAGAAGCCCCGCCCGGAACATAAGACGGTGGCTCGCGATAACCGCGTCTGCGGGGACTTCCCGCAGGGTGGGTATAAATGTACTCGAATAATTCATAGTGGGTTAAGTGTATCAATTTTTTTTGATTTTGAATAGTAAAGTTGATTCACATATAGCCTGATTACTTTAGGAACACGAAGTACGCTTAGGGCGCAAAATTTAATTCTTTCCCCTTCCTTATAAAAGACCGAAAATATAATATGATCTATTTAGGTGTTTTAATAGGCATTATCATTATGACAGTTATGATCTATATGGCTGTCAATAAAAAATCGAATGTCCAAACCCGTATTGCCAGTATTATTGCGCTTACTATTATGGTACTAACCGTCATTGTTTGCCTTATAGTTGTTTTTACAGATACCAGCGTCCCTATAGATCCTTCCAGATTGATAGTGGGCGAACCTCCCCCTGTACAGGAAAAAAGCGGAAACTCATTTGTTCTTATTCTGCTGATTCTCTTTCTTGTCGCTATGCTTGTTATGGTCGCCGTTTATGCAAGAAGGGAAGCTAAAAAGTATGTACAAGATGACTTTAGTAATATCAAGTCTATATCTAAATGGTAGATACAAAAGAAAAGTGAAAAAAGAAGCGAGTAAAGCGAAAAACATGGAAAAGGCACGAAAGCCCCGGAAAAGGTACAAAAGCTGCCAAACAATTTTTTTCTTTCTTCTCTTTTCTCTTTTCTATTTATAGTATATTGTAGGCTTATTAATGAAGAAAACCTTGCTTTTTACCATTATTTTAGCTTTTCTCGCTGTTGGGGTCTGGGGGCAACAAGAGTTTACTTGGAATGGAGCTACTGGTGGAAATTGGAATATTCCTGGTAACTGGTCACCTTCGTTTGATCCTACAAGTTACCCCGGCGATCCTGATAGACCGGGATCTGAAGGTGATACTGCAATATTGAGAGGTGGTAGTGCTACAAATGCTCCGGCTGCAAATGCTGATACACATCGGATAGTATTAACCGGGCTTAATATAAGTATAAAAGAGGTAGTAGTAAATCCTACTCAAAGAATACAATTAATTGGCGGTAGTATAAAAGCTGAGACTACTACGTTAAATGGTGTTTTACATCTTGATGGCACTCCTTGGACTGGGGCTACTAACCTAGCAGTTGAGTCATACACAACACATAACTTAACAATTGCTCCACGAGTTACAGTTGGAGGTGCATATTACCCGGGTTTTGACGGAACTCTTATAATGGGCAGAGATGGCGGCGCAACTGTTGTAATGGATAGAGGTACTGGTGGTGGCGCAGCTACTGGATCACTTACAGTAACTGTAGCTGCCGGTGGATATGCAGAAATTGGTGATATAACATCTGGGGGTACTAGGAATGTTATAGTTAATGCCGGTGACGGAAGCACGGTAATTATAGGTGATATTGTATCTAACCCGCCCCATACTACACCGGGAGACGGAACTGTTGTTGTAATAACTGACTCCGGTTCTGAATTCATTTGGACAGGAAACAGCGGTAGTGATTGGGATACTCTTGATAACTGGTCAAGAGATAGTGCAGTACCAACCATAATTCCCGGCTCGGATTCCGGTCATATTGTAAGTATTCCCAGTGGGCTTGCAAATAATCCTGTGTTGAATACTGCTATTGCTATTTTAGTTAGTCTTACAAATGAAGGAACGCTCACTCTTGGCAGTCATAATCTTACCGCATTAACAATCACTAATACCGGAGAACTGCAACTGGAAGGCAATGCCGGTCAATTAGCAGGCGGGACTCACACAACAATGGGCGGAACTGTAGTGTTTACCGGAGCCGGCACTACTCTTGCGGGGATAACCGATTTTAATAATTTAACAATAGAAGACGGAACAAGGACGGCAGTAAATGATATTACCGCAGAAAGCGTAACCATAGAAGGCGGGACGCTTACTGTTAATGCTCAATTAGAAACAGGAGAGTTTACCTTGGAGGGTGGAACTCTCAACCTGAATGACACATTAATTGTAACAGATACTTTTACCCAATCAGGCGGAACCATCGAACTTGGTGCAGGGGGAACTCTGATTTGCGATGGGACGGCAGAGCAAACCGGAGGTGTAATAACCGGAGACGAATTAATATTGGGCGGCAGCGGAAGTTTTGATCTTACAAGCGCCGGTAATAAAGTCGGCAAGTTAGAAATAACCGGTGCGGGCGGTGATGTTTCGTTTATCAATGATGATAATCTTGAAATTGTTGAGATCAGCGGTGTAGGTAATAATGATGTTACAATAGAAACCACCGGTGGCGGCAATATAACACAAAGCGGAGCGATAATAACAGAAGGGAACCTGACCCTTAAAGCCGCCGGTGATATAACACAGAGCAAAGCGATAACAACAGAAGGGAACCTAACCCTTGAAGCTGCCGGAGAAATAACACAGAGCGAGGCTATAACAATATATGGAACACTAACCCTTGAAGCTGCCGGAGCGATAACACTGGAGGAAGACAATGAAGTCGGCAAGTTAGAAATAACCGGTGCGGGCGGCGTTGTTTCATTTATTAATAATGGTAATCTTGACATTGTTGAGATCAGCGGTGTAGATGATAATGATGTTACGATAGAAACCACCGGTGGCGGTGATATAACACAAAGCGGAGCGATAGAGACAACCGGAACACTAACCCTTGAAGCTGCCGGAGCGGTAACGTTGGAGAATTCGGGTAACGAAGTCAGCAAGTTAGAAATAACCGGTGCGGGCGGAGATGTTAAGTTTACCAATAATGGTGATCTTGAAATTGTTAAGATCAGCGGTGTAGATGATAATGATGTTAAGATAGAAACCACTAACGATGGCAATATAACACAGAGCGGAGAGATAACAACAGAAGGGAACCTGACCCTTAAAGCCGACGGTGATATAACACAGAGCAAAGCGATAACAACACAAGGGAACCTAACCCTTGAAGCTGCCGGAGAAATAACACAGAGCGAGGCTATAACAATAGACGGAATACTAAACCTTAAAGCCGGCGGCAAGATAACACTGGAGAAAGACAATAAAGTCGGCAAGTTAGAAATAACCGGTGCGGGCGGCGTTGTTTCGTTTATCAATGACGGTGATCTTGAAATTGTTGAGATCAGCGGTGCGGGCAGTAACAATGTTACGATAGAAATCACTAGCGGTGATATAACACAGAGCGGAGCAATAACAACAGAAGGGAACCTGACCCTTGAAGCCGCCGGAGAGATAACACAAAGCGGAGTGATAACAACAGAAGGGAACCTGACCCTTGAAGCTGCCGGAGAGATAACACAAAGCGGCGCGATAGAGACAACCGGAACACTAACCCTTGATGCCGGCGGAAGCATAACAATAACCGGTACTATTGGAAGTGCGGCTAATCCGAATGGGGTTGTAATCTTAACCTCCGGTGATGATCAGGATATTATTATTAACGCAGATATTGCTGCTTTAAGTTTGGCATTAATAGCCGGCCCTTCAAATAATTCAACAGGCACAGTAGAGATTGCGGCTCCAATCACTGTATCCGGCAGCGATGAAAATCATGATGAAAATGATGCGGTGTATATCAATGCGGGAACCCTAAAGGGCAGCGGCAACATTAAGCTTGGTGCAAGCGGATGGGTTTGTGCGTGGATTTTTTCAAATATTGAATATGAAGGTGTAGTTACCGATAATCGTATTCATTATCATACTCTAAGTAATAAACATCTGGTTTATGGGATAATACCGCCTGCAGATCCTTTGCCGGACATTCCTTCTGTCAATGAAGGAGAGGCTATTGCTGCCGGGAGTTACATATATGTTCAATCTAATCTTGATTTAGGCGGGGCGATAACTTTTTCTACAACCGGTAATGTATATATAATTGACGTTGGCAGCAACACTAATTCAAATAACCGCAGCGTAACTTTTGAAGCAGGCGGATACATTGAAATAAGAGGAGAATATACTTCTTCAGGGTTTCTTACTCTTAGAACATCTCAAAATATACGGCTTAATGACAAACAGGACAACAGCAGCCCGGCGGTATTGACTCTGCCGGAGTTCATTGTACCTACACCGCTTTTGTTAATGGGAGGAACCTCAGCCCCGGCAGTCATTAAAGCTCCAAATATTAGCCTTGCTTTAGTAAGCGGAACAACAGATGGCGGCAACAATCTACATCTTGATACAAGCGGAGCGGACACAAATACTCTTTTAATTGATGGTGCCGCAGGATCATCGGCTTTAAGGCTGGGAGAAATAACTGTGTCCGCCGATGGAGAAGTTACATTCAACGAAAAAGTATATGCGGCAAGCTATACGCAAACAGGAACCGGAACTACAACTTTCAGTGAAGCGCAAAACTACTCCGGGGTAAATGCAGATGATTTTGGGTTTTCGTTTACGGGAGCGGCTTTAACGCTTGAAGACGATGCAACGCTGACTACAGAATCAGGCGGCGTCGTCATTAACAACAGCGGTCTTTTTATGCAGAACGCAGGAGCGGACATTAGTTCCCGTGGGACATTTTCTCAAACCGGAAGCGGAGCAAGTATTCTTGCCGCAAACATTACCACAACCGGTACGGCGCCGGCTGACTCTTCGATTGTTTTTAATGGAGCGCTTCAGTTAAATCTTTCAGGAACAATCACTCTTGATTCCTCATCAGGCGGCGGAGATATTCTATTTAATTACGATACGACAGTTCCGGCTATTGACGCGGCCGGAAACGGCAATAATCATCTGACTCTTGCGGCAGGAGAAGGAAACATTGCCGTAGCAGGACAGGTAGGAGTTTCAGAAACAAGACTTGGCAACATCAATATAAGCAGCGCGAATGACATTGTCTTTGGCGGTGACATAAACTCCAATGACTTAACCATAGTCAGTGCAAATGATATTGCCTTTAACGCAAATGTGTCCGCCCGTGATATTGAAATAACAAGCTCGGGTACAATCTCTTTCCAGCAAATTGACGGCAGGGATATAGATATTAACAACGGCGGCTTGTACACACAAAACGGCAATGTAAATGCAAGCGTAGCTTTTGCACAAACAGGAAGCGGAGATGTATTGCTTGGCGGCAGCATAACGGCGAACCTTGGCGGCAATGCAGCAAGCCCTGACATTGGTTTTACAAGCGGGATAACTCTTACTCTTGCAAATAATGTTACATTTACCGTCCCGGATGCCATAAGCGCAATAGCTCTTCCGGCAATCGTTGACGGAGGTCAATCTCTTACATTAAAAGGCGGCTCGTCTTCAAGCGCTCCGCTGTTATTAACCCGTCATGGCGGTACAGATATAATAATAAATAATGATGTTACAATTACCGCAGACAGTTATGCAGTTCTGAATATCGGCGCATCAATTACGCAAGGCGATACCGGAACATTAGCGTTAGCTTTAACGTTAGAACAAGGCGATACAGTTCTTGATACAAGCGAAGGTTCATGGCACTTAGGGAATGGCGGAACAGCTTTAAATGATTTTGCCGGTATCAATGGTACGTTTATTCTTAAAGCGGGATCAAAATTAATTTGCGATAATCTTAATTTAACGGGAGCTTCATTTGATTTAGATAACAGCGATGACGACCGGGTATATATCAGCGCCAAAGGCAATGTAGCTATCTCTTCCGATGTAAATCTTGTAAGCGTTTATTTACCGCAGCTTGTTCTGGAAATGACCGGCGATGGTCCTGATAATTCTCAAATACAACAGTCGCTTAATTCAGCGCAGCCGCTGGGAAGCCTTCATGTAAAACCCGGCTCTCGAACCAATTTGCAGAACAATCTGGATATTCTTGGAGAAGTTGAAATTGAATATGCGACAGCATGGCCTAATCCTCCATCACAGGCGCACGGCGTTCTTAATGCGGGAAGTTATAACATTACCATACACTCAGGTTTAAGCGAAACTAAATACGGAGCCGCTGCACAAGTTGGCCGCTGGAAAATAATTAATGCACCGCAGGATATTACAGACGGAGCCGATATTGTAATGCGGGCTTTTATGCAGGAGCCATCCGGGTCGGTTGAATTTAAAAAGCGCTTGCCGTCAGATAACAATGTTTATTTTGAAATCTTTGGAAACACAATCTGGCAGAAGTTTATTTGTAGGGAAGGCGGATCGACGATACAGTTTTCTATGCATCCTAATCACCATGTTTTCCTTGCTTCCTTTGAAATAACCGGAGAGACGAACAATCACATAACACTTACAAGGTATGTTGAGCCGGACTCCCCGTGGATGCATATATATGACGGAAGCCGGGATCCGCCTTCTGTTTCAGACGGCCCTGAAAATTATTTTGGTCTTCCGATGGTTCCATCATCAAGGAGCTTAAAAGACGAAGCCGAACAAGAAAAAGAGAAGTTCTGGAATTTTAACATTGTCCCCTCGCGCAGTGACCATAAAGCAATAGATATTCAGCATGTTACCGTTTTCTTTAGTCATGCATGGTATCAAAGAATACCGATAGCGTCAGAAGCTATGGATTTAAATGCTATTCCTTTTTATAGAGAAAGTGATAAAACCGGTCATTTTAATGTCGACTGGGTTGAGGTAAGAAAAATAATTTACAGTTTCGTTGAAGATTCCAATGGGAACGGAAAGCTGGACAGGATACGTGTTCAGACTAACGTTCAGTTAAACGGTGAATTCGACCGGTTTATGGTAGAAGTGGAAGGGTACAAGGTAACAGGCTTCGATGTTGTTTACCACAATATCGAATCTCCCGAACCTGAAGACATGGCTTCTTTTTTCATTTATATAGAAGAAGTGCAGCATCTTTATGACGGACAGCCTGTTAAATGGTATGTAACTCAAAACGATGATTCTCTTAAAGACAATCTTACACAAACCTACCTTGTAGGCGATCCCGAATCAGATGAGGTTTATACGACCATAAATACAATCCCTCCAAGGATTAGTTATGCCCTTACAGTCCCCGGACATAATGAATTATTTTTCCAAATGTCCCAGCCTGTTTCTTCATACATGAGCGGGGGAACTATCAGCGGAGACAGAATCACTGCACATGATCACAATGAAAGCGCGCTTACAAGAACAGCCGTCCCGCCTTATTTTCTTGAATACTATACTTTTGAAAATGATCCTATAGTATACTATTTGGACGGCGGTTATGATTATATTCCCGTTGACGGAGTTGTTGATTACAAGGTTACTCTTAACAATGCGCCAAGCGTTTCAGATCTGGCTGCTCTCCCTGCTATTGGCGTGAATGATCTAACTTCAAATTATTTTGAACTTTTAAATTTAAGAGACACGAGTGTACGTGCGCTGGACTGGAATGATGAACTTATAGATACGTTCTCATACATGTATTATCCTTCCCCAAGGTATCCGGTTGACTGGAACTATTCAGGATATAAAACCTATGTCGGAAACAGTCATGTTGCCGGGTTAACTGCAGATGATAGTTCAAATCCTGACCCTGTGCTGGATATATTTCTTCCTCCAAATCGTGTATTAACCCCGGAAATGACAAGAAGGCTTGAACAGTATGCCTCCGGTACTCCGGGGATTGCAAAAGTTACGCCGCAGGATTTTATTACTACGCCTGCCGCCGCCAACAGGCGTCGTATTACGGACGTGCTTATTTCAAGGAGGCCTTCGGACAATGACAGCGAAAATTATTTTGCATGGCCTTCGTGGGCAAGAGATGTTTCCGCTTTGTATCGGATGCCCGATGATACCGATTTTGCTCCGCCGGTAAATATTGATAATTCTACGGGAATAATTTGGGAGTTTGACGGAACTCAATACCTTGAAGCGCCGGATACAAGTTTACCGGATGATAACAGATCTTATGAGATTCAGGTAAGGGTTAACAGAAGCCTGCTTTCTACAGAATTGTATCCTGATGTAAATCTTTTCTATGGTATTAATGTGCCGATTATATACAGGAATACGCCCGAAGCTCCTGTAAGGGGTAAAATCTCCGGCGGCTTATGGCTGCCAAATATGACGGATCCGGCACCGCTTTATAATATCCTGTCCGGCCCTACAAACAAAGAAAGCTCCGGGTTTATGGAATTTTACAATGCGCATCGAAGAACATCCGCAAACGCAGACCCGCTTTTTACTTTTGCCATTCCCTGGAACGAAAGCAATTTTTCAAGCGGTTCAAAATTTGAATTCTTGCTTAGGTTTGAAAACAACTCAAACCCCAATCCTAATCTTTACATGGCATGGCTGGATGCGCCGCAGGAAATTCTCCCCGACAATTGGTGGAATCTGATTCGTCCGTTCAGTTTTGACATTCAGGATATGCGCCGTCAGCGCGGCGGCGTTACAGTTTTGAACAATGTAATCAATTCAGAAACAAGAGAGGCGGCTTATATCCGTTATCATCTTGCGCGTCCCGGAAGAGTGACGATTCAGATTTATACTCTGGACGGTACATTGGTTAAGTCTTTGCTGCGCAACGAGACACGCAGCGCGGGCGAGTGGACAGAAGGATGGGACGGCTCTAATAATGGCGGAAGACCTGTTGCGCGGGGAATGTACTTTGTGCGCGTCGTGGGGCCTGATATTGATGAGATTAGAAAGATTATGGTGGTTAGGTGAAAGGTAATGGGAGTGGAGAGATAGGATGCTTGCTAAGTTTGGGTTTGTGGCTATTGTGGGGAGACCTTCTGTGGGGAAATCGACTTTGCTAAACAGAATGTGCGGAGAGAAGGTTGCGATTGTAAGCAAAGTGCCGCAGACAACACGTAATGCGATACGCGGTATAGTAAACCGTGAATTTAAGAACATGCCCGCAGGTATGCGCACATATATGCCCGCATACATGCGCAATATGCAAGGACAGCTTGTTTTTATTGACACTCCGGGCCGCCATGCTTCTGAAAAAAAGTTTAATAAAAAACTTCAGGAGGTCAGTGACCGCGCTTTGCAGGAATGTGATTTAGTGTTATATGTGTTAGACGCCACCCGCCCGCCCGGTGCGGAAGAAGAGGAAATCGCCTCGTTATTAGCCGGGTTTGCAGATAAAACAGTTGCCGCATTAAATAAAATAGATATCAAAACAAAAGATTATTATAACTTTCAGCAGCACAGCGATACAGCGGCGCAGCAAAGCAGTGTCGCTGCGATCTTAAAAAATGGATATTATCCTGTATCGGCTCAAACCGGCGAAGGAATTGATGAACTGCTTGAGAAACTCTTTGCCCTTGCGCCGGAGGGCGAGCCGCAATATGACAGCGAATATTACACCGATCAGGAAACAAGCTTCCGTATATCAGAAATAATCCGTGAACAGGCAATCAACCGTCTTCGTCAGGAACTGCCTCATTCGCTTTATGTAGATATTGCCGACATTGAGTACAAAGAAGAAGAGAACAGGCTGTGGGTTCGCGCTTTTATTATTGTTGAGCGGGAATCTCAAAAAGGTATGGTGGTAGGAAAGGGCGGCGAAATGATCAAAGCAATACGGCTTGCCGCACTTAAAGATTTAAAGCGTATTTTTGACTGGAAAATAGATTTAGACCTTCGTGTAAAGACCGGAGAGAACTGGCGGAGCAAAGATCATTTATTGCGTAAGCTTGTTAGATAAAAAAATATTTATTTCCGTCATAAAGTCTTCGTAGTTATCTACACAGCGAAGGTCTTTACATTCTTCTTTGATTGCATCAGGTGCGCGGAAAAGACAACCGGCATCCGCTTCGCGGATCATTGCAAGGTCATTATAGGAATCGCCTGCCGCAAAAACACGAACGTTAGTAAATTTAAAGCCTTTTACCGCTTCTTTTTTTCCGTTTTGCTGGCGTAATTTATAGCCTGTAACAACGCCGTCATTGTCGGCAATAATGGAATTACAAAAAAGCGTAGGCCATGAAAGTTTTTTCATAAGCGGTTTAGCGAATTCTTCAAAGGTGTCCGACAAAATTATTAATTGGGTTTTTTCACGCAGGGCATTGGTAAATTCAACCGCGCCCGGTAAAGGATCCATGCCGGAAATAACCTTTTGAATGTCAGGCAGTTTTAAATTATTTTTTTTAAGGATATCAAGGCGAAACCGCATCAATTTATCGTAATCGGGTTCATCCCTTGTGGTACGTTTTAATTCGGGAATACCGACAGCTTCGGAAAAGTTAATCCAAATTTCGGGGACAAGCACCCCTTCAAGGTCAAGGCATATTAAGTTCATGGTTAAATAATAGCATGATTAGTGATTTTTCTTCAATATTGTGGTATAGAGTAGGGAGTAGGGAGCAAAGAGGGAAGAGTGATGATTTCTATTTTTAATCCGTTTGATGCTTGTGTTTACTATGAAGAGGTTGTGGGCAGCACGATGGATGTTTCGCGTAAGTTGGCTGCTGCGGGAGAGGCGCATGGGACTGTGATTGTCGCAGATTATCAAAGCGCGGGGCGGGGACGCATTAAGGGCAGGGTTTGGCGGATGGAGAGTAAGGTTAATCTTGCTTTTACGATTTTGCTGCGTTTTCCCTGTACAGAAAAAATTCCGCAGGCCATAACCTTGCGCGCCGGGCTTGCAGTTTCTCTTGCAATCGAAGATTTTGCCCCGTCTTTAAAAGACAGGGTAAAAGTTAAATGGCCAAATGATGTATTAATAGACAGAAAAAAAGCGGCGGGTATCCTTTGCGAAGCAAGTGACGGCATTGTTCATATTGGCATTGGAGTAAATGTCGGGCAAAAAGAATTCCCTGTTGAACTGGAACAAAAAGCAACCAGTATTACTTTGGCAGCCCGGAACGTTCATTGTACATTGTACAATGAACATCAAGATCGATTTTTACTGCTGGAGAAAATTCTTAATAAACTATATACCGAACTTTATTCAATAGATTGGAAATGCCGTCTTGAAAAGCGGCTGTACAAAACAGGCGAGCAAGTTTTATTTACAGAAGGCGCCGCAGATTCCGGCAATAAGATTGAAGGCATACTCTGCGGCATCAGCGAAATGGGTGAAATATTAATTGATGGAACGCCGTATGCTGCCGGTGAATTAGTCATGTAACATTAAATTCCTGTTTGTTTATGTTTTTCCTTTATGTTTATCGGTTATAGCTTTATCTACGGCTTCAATTACTACTCGCTCAATATTACCGACAAGGGTATTGTGAAGCCGCTCCATTGCATCTTCGGGTGAAGGTTTTACGATAAAGAGTTCGTAAGTTTTAATTCCCAAGGCTTGGGCTATACGATCTAACATTTCGGGAGTTGGAAATTTACGGGACACTTCAATCATTGCAATATATTGGGTAGTTATATTGGCTTTTTCCGCCAATTTTGCCTGGGAAAAGCCACATTTTTTACGATTTTCCTTAAGGTTAAACGCTAAAATATCCCGAATACCTGTCATTATTTACCCCGCTTGCCAATAAAGCAATAATAAATGCTTAAAGACACTAGACAAGCGTCAATAAGACCACTATAATTGCCTTTGTGACGCTTATCCTGTATTTTCTGACTATTTTTTTAGGGAAAATTCAGGAAAACGTTTATCAAAATTATTTAAGGAGTTTTGTATGTTTAAGAAAAGATTTTTGGGGGGTGTCACAACAGCCCCTGTTTGGGGTGGGCAATATAGTGAAAAACGCCTCGTTGAGGCGATTAAGTAAGCCGTGCGGGCAGCGAACCTAAGGTTCGAAAACGCAAGAGGAGAATTGTACATGAAGAGAGTAAAATTAATTGGATTTATTGTCGTTTTCGCAGTAATGGCAATCGGCTTTGCCGCTCTGTCTTTGACTGGCTGCGATGAGGGAGACAACACGGACTTGCTCGACTATGCCGCGCTTGATACGGCGATAGAAAACGCCAACGCCGCAAAGTCAGGGATTGTAGTCAGTGCAAACGGCGGGGATGTAGTAACGGCGGTTCAATGGGTAACGCAGACACAAATGGACGCTTTTGAAAATGCCATTGATGCGGCAGAAATAGTCAGAAGCAATGCAACAACACAGGCGCAGATCAACAATGCGGTTACCGCTCTTAATGAGGCAGTTGCCACATTCAACGGCGCAAAAGCAAACGGCACGAAGACGGTAACGCAAGAATTGCTTGATGAGCTTATAAACGATGCCGAAAACCTCATAGCCACTGCAACAGTCAGCGTGGACGGCAGCAATGTTGACCCAAGCGATTACTGGGTAACACAGACGGAAATGGACACTCTGGAAAACGCTATCCTTGCAGCGGAAGATGCCGAAGACCTTGCTGCCGCTTACAGCGCGCTTAACACAGCTATGGCTGCTTTTACAACGGCAAGAAAAGCGGGAACACAAGGCGTTGATAACCCCTGCGAATGTAACGATGACTGCATCATAGAAGACTGCGAATGTGGCTGCGATACAAGCGTTGATGAACCCTGCGAATGTTACGGAGAAGATTGTGAATGTGACCCATGCACCGGGGCGGAAACTTGTAACGCTTGCAATGAGCCGGAAAACGATGGTTTAACAATGGAAACCGCTATCCCGCTTACCGAAAATGTATGGGCTAATGGTAATCTACCAACCGAAAACAGCGAGCAGTGGTTCAGTTTTACCGCTACCGCAGAAACGCAGTGGATACACTTTAACCCCGGCACCTTGGAACTAATATCTGTGCAACTCTATGACAGCAATAGTAGTACATTAGGCTCAGGAATAGGGCTTAATGCTA
>Ga0099364_10009828_pt1 | contig 13240 bp, 11 predicted proteins | sample TergutTh196P3_FD_73070 | JGI IMG/M metagenome (GOLD analysis project Ga0099364, IMG submission 73070) | Microcerotermes parvus P3 segment gut microbial communities from Pointe-Noire, Republic of the Congo - Th196 P3 | ecosystem: Host-associated > Arthropoda: Insects > Digestive system > Gut ...
GCGGATGTGGCGTAATTGGTAGCCGTGCCAGACTTAGGATCTGGTGCCGAAAGGCGTGGGGGTTCGAGTCCCTTCATCCGCACAAAAAAGCAAAAAAAAGCACCGCAATGCGGTGCTTTTTTTTATTTCGCTGCAGCTGCAACGGATTGCTTTCTGAACTCTTTGAAAAGTTTGGTCAGTTCCAGGGTGGCCTTGCGAGCGCGAGCGCCAGCGGCTTTGTTTCCTTTGACTACGTGTGCCTCGGCATTCTCTTTGAAAGCTTCGATTTGTGCATCGATTTGTTTTACTAAATTTTGCATGTTCATTATTTTTTTTGGTTAAACGTAACTGCAAAGATACAAAAAAAAATCCAATCACAAGCTATTTCCAAAAATTTTTTTGTATCTTTGCGGGTCAGAACACAACAATATAGAGCAAACACATGGACTACGCAAACGAAATACAGCGCCTGAGAGCGGAGAAGAACGCCATCATTTTGGGGCATTACTACCAGCGTCCGGAGATACAGGATATCTCCGATTTCATTGGAGATTCGCTGGCTTTGGCAAAGATGGCGAAAGACACTACGGCAGACATCATCGTGTTCTGCGGCGTGCACTTCATGGCGGAAACAGCCAAGATCCTCAACCCCGGAAAGAAAGTGCTGCTGCCCGATTTGGAGGCAGCATGCTCCTTGGCGGATAGCTGCAAATACGAGGATTTGAAAGCCTTTCGGGAGAAACACCCGGACGCGATGGTGATATCCTACGTAAACTGTTCGGCGGCGGTGAAGACGATTTCCGACCTGATTTGTACCTCGGGCAATGCTTTGGAATTGGTGAGGAATATCCCGGAAGACAAGGAAATTATTTTCGCGCCCGACAAAAATTTGGGTGGCTATATCAATCGCATGTTGGGCAGAAACATGATCTTGTGGGACGGCAGCTGCCACGTTCACAATCAGCTCGAGGCTGAGAACGTGATGTTGCTCAAACAGCGGCATCCGCAAGCCAAACTTCTGGCGCATCCCGAATGCACAGAGCCCGTGCTACTTCTGGCGGATTTCGTAGGCAGCACCTCTGCCATGCTGAATTTCGTGAAAACGGACCAGCACCCCAGCTATATCGTTGCCACCGAAACAGGCATCGTTCACCAAATGCAGAAATCGTGCCCGCAGAGCGAGTTTTTTGTCGTGGGTGCAAGTGAGGGGTGTCCGTGCAACGATTGTTCCTATATGAAGCTGAATACCCTCGAAAAACTGTATCTCTGCCTGCGCGACGAAACGCCGGAAATCACCCTTTCGGAAGAAATTATTGCACTTGCCGCGAAACCGCTGTTGGCGATGATGTAATATCTAACAAATCAACACCACATTTTTTAGTATTTTATTTTATAAAAAAAGTATAGTATTATATATTAACCTTGTTGATATCTGCATAACTTTTTTGCAAAAACTTGCTTTTATCAAAAGACATTATTTATACTTTGTTTTGAACAAGATGTTAACCGCTGAATGCTTTGTTTTACAGAGGGTTCAATAAATTACAAACAGGCTGTTGATAACTGCATTTGTTAATAAAAAAGATATCAACAAGGGTATTTCAATGTTGATAACTGAGGCATAAGTTTTGATAAGTTTTTGTTTTGGGAAGTTATCAACACGGAAACGAAAGTTATCAACAAACAATTCACTGTTGAAAAGAATTGCAAATTGAGAGTTGGGAATTGGGAATTATTTTGTAAATTTGCAGGTTGATGATGTGCAGATGGATGAAATAATGACTATCAAATAATAAATACCAATTGTATGTTACATGTTCCAATTGCCTCTGACCACGCGGGTTTCGAGCTTAAGCAGTATTTGATAAAGGCGTTTAGCGCTGAGATTGCATTTGATGATTTGGGTACACATTCCGATGCTCCGGTGGACTATCCCGACTTTGCGCACAACGAGGCTAACCTGATTCATAACAATACGTATAGCAAGGGCATCCTCATCTGCGGAAGCGGAAACGGCGTTGCCATGACTGCAAACAAGCACGGCAATGTCCGCGCTGCACTCTGCTGGAACGCCGAAATAGCCCGAATGGCGCGACTTCACAACGATGCCAACATCCTCGTGTTGCCAAGTCGCTTTATTGATTTCGACATCGCCAAACAATGTGTGAAAGCGTTTTTCTCTACCGAATTTGAAGGCGGACGACACGCTTGCCGAGTAAAGAAAATCAGCTATTGATGACACCACTATCAACATACCTGACCACCGCCAAGAGAGGGCTCGACAACAGCCGCCACCGCACCTACGCAGAGGGGGTTTCCGAGCATTACCAAGACGTTCTGAAAGATGCAGACAGCTTTTTTAAGCATCCCAATTTGTTGAAGAACCGCGCGATGTTTAGCAAATACAAGGCGATAAATGAGCTGGAGAAATACTTGGTGGAGTTCGAGTTTTTGTTCACACGCCGCGGTGGGCGCATCATCTGGGCTGCCAACCATGAGGAGGCCACCAAGGAAATCACCAAACTTCTGCGCGACAAAGGTATCCGAAAAGCCGTGAAGACCAACTCCAAAACAGCCTGCGAAATACAGCTAAACAAAGCGTTTGCAGAGGCCAACATCGAATGCCAGGAGACCGAATTCAACGCCTTTTGCAACCAACTGCAAAAGAAAGAAACCGCAAGCACCTCTTTCCCTATCTTGGATGCCGACTTTGCAAACATCTCACAAGACATCCAAAAAGCCCTCAACTTCAACGAAAAAAACACCACGCAAACCATCAACTTCGTCAAGAAATACCTCATCAACCAATGCTCGCAAACCCGCGTGGGCATTACGGGTGTGAACTTTTTGGTGAGCGATATCGGCGGTTTGGTGATCTGCGAAAATCAAGGGAATGTGGCGATAAATACGTCGTTTCCGGAGATTCACATCGCAATTTGCGGCATCGAAAAAATGATACCGAGCCTCGCGGATCTGGAGAAATTTCTGCACCTTTTGGCAACACATACAACGAAAACCATGTTGCCCCGACACACGCAAATCATCACCGGTCCGCGCCAGGAACGCGAGGTGGATGGACCTCGGGAACTGTACCTCGTGCTGATCGACAACAAGCGCACCGAAGTGCTCAAACAGGTGAAACAACGCGAGATTTTCAACTGCATACACTGCGGCGCATGCACCAGCGTTTGTCCGGTTTACAAGCATATCGGAGGAGAGGCTTATGGCGGCGCTTATGTAGGTCCGGTGGGGTCTGTAGTGAATCCGTTTATGATGGATTTCTACTACGCGGCGCACCAATCCTACGCTTGCACGCTTTGCAAACGCTGTGCGGAAGTGTGTCCGATGAACATCCCCATACACGAGTTGATACTGCAAAATCGCAGAGAGGCCGTGCTGCGCGAATTCTATGTAACCATTGATAAATCAAGCATCAAGCACCTTCGCAAGATGATGATTAAACGTGCAGCGATGGATGCGTGGATGCCCAACGCCATGCTGAAGATGAGTTACAAAAAACTTTTTGGCAGTCAAAAAATCTTTCCGGATCTCTCGCAACGCAGTTTCAACGTGCGATACAGAGAGAAACATAACATCAAATGACCCACCAACGGTTCAACAATTAAGCAACTAAACAATAAAACAAACACCATGCAAACCATAGACCAAATCCTCGCAACCCCGCTCCCCTACTCACAATCGGAGCTACACAAAAAAATCATGTCGTTCATCGACCTCACCACCCTCGAGGGCACCGACACCAAAGCCAAAGTCATCGCGCTATGTGCGAAAGCCAAGCAACACCATGTCGCTGCAATCTGCGTCTATCCTACGTTTGCGAAGATTGTTCGCGAGCAGCTGTCGGGCACAAACATCCAAACCGCCTGTGTTTCCGGTGCATTCCCGGCAGGGCAATCACCCATTCACATCAAAACCGCGGAGGTGGCTTATACCGTTGAGCAAGGCGCACAGGAGATCGACATGGTGATCTCTCGCGGCACTTTTCTCGAGGGCGATCATGCCACGGTTGGCGCGGAAATAAAGGCTATCCGAGAGGCTTGCGGCAGCGCACACCTGAAGGTCATTCTCGAAACCGGCGAACTGCAAACCCCCGAAAACATCAGGCTCGCCAGCGAAATAGCCATTGCCAACATCAACGCCGGAGATTTCATCAAAACATCCACCGGCAAGGTTGCCGTGAATGCCACGCCAGAGGCGGCTTTCGAGATGCTGCACGCCATCAAAAGAGAACACGAAAAAACGAGCAGGAAAATAGGTTTCAAGCCCGCAGGAGGTGTTGTCACACCCGCAGATGCAGAGGTGTATGTGAAGTTGGTGTATGCGATTTTGGGTGAGGAATGGTTGACACCGGAATGGTTTAGAATTGGCGCCAGCCGCTTGGTTGACGCGTTACAATAAAAAAAAGGTGGTGCAGAAAGCACCACCTTTTTTTATTTATCTCGTCCTCACCACAAGGAATTTCGAGGATTTCCAAAACACTTCGGGATTCGTGATTTCGATCACAATGTTCCGCGGGTTGGAGTTGTTGAGCCTAAACGACTCGGTGGGGTGCGGCGTGATGATCTCAATCCTTTCGGAGTTGGTCTCCAGGCTGATGAACTCGCGAATATCCACTTTCGTGAAATTTTTCGCTTGCGCCTCTTCGTTCACGATGCTTGTTCTGCCAATGCCGATGAAACCGCCCCTTTGCGTGATAACGCCGTTGGTTCTAAGCTCTTGGTTGGTTCCCATCGTGTAGTAAGCGGTGTTGAGTTCGATGGTTTGCTCCTCAATTCTCGCGCGTTTCTGCTCGTTGTCGTCAGTGATGATGCGGTTTTCTTCGCGAAGTTCAGTGATTCTTTCGTTAGCAATTCTCAGCTGGTCTTGCAGCTCCTTGATTTGCTGCTCTTGCTGCTCGATACGAGCCGTGAGAGCGATGATCAGCTCCTGCATCTGTTCGGTGTTGACATTGGCCTCTCTCATCTGTCTGCGCAGATTTTCGATTTCTGCCAAACGCCTGCGGTTGTTGTCCATCAGCTGACTGATGTCTGCCAAGTCCTGCAGAATTTTTTGTTGAACACTCTGTGGTCTTTCGCCACGAGCGGCTTGTGCAAGCATGCGCTCTTTACTTCTGATTTCGGAGAGATTAGATTCAATTTCGCCCAAAAACGCGTAGAATTCATCTTGTAATGAATCCGCCAGAGAGCGCTCTTCGCGCAGGTTTTGGAGTTCGAACTCAAGCTCTGCGATTTGGTTTTGGTTGTTGTTGCAACAGGTCAGCATCAAGACCACGGCTGCAATGCTGAGAGAAAGGATTTTTTTCATATTATGCGATGTTTATTGTTTTCCAATACTATAGCAAATTTTGTGCCAAACCCTAAAATTTGTTAATAAGTCAGGAAGTTATCAACATTTTAACACTTTTTAAGAAAAAAAACATACGAAAATCGAAGTTTTTACGTTATATATGTAGAGGCATATTACATATAAATTAAATTAACTATGACACCAACTATCATCAAACGTTACAACAACGGCGGAACCATAGAAATTTACAAGGGTTTCAAGCACAGAGGAGACGACTATGAGCGTATTTACACGTGCTGCAAACACTTTGCTAAGCAAGGCAAACGAGCTATTATTATGCCAAGCATCAATTACAAGGATCCTATTTATCAAGTCTTGTATAAAGACCTGATTGGAACCCAATACGAGCGGAAGTGCCCCGATATTTGCGTTGATGGAGTGTTTTATGAACACGAGGGATTCTGTTCATCGAATCATAAAAAGGCATTCCTAAATATGATGAAGAGAGGAACAAAACAATCATCGCGAATCATCATTGAAGACTGCGGAATAACGGAGAGATATGTGAAGAGATGGTGCGTGAACATTGTGGTTTCCGACAAGCATATAGAGGAGTTGCTTGTCATAGATCGAACAGGAAACATCAGAACCATATTCTCAAAAAAGCAGTAGGCAAATAGCTACGAATAACTATTTGCCCCTGCATGTGCCGACTCACGTAGAATCTACGCTGCAAAGTTACAAATAAATTTTGAATCCTGCAAGCTTTTCGCAAATTATTTTTTCGCAGACTAATTATCCCGAACGCAGCGCAGGGCATGTCCGAAAACCTTGTGAGTCGTGTTCTGAGGCCACACGTACACGTGGTCATAGTACAAGGCACGCCCAACCGCAGCACCATCATCAGACGACGACCAATAGACCGAAAGCGGCGGGCTGTTGAGAGCAGAGAACTCTGCAGTAAAAGTAAACCGAGAACCACCCCAAGTGCCCCCGCGATTTATTGTCGAAGAGAGCGGGTCTGTAGGCTCATCAGTCATGTAAGTGTTATTATTACCATGTACTACAGAACCATTAATAAACGGAAGCGTAAAACCAAGCCCCTGATGCAATTCAGCAAAATCCTCGGTCGTTGGCACGCGCCAACCATCACCAGGAGGACAAAGAATGTCGGCATATTTAATCACCGCACACCACGAAAAATAAGAGCCATCAAAGCCATGAGTTGCATTGCGACAATCCACGTTGACCTTCCCAAGGTCTTCTCCACCGCCGTAAGCATCTCCTCTTGGCGCGCATTGGTCGGAAATCACCGCATCCGACCATATCAGCGACGATGTTCCGGGGCTCCATTCTTGGGCAGTAGCAAACCTTGCCGAAGTGATGGTTACAAGGTTTCTGTCTGCTGCAACGAAGTCGCAGCCTCTTGGGGCTACAACATGCTTCCCGCTGGTATTAGCCGTAGCCGTATGCCCGCAGGCGTTAGAGACCACGGCGTAGTAGAACACTCCGGCAGTGTTTCTAACATCGCTCGGCGGCGTAAAGGTAGGGGTTTTTGCACCATGATCACTACCCAAATATGTGCCTCCAACGTTGCTTGCAGTCGTGTTGGAATACCACTGAATAACGGCGCCCGGCGGCACGGCAGAAAGCGTGAGAGGAGCAAAGCTTATATCCACGGTTGTGGAATGGTCGTCTGTCGGTATCACCGTGCTGATAGCAGGTGGTGCATCACAAGGTGGTATAAAACCCTCACAGGAACCGGCTCCCGTGGAAGCAAGCACCAAACAGTTTCCAAACGTGTTGTCGCCATGAGCGGCGGTATTGCCTTGAACGGAGCTGTTGATAATGGTAACACGTTCTCTTGCGAAAAGCCCGCCACCATTGAGTTCTGCGCGATTGTTGGTGATGATGCAATGCTCAATAGTCGTATTACCCTCCGCGAAAACCCCACCACCATTGCGATTGGGGGCTTGCGCATGGCCGTTGCGGATGGTGAACCCATTGAGTTCTGCACCTATTCCCAAACGCACGACACCAAAGAGATTTTGTCCATCAAGGATGGTGATATTGGTTGACAGATCGCGTTGCGACGGATCGGTGTCCGACTCTGCAAAGCCTCCGAAGAGCCTTACTCCCGCGGGTACTACAAGGGTTGCAGAAGGTTGATAAATGCCGGCATTGACCCAGATTTGGACGCCGGAGGTTGCTGTGTTCAGAGCCTGCTCAAGTTCGGCAGTGGTTGAAACACGGGTTTGTGCCTGCAAGCCTGTGGCTGCAGCAAGCGCAAACATGGTTGAGAAGAATAGGTTTTTGTTCATGATGTTTGTTTTTTTGGTTGTTAATATATTTAGTTACTTGAGTTTAGGGAAATAAAAAAAGCGGACTTAAATATCCGCCTTAGAGGTCCTGAGAATTACCCAATACTGTGAAATAAATAAGCCCGCATTTCTGCGAGCGTTTATCTTTATTCTACAGTACTTTTGAAATTTCTCAGGTTTCTAAGACAGAATATAGCAAAACGCTACATGTTGTTATGTTCGCTGGCATTTTTTTTGTTACATCATAGGCAATAACAGTTTCGTTAATTTTCCGCAAAGTTACGAAAAATTTTGATATTTACAAAATTTTTTTGTAACTTTGCAAGGCGTAATGTTATGATGAGACCTGAAATTTTTCACCAGCTCGACCTGTTCATCCAAAGATACTACAAAAATATCTTGATGAAGCGCGCCTGCCTTTTTGTCACGGCCATAGGCGGGCTGTTCCTGTTGCTCAACTGGACGGAGGCGAGGCTGTTTCTGGGCACATCGCTGCGGCTGATCTCGCTGATATTGTTTGTAGGAGCAACAATATCAATGCTTTATTGGGCATTTGGGATGCCGATTTTGAAAATTTTTGGGCTTTCGCGAATAATGTCCTACAAAGATGCGGAAACCCTAATAAAATCAAGCCTTCCCGAACTTAAAGACCACCTGCGAAACCTTTTAGAATTGCACGAAAAAGCACAGAGCGGGGGAGAGAACGAAATTTTAATCCTACAGGCGGCTATCGAGCAAAAAATTTCGGGGTTGAGGTTCTACAATTTTGTTGCGACAATCGATTTTCGGAAAAATCTGCGCTATGCTCGCATGGCGATTTTGCCCGTGGGGATCATTTTGGCTTTGCTGATTTTTCGACCGCAGAGCCTTTCGTCGCCTACCCAACGACTGATCAGGTTTCAGACCCACTTTGAACGACCCTCGCCGTTTGCCCTGGAGATTGTGAACGACCGTCTGGATGTGCTGCAGAATGGGGATTTCGAGTTGAAAATCAGGTCGGTAGGGGATGAAATCCCGGATGAAGTATGGCTTCAAGTGGGGGATAATATGTTTAGAATGAATAAATTGAGCCGAATTGAGTTCAACCATTTGTTTAGAAACGTGAACCAAAGCATTAGGTTTGCGTTCAAAGTGGGTGATTTTCGGACAATTGACTATCAACTGAACGTTTTGCCTCGCCCGTCGATTTTCGACTTTCGGGCGTTTCTGACCTACCCTCGACATACCGGCAAGGGTAGCGAAACCATTGAAAACAATGGGGATTTCAGAGTTCCGGAGGGTACGGGCATTCGGTTTCAGATTAGGATGAGAGATGTGGATCAGTTGGATTTCTTTGTTGATGGTCAGCCCATTAAGCCCCTTTCGGAGGATGGGAACACGGCGATATTTGCTGTTCGGGCAACGAAATCGTTTGATTATATGTTAATTCCGAAGAACAGGCATGCTGCGGAGACAGACACCCTGCGCTATTCGGTAACGGTTGACCCCGACCAATACCCGCTGATCAGCGTTCACGAATTTCGTGATACGGCTGCACCGATGATGGTGTTTTTCAAGGGTGCCATTTCGGATGATTACGGGTTTTCTAAACTTAGGATGGTTATTGCCAAAACCTCTGAAACGCAGGACACGCTTACGCAAGAACTATTCCTCACCCCCCTCCAAACCCAGCAGGATTTTCTGCATCATGTGAATTTTGCGGAGATGTTTGTATCCCTTGGGGATAGGGCGGAATACTATTTTGAGGTGTGGGACAACGATGAGGTGAACGGACCCAAGTCGGCCTGTTCAATGACTTTTGTCTTCTCCACCAAAACCGAAAAGGAGCTTGCGTTAGAGCTCAATCAGCAGGGCGAAAATATCGCCAAGGGCATTCAGGAGAACATGCGTCTGTTGCAAAAAAATCAGCGAGACCTCAACGAGCTCACCCGCCGATTGGTGGACAGACCCAACATGTCGTGGGAAGAGCAAAGGCTTTTCGAGCAAATCATGCAAGACCAAAACCGCCTGAGACTCGAGTCGGAAAACCTGAAAAACCAGCTCCAGTCTATGTTACAGAACGAGCAACAACTATCTCCGGATGAGCAGCGACTGCTTGAAAAACAAAAGGAACTGAACGAACTTTTCGACCAGCTTTTCTCGGAAGAGATGCGAAAAACGCTTGAGGAAATACAGACATTGATGCAGCAACAAATGTCGAAAGAGCAGTTGGAGCAAGCGATGCAGCAAATCCAAATGAACAATGCCGAGATGGAAAAGATGCTTGATCAGAATTTGGAGATTTTTAGACAGATGGAAGTTGAGCGCAGGTACGAGCTGGCCTTAGACCAATTGCAGAATGTTCGCGAACAGCAGCAGCAGCTTAGGGAAGACCTTGCTGCAGGCCAAGTTCCGCAAGAAGAGAAGGAGCAGCGACAAAACGAAATCAACGAGGCGTTCAAAGATGTTCAGGAAACCCTCGACGATGCCGATAGAATGAATCAGGAATTGCAACACCCTAACGACATCAAACGCAATACAGACCTGGAAAACACCATTTCCCGAAACCTGCAAAGAGCCTCCAATGCCCTGTCGAATCAGCGAGACCAAGATGCCCAAACCAACCAATCCGAGGCGGAGCAAGGGATGCAGGAGATGCAGGAAGATCTTGCACAGCAGTTGGACGATAACGATGACGCCAATGATGCAGAGGATGCGGCGATGATACGCCGCCTGCTGAAGTACGTTGTAAACACATCAGTAAGCCAGGAGGAGGTGATGGAGTTTTTGAAGACGATACGGCTCAACGACCCGAGATATCAAGAGGTGATCAGTCGCCAGTCGGAGCTGAAGAGAGACATTGCGATGATTGCGGATTCCCTTTATGCGCTTGGGACGCGACAGCCTCAGGTGGCGATAGTCATCAACCAAGAGATTAAGTCGATGAATAATTTTTCAGATCAGGCACTGAGGGATTTGTTGGGCATGAACGATGTGATGTTTCTTCGGACGCGCGCGCAGAACCACCAGGCCATATCCCGTCAGCAATACACCATGACGAGCTTAAATACGATGGCACTGCTTTTGGCAGAGTCGCTGAAAAACTTAGAGGAACAGCGTCAGAATCGTCAGGGCAGTTGTCGCAGCACAAGAAGAAAACAGTCGTGTGGCATGCAGCAAGGTTCTCAAGGAGGGAAGTCCAGGTCGCAGTCGGCGCGTGAGATGCAGGAGCAACTGAATGAACAGTTGCAACGCATGCGTGAGCAAATGCGTGAGGGGGGGCAGCAGCAGCAACGTCAGGCGGGACAGCCCTCGATGAGCGAGCAGTTTGCTCGTTCGGCAGCCCAGCAAGAGGCTATTCGGAGGTTGATGCAACAGGCTGCTGAAGAGTTGAAGAAATCGGATGGTCGTGCCGCAGGTCAGCTCCAAAATTTAATTGAGGAGATGGAAAGAGCCGAGCGTGATTTGGTGCATAAGCTTTTAGATGATAATGCCTTTCGTCGTCAGGAGCAGATCCTGACCCGCCTTTTGGAGGCCGAAAATGCCGAGCTCACTCGCGAACAAGAAGAGCGCCGCCGAGGTACCGAGGCCGAACAACAGGCCTACCAAATCCCCATCGAACTATTAGAGCTCCACCAAAGACGCTCACAAGAATCCGAACTCTTGCAGAGGTTCCACCCCATTCTCCGCCCATACTACCAGCAAAAGACCCAAGAATACTTCCGCCAAAACTAAATTGTTCCACGTGGAACAAGACCTAATAGAGAACCCCGATGACCATGCAAACCATCCACTTCTTCGCAGAGCAAACCAACTACCGCCTCAAGGACAAAACCAGGGTCCGAGCATGGCTAACCCACCTCATCCACCAACACAAAAAACACGTTGGCAAAATCAACATCATTTTCTGCAACGACGAATACCTCTCCAAACTCAACCAACAATATTTGGGTCACAACACCCTCACCGACATCATCACTTTCGACTTCGTCGAGGACAAAACCATCAGCGGCGACATTTTCATCTCCATCGACCGCATGAAGGAGAATGCCAAATTGTTCCACGTGAAACAATGCACCGAAACGCAGCGCCTTATTGCGCATGGCGTGCTTCACCTGTTAGGCTACAAAGATAAAACAGAAAAAGACAAAAAAACCATGACAGCGCAGGAGGAGCGTGCGCTGGCGTGGTGGCCATCGTAGGGGTACCTCGCCCCTACGGGGCTTGCGGGAATAAAAAAAGCGAGGTTCAGCCTCGCCAGACAGAACAACCGAGGCCTAAAACCTCTGCCGAACAAGGGGATGTTGTATAAATTTTACTCGTTTCATGCTAAGCAAAGACCATTTCCTCTTCGTTGATCATTACGCCTTCGGGTTGATAGATTTCGCGCATGTCCTCAAGATAAAGTTCCAATGCGTCTGCGATATTTTCCTTTAACTCGGCTATGCTCAATCCTTGCGTGAAGACCGCCGGCAATTCTTTCAACTGACCGATAAGAAAACCGTCTTGTCCTTGCTTTACGACTAATGTATACTTCATACCAATATCTTTTTCATTTTGTTGTGCAAAGATACGATTTTTTTTGGAGATGACCAAATTTTTTGATTTTTTTTGCCCCGATGTTTTCATAGAGACGCACGACCGCACGACGATTGGGCATAGATTACAAACCCGCGCCAGCAGGAAATTCTACCGGCTCAAAGCTACCAACAAAGCCTTAGCCCGCTGCAGCATAAAACAAGGCGGCTCAGCAGGGATGTCCGGGACATTAAATTTTTCTATCTCCTCATTCAACCGCGCCAACATGGCAGGGGCAGCAGTAGCAAATTGCTCCCGCAAAATACGGATTTTCTCAGCATCCTGTATGCCCTCGCGCAGGCGCTCAAAGCGAATGGAGCTGCGACCACCGGGATACACGATATAGGTGTCGCCCGCAGGCCAGGTGCGGAAACGCGAATCCAAAACAGGGTCTTCAACCCACGAATTGTAAGCCCAGCGCAGAAAGCCGTCGAGCCCCGCAGCCACGGCATACCAAGCGATATAGGTCGCCTCAGCCGGAGGAGAGAACGTAAAAACATTCGGAAACTTGTCGCTGCAGCACACATAGTATGTGCTGATAAGCCCGTTCTGCCTGCGATACGTAAGATCGGCCTCATCAAACACTTCACCAAAAGCCACGCAAATATCTTTCAAAAAGGGATACTCGCGATAGCTTTTTTGATTGTCGGCAAGCGCCACGCCAAACTCTGGAGCCACCTCCTGCAGCAGGGCGATCGTGGCTTTCATATCCTCAGGCTTACGCTCGTCCATGGCGATGTTGGTGATGCTGAGCCAACCTTTTTCGTTGAGGTGCCGGCGGAAGTCTATGAGGAAAGGGGTCCAAAGTTCGACAAACTCAGGCGTGCCGGGCTTTGCGCTTATATTGACAAGGGTGTCGATGGCGGCATCGAAATAGTGTAGCTCATTGTTCCAAGGGATCATCGAGTAGCAGTTGATCATCTTGGTGATGCCGAGCCCCATCATAAATTCCACCCAACGGTCAAATATTGAATAGTCATAAACCCAGGTGCCATCTACGTTTTTGGTCCAGACGATCATATCTTCGTAGGGGTCGTAGCATTGGTTGTTCCAAGGTTCTTTGTTGATGGTGGCGG
>Ga0099364_10009829_pt1 | contig 13240 bp, 11 predicted proteins | sample TergutTh196P3_FD_73070 | JGI IMG/M metagenome (GOLD analysis project Ga0099364, IMG submission 73070) | Microcerotermes parvus P3 segment gut microbial communities from Pointe-Noire, Republic of the Congo - Th196 P3 | ecosystem: Host-associated > Arthropoda: Insects > Digestive system > Gut ...
GATTTGGGGACATTTTTTGGAAAAAAATGATGATTGTTGGAGGAAAATCACCGAATCTGGCTTGATACGGTAAACCGACCAAAGAAAAATGGAATTATTAGAAGATCCCTATAATGAATGGCATAAAAATTTTACTCGACATTCCTGACCAGAAAGCCTCTGATATATTGAACGTGTTGCAACATATTTCCTACGTGAAAGTACAGCCCCTGTCGGAAGAGGCGATACACGAAATCAAAGAACAGTCCGAACCTATCAGAAAAACACCCAAGCTGGGCGACGTTGAATAACCAATGGAGGAATTTGAGGAACAAGCCGAAACCGTTCCTATTGAATTAATGTTTGGTTGTATGAAAGGAAAAATCTGGGTGTCGGACGACTTCGACGCACCGATGGAAGAATTTGAGGAGTACATGTGATGAAGTACCTTTTAGACACACGTTGTTCTATGGATTTTTGACGGTAAAAAAAGTTTTCGGATAAGACTTTCCGTATTATTGCCGATTCGGGGAATGCGAAGTATGTCAGCATTGCATCGGCTTGGGAACTGGCTATTGAAATAGGCACTGGGAAACTTGTTTTCAGAGGGGGTGTTGAACGTTTTTTTAGCGAAATTGGTCTATCTGAAATCAAATTGCTCCCCATCAGACGCAAGCACATCAAAACGCTGGAAACTCTTCCGCTTTTGCATCGAGATCCATTTGACCGCATTCTGGTTGCCACAGCATTGACCGAAGGAATGTCGCTGATTACGGCAGACACAAACATTCACCTTTATGCGTCGCCTGCCTTTGGTGATGTTATTTTTGTCGCCAAAACGTCAACCGCAGTGCAACGACGGAAGGAAAAACCGCCATTGCTCTGCGATAAACATAGCCCCCGCTGGGCTGGGCGGGTAACGATGTCTCTGACACGCGATGGAACAACGAACGCAAGGTCGCGACAAGTCAGGAAACGCTCTGGAATACCCCAAATCATGGGACACGCCCCGTCAAAATCGGCAATTTCGGTCAAAATCACAAAGTCCGTTAAACCGATACAACTCTCCTGCCGATATTAACGGATGAGTATTGATATTTTTACGAAAGATTTCCTCCCCCAGGAAAATGGTTCGTTTTTCAACAGCAGGAGTCCAAGATGTTGAATAGGACATTATTTTTATTAGTTATAGGCCTTGTCGTTACGTTGTCCAATTCGGGAGCATCCGCGCTCCGAGCAAATTCTGGCACCCAAGATGCGGCGGCAAAAAGAACATCCATTATTCTTGGACAAAATGATTCGCGGAATAATAACAACGGCGGTGTTGGAAATTGGTTTCGTCAGACGTTTAACCGATTATTACCAGACGATAGCCAAGATCAACGGCGTGAGACCCGACCGGCGGTTGCCGCTCCTCCCGCTACTCCGATATCGCCGCCGCGTCCTTTGACCGGAGACGAAATCCAGGAGATGTTAAACCCTGTCCCCAGTCAACCGCCGCGGAGTAGTCCCAATACATCGCCGGGTATGGCCGGCAGCACGACTCCGCAAGGCCGAACAAATCAGTCATCGGCTCAGCGTCAGATTATAGACGACCGCCTTGACCCTGCCGAAGCATCGACTTTGGAACGGATGCGAATCTTGCGTTCTCCCGTCTTTGAGAATAATCCGGCCTTGGAAGAAGCGGCACGGGCTTCCCGCAGTTCCAGTGCGGCGACGTCTTCGCGGTCCAGTCCCGCCTTATCGCCGTCGGGTACTCAAGATATGTCCGGGACTCCCCGATCCGCTCCCGGCGAAGTAAACGAGTTTGGCGACGCGACATCTTTTTACCGGTCACCTGCCGTTGTCGAAGGCATGCAGACAACGTCTGCATCGCGAGGTTTTGAATCAAGGGCTGGCGACATTCGTCGGGACGAATTTGCCGCCGCAAGCCAACAATACGGCCAATCGACGGCTGGGAACCAACTAACGCCTCATGCAAGCCCCTTTACGGAACAGCAAAATTTCCCGTCGCAACAAACTCAATTCCCTACGCCGAATAGAGAGCACGCCCGGGAAATGCATACTTCGCAAGGCCCTGTCCGGTCGGGAATGCGCGATCGGGAAGATGGTCTTTCCGGCAACACCCTGACGCACAATGCCGCTCAAGACAACGCCCAGCGTTTAGCCCAGGCCAGCCGCTTGATGAGTGCAAGCCCTCAACTCTTGATCGAAGTCGAAAAGCCGTCGAGTGTTACGGTCAATCAAGAAATTGCCTACCGAATTCGCGTAACGAACGTCGGTGAAGTTCAGGCGGACGGCGTTTTGATTAGCACGGACGTTCCTTCATGGATTGATGTGCCTGACCGTCAAGCGAGTACCGGCGATGTCAAATTATTTCCTCGTGATGACAGTTCCGGTACGGTGACTATCGAATGGCGTATCAACCGGATCAATCCCGGCTCGACCGAACTTTTGGTTTTACGTGTCATTCCGAGACTGCATCAGTCGATTGAATTACATATTCGGCACGATTTTGTCCGCCCCGCCATCGTGATCAAGGCCGACGTGCGGGAACCGAAACTCGAAATGGAACTGCTCGGTGCCGATGAAGTGCTATGGAATGACATTGTGAACTACCGTCTTCTCGTCCGCAATGTCGGCAACGGCGATGCCGAAAATGTCAAGTTGTCGCTGCGACAATCAAGTTCGGCTGAAGATAGTGCGTGTGAATTTGCTGAGCCGTTGCGGCCTGGCGAAACTCAAGAACTGGATATTAAAGTTCAAGCCGGTCGAGAGCGGGAACATATTGATATTGTGGTGCTGGCCGAAGGGTCTCATAATGTTCGGGCTGAAGTAAGCCGGCGTTTGCGGGTTTTGCGTCCCCGACTCGAAATGAGCGTTCAAACATTGCCTTTGCACTTTGTCGAAAATTCAGCCGAAGTGATGGTTCGTCTTTGGAATGTTGGTACGGCGGATGCCGCTAATGTTACTGTTCGGGCAGAATTACCTTTAGGGACGGACTATGATTCGAGTAATGAAAATGGTGTGTTTTTCGTTCAGCAACAACAGAATATCGTGGAATGGCGTGGGAAGCATATTGCCCGAGGGGAAATATTAACGCTCACCTTGAACCTCATTCCCCGGCGAGAAGGGCAATGTCGCGTGTCGGTTGACACGATAGACCCCAACGGCAATATTTTAGTCGCCGGCAACGGAACTTTTATGGCGGAAGCCGTTGTTGATCTTAACTTGGAAGTTACGGCACCGCGAGGGCCTATCGAATTGGGCGAGAATGTTGTTTACGAAATCCAAGTCGTAAACGCCGGCACGAAAGCAGCGGAAAATGTTGAGATTCTCATGACGTTGGGGCATCTGCTCGAACCGACAGGTGTTAGCGGAGGCGATGCGAACAGCACCGACGACGGGTTAGTTTCGTTTGAAAAGATTCCGCTCATTTTGCCGAAACAAAGTGTAACGGTCGGCGTGATTGTTCGGGCAAACGGTATCGGCACAGCCCCGATTCGAGCAGAAGTCATCCGTTCGGACTCAAGCGGTACGCCTGTCCGCCTGGAGAAGGGTTTATCCGCCTATATTGTAAGCCGGCAAACACCGGCGGTTTCACAGCAACCGCATCATGAAGTTTTTAGATAAATTATTAGGCTACGGTGTTATTGGCTTGGTCTTGTGTTACAAGAAATGTGTCAGTCCGTTTTTGCCGAAAATGTGCCGCTTTGAGCCGTCGTGCAGTACCTATATGATCGAAGCGATTCGTAAATACGGCGTGTTTTTCGGGGTGATCAAGGGGATAGGCCGAATTTGCCGTTGTCATCCTTGGAACCCCGGCGGGGATGATCCGCCGTGAGAAGAGAAAAATACCTTATACCACGGCACGTCAGTTACCGAACCGCAGCCGACGGTATTTCGGTATTGATGACAATTTGGTCTTGTTACACAATCCATATTTCTCTAAACTTCCCTCCATACAAGGTCGCAGCGAAATTCAAAGAAGAATTTCCCGAAACAGTACGGAGACTCAATTTTTCATGTCGAGACTGCCCATATCGAGACACGTTCTAAAAACATTACAACACATTTTTGTGCCGTTTTTTTTGATTGTTTGTATGCCGATGGTTCTGGCTGATCAAATGTCGTTGATTACATCTTCCGTTCGTCTCCGGGTCGATTCGCCCGGCGGACATGATTGGGGAACTGGAACGATCATTGACACTCGGGAAGGCGAAGCCCTTATTTTGACATGCGGTCATATTTTTCGCGAATCACAGGGGCAAGGGACTATCGAAGTCCATCTTTTTGGGGAAAATTCGATGATCAAAGTTCTCGGTACATGTTTATACTACGATGCGGACGAGATGGATTTGGCCCTCGTGGCAATCACGGCTCCCGGGCCCGTTCGGGCGATGCCGATTGCTCCGGCTTGCTACCGTATTCAACCGTTGCAGGCCGTATGGAGTGTCGGTTGCGATCACGGCGGCAACCCGACGGTACGATCGCATCATGTGATGTCCATCGATAAAATTCATACGCCGGCTCATCACCGTATTCCTTTTCCATACGTTCAAGTTTCGGGTTCCCCTGTTGCCGGCCGGAGCGGCGGCGGACTTTTTAGTAACGATGGATACCTCATCGGCGTTTGCAATACCGGCTGTCCGATGGTCAACGACGGCCATTTTGTGCCGCCGCACATCATTCGGCATGTTTTGGACAAGATGAATCTTGCATACGTATACCGTAATCCCTCACTGGGTTCCCCTTCATTGGCTTATCCGCCGCCGCCTCACCACACCGCTTCATTGCCGGCACAAAGCACATCCCTCTTGACGGCCTTGCCGAATCTCTCGCCCTTGATGGCGACGCCAGAAGGTAAAATTGCCGATCAGCATGCCGGAATATGCCAAACGGAAATATGTCAAACGGAATTGGCGACGCTCGAAGAAATCAAACGCCGAAAACAAGACGGCGACGAAGTGATATTGATTATCCGTTCGCGGAGAAATCCCGAAATCCCCAGCGATGTCATTATCCTAAACGGCACGTCGGATCAATTTTTAGACAACCTCTTTAAACACCAACAAGCCCATACCGCACAAACCCCGACAGCACGGGGACCATCGCAAAATACCGTCATATTATCCTCGCATTCGACAGAGCCGATTCAGTCGGCCGAACGACAGCCGGTATCCTTCCCCATTCGGTATTAGACATCGTTACGCAACACCAGGCAAAACAACACAACAACATGAACAACACAACAACATGAACAACGGCAAAACATGGACAACGGCAAAATCGCAGGAATTGACTACGGAACCGTTCGTATCGGCATTGCAATCAGCGATGCCGGCCGGGTATTGTCGAGTCCTTATGAAACATATATTCGCAAGTCGTTGGAGAGGGATGCCGACTATTTTCGGCAGTTGGTGAATGAAGAACGAATCACGTTGTTTGTTTTGGGATTGCCGTTGCATTTGAGCGGAGATTTGAGTGAAAAGGCAAAGGAAGTCCAGAAATTTGGCCGATGGCTCAAAAAGATTACGGGCATTGACGTGGATTATATGGATGAACGTTATACTTCGGTCGAAGCCGAACGGCTGTTGCGCAATGCCGGCTTGACCGATAAAAAACGGAAAGAGCGGCGGGATAAACTTGCTGCACAGATATTGCTCGCCGCCTATTTGGAGTCGGGCTGCAAAGGAACATCGGAATTTTTAGGAGTCGGCGATTAGCCGTTGTGTCTGCGTGACTTTGTTTACAACGTGTTGTAAACACCGGATTGCAGAAACGGTTTATGCGGACACAACTTGTCATACATCCTATAGGAATATGAGATATACGATTATACTACTACTCGCCTTAACGCTGACCGGATGCCAGGCGGCTCTGTTTACCAGCATGGCTTTGCTCAAAGGCACGGATTCGCCGCCGAGGTATGATATTTTACTCAAAGGCGACAAACGGGTTGCTGTCGTGCCGCGATCTGCTGTTTCGAACATGTTTGAATTGCAAAACGCTCCGCGTGAAATTGCCCGGCATCTCAATATTCAGTTGGAAGAAAAAGTCCGTAATAAAAAACTGCGCGTCGTAGAACAATCAAAAGTCGAAGCCTGGCTTGACGCTTGCAACAACAACTTCCAATCGTTTGCGGAAGCCGGAAAACACAGTTCTATCCAAGCAGACATCGTGGTCGGCTTCGATATTGTGGGGTTTCAAATCCGCGATCCGCAAAATCCGGATTTAGTACAAGGTAAATGCCAAGTCCAGGTACAGGCTATCGAAGTTGCGACGGGCAAGATATTAACGTCGGATGATTTAATAATCATCGATCCGCCGAACATGCCGTTGTCGGGCGGGCAGAGCATGGAATCGCAATTCCGGCAGCAGTTTTCGCAGGTTATCGCTCAGAGAATCGGCACGTTGTTCCATCATTACGACTCGCATAAACTCATGCGGATGGATGCCGACAATCTCGAAATGCACCGATTGAATTAAACCGGACTGGGCCGCCGAAAGGGCGGCTCTCGTTGATTTGTTCAAAATTATACTGTCATCCTCTATCGGGCTGTTTCGACGAATCGGGTTTCCCGAATCACTGTAACCTTGATTTCGCCGGGGAATTGAACCCGTTCTGATAATGCTTTGGCAATATCCCGGCAAATTTTGGCCGCAGTTTCATCCGTTGATTTTTCCGAAGTGAGCAGCACCCGCATTTCACGGCCTGCCTGAATAGCATAAACCTGTCCCACACCCGAAAACTCCTTGGCAATCGTTTCCAATTCCGCCATACGTTTGACGTACAACTCCAAGGTTTCCCTTCTTGCCCCCGGCCTGGCCGCACTGCATGCGTCTGCCGTCATCACAATCATCGTGTAGGGATTGTCCAGGCGGACATCTTCATGATGCCCCAATGCGGATTGGATTACTTCAGGAGACTCGCCGTAGCGTTTCAGCAAGTCGGCTCCGATTTTTGCGTGAGTTCCTTCCGATTCGTGATCCATTGCTTTGCCAATATCGTGAAGCAACCCGCAACGCCTCGCTAATTTTTGATTTAATCCCATCTCGGCAGCGATTGCGCCGGCAATGATTGCGACCTCGACCGAATGACGCAGAACGTTTTGACTATAACTCGTCCGAAAATGAAGCCGACCTAAAAGTTCGACAAGACGTTCGTTCAAACCGAACAAATTCACTTCCTGAACGGCGTCTTTGCCCGTCTTCAGAATAAGCGATTGCATCTCTTTCTGCGATTCGGCAACGATTTCCTCAATTCGAGCGGGATGAATCCTTCCGTCTGTAATCAGGCGGCTCAATGCCCGACGCGCTGTTTCACGGCGGATGGGGTCAAAACAACTCACAAGAACGACGCCGGGCGTGTCGTCGATCAAAAGGTCAACACCCGCCGTTTTTTCGAATGTTCGGATGTTTCGCCCTTCCCGACCGATGATTCGGCCTTTCATATCATCGCCCGGTACATCAACACTCCCTGTCGTCGACTCGGCAGTGTGGGATGCGGCATAGCGTTGCATGGCGACGAGCAAAATATCCCGAGCGACGGCGTCGCACTGTTCTTTGATTTTTTTTTCGTGCGATGCGATTACGCGTCCGGTTTCGGACTGTAGTTCTTTTCCGAGCAGAGCGAAAAGCCGTTCAGTGGCTTCGTCGCGGTTTAACCCGGAAAATTCGTGGAGCGTCATTCGCTCTTTTTCGATTAAACTTTCAAGTTCGGCATTTTTTCTATCTGCATCAGCAACACGTTCGGCCAATCGTCTTTGTGTATTTTCGACAAGACGCTCCTGTTTTCGCAAGTCGTTCGCCTGCTGGTCGAGAGTTCCTTGCCGTTTATTGTATAGCCGTTCTTTTTCGTAGAGTTCTTCCCGAATTTTTTTTGATTCGATTTCGCTTTTCTCTTTGGCTTGAATAGCGTATTCTTTTGCTAGCAGTTCTGCTTCTCGGGTTTTTGTTTCGGCTTCGAGTTCGGCACGCTGGATAATATCCTTTGCCTTTTCAACGGCACTGGTTCTATACAATTTATCGAAAAAACGTATAACCGTGTATGTTGCTGCGATAGAAAATGCCGCAACTACGCATAGTACAATAGGTTGCGGAATGTCCATACCGTTTGTTTTGTTTGCAAATACTTGCATGAGAACATGGGCGAATTCTAACTGAAGCATGACAAAATTGCAAGAGCGGGAAATAATTGCAAGAGCGGGAAATGGACGATGGGAAAACTTTTTGCATATGCCTATCGACCCATCGGGACGCAACGGCCGGGACGCAACAGCAAATTCCCCGTATATTTACACGGAATCACAACCCTTGCCGTCATTTAGATAGAGGGGCACGCAAAATAGGTTTGCCCTCTTATCCCGGCCCTATATCATATCATGTCATACTCATATCATATCAGCCCTACATCATACCATTGCCCGACAGCATCTTACGTTCCGCAATTTTACTTACCGCATACGCCGCATAAGCGAAAGCCGAAGTCCCTTGTCGGCTTCGGCCTTTTTCTTGGCTGCTCTCTTGTCAAATTCTTGCTTACCCTGACATAATCCCAGCAAAACCTTGGCTTTACCTTCCTTGAAATACATTTTAAGCGGGACAAGAGTCAAGCCTTTTTCGTATGCCCGCATCGCAAAACGCTGAATCTCCCGGCGGTGCAACAACAATTTTCTATCCCGTTTCGGTTTATGGTTAAATTGATTGGCTTCGAGATATTCGGGAATATCGCAGTTAAGCAGCCAAACTTCACCGTTTCGGACTTTGGCGTATGCTTCGGACAGAGCGACGGTTCCGCCACGCAGACTTTTAACTTCGCTGCCGACAAGGACGATACCGCATTCCAGGGCATCGAGTACAGTGTATTCATGCCGGGCCTTTCGGTTTTCGGCAATCGACCGTTCATTGAGATTAACGGCTTGCTTTTTCGCTTTTTGTTTTTTCGATTTGCCCATAACGCTTGCCAGTCTAATAGGGCCAGGCGGGTATGTAAAGAGGGGGGCGTTATTATCACTTTTTGTAACCCGCCAACGGGCTATGGGGCGATAGTATGCATACCTTCCCGCATTGCAACAACTATATCGAAAACGCAGGATGCGGCATAAACGAGAGCGTTTCTTGAATTGTCGTGGCCTTCGTGCGTTATCACCGTTACCGTGTTGTCCGGCAACACGCAGTCTTTAACGTAAAACGCCCCGCAGGCCGGGGCGGCTAACGGTGGAACGAACGCAAGGCTGCGGCAAATTCAGGAAACGCTCTGGAACAGAATTTCAAGAAACGGGTAAATTTTGCGATAATCATACCCGTTATAAGGAGAGCATGCAGATAGGGGAACATGCAGATTAGTACAGCAAAATCTTTATTTGTGTCAACACTCTCAAAATTTCAAGGCCAGATCCCGGTCAATAAACCACAGGTTGGGCTTTCAGCCGACTTCACTTAAATCAGCCGACTTCAGGAGTATTGTCGGTTTCTGTTTATTTCGGCCATAAATTGACCTTGCTTTGAAACGTTGGAATTGTTAGTATTCCAGTGCGTATATTTTGCTGTCGCATAATGAAACACTTTATTTTAGCATTCATTTTGTTGTTTTTTTCGGCTGGCTGTCAACTGGGCATTCCTTCGTCCAACTGGGCAATCCGCAATGACTCCAAGAAGGATTCTGTTGAAATATATCTCGGTCAGGCAATGCCTGACGATCCTTTTTTTCAAGCCTTGCACTCGCAACCGACCACTCCGCAACCATCCTTTGAGTCTCTCGGCGGTTTATTGCACGCTGCTGGCGAACCAGAACAAGGAATCTCTGAATCGGAAACAGAACGCATCCGTTCGCTGGCGTTGACAAGCCGTGATAACATGCCGGACTATCTTAAACCTCTCAATCCTTGGGATGGTCCTTTTGCTAACCGCATGCGGGGACGAAAAATCGACCAGGATATAATCCGTCAAGTAGGATATGAGCCGGTCGTTCCCGGCCGTGCTTCCCGCGATATGGATTATGAATGGGATTGGGATCAAAAAGACGAGCCTCTCAATAAGAAGTTTCTGGGAGTTGACTGGTCTATGCTCGCTCCCGAGAGTTTTTTTGACCGTGTGCGAAGTCAAGTCGGTATGGGCCCCGACGAGGAAAAGGCTCATACTTCGATGCAAAAAGGCCGTGAGATTTTGCTTTCTAACCCCAACTTACAGGATCAGCGAAAGAATCTGGAAGCCGCCCGGCATTTTTCGGATGCTGCGAAAAAATTCCCCGATTCCGTCCTCGAAGAAGATGCTTTGCATTTGGCAGGCGAATGTTATTTTTTCGCCGATGATTACCCGAATGCGTTTACGATGTATCAAAAACTGGTTGTCAAATATCATCATTCCAAGCATGTTGATAACGCTGTGCGTCGTTTGTTTAACATAGGCCGATATTGGGAAATCGAATCGGAACGCAGCCGGTCGTTTTTCAATTTTTCGCAGGGACTTGTTCCACGCAGGATGCGTTCAGACCGGTCGTTGCCGGCCTATGACACGTTTGGCTTTGCGAAGAAGGCATACGAGACGATTTTTATTCACGATCCGCTTGGTCCAGTGTCGGACGATGCCTTGATGGCGTTGGCGAATGCGTATTTGAAACGGGGCAGGCATCAGGGTGATGACAATTTCAACCAGGCAGCATTTTATTTTCAATTATTGCGTGACGATCATCCAGCAAGTCCGCACATTGCCAAGGCGCATGAAAGCGAACTGTATGCCCGTACTCGGGCGTATTTAGGGCCGGAACATCCGAGCAATACGCTGAATGAGGCGAGGAGGCTTGCCGAAATTACACTTTGGCAATTTCAGGGCGAACTGGAATCTGCAGATAAGGAAGCCATTTTGGGGATTAAGGAGAGTATTTCACACAAGGAAGCCGAGCGTCTTTGGACGACTGCCCAGTTTTGGGACTTGAAAAAACGGCATTACGGAGCGGCCAGGTTGTACTATATCCGTTTGATGGCGGATTATCCGCAAACGGAGTATGCCGAACTTGCCCGAATGCGCACGGAGCAAATTGAAAACTTGCACGACAAACCACCGATATTCGGCCTGCCGGCCAATCCTTTCAGGCGGTAACTGTTAGGCGGTTCTTCTGCAACATCGCAACCGAGTTCCTGGTTTCCAGTTTCCTGGTTTCCAGGAAGATACCGTCGTTCATCTCCTCAAAACTTAATCGATCAAATGAATTTGATTTGTTGCCGCAAAAATGTTATTGTGTTGTACCCGAACGGTAAAACCAAACTCTTTGCCCATATCTTCCAAGTCGCCCTGAATACTTTTCATGTTCATGTTAGCCGGTATCGTCAACTGGCCTATCAAAACAAAATTGTCTTCCCTGCGTCCGCCAAATAGGTCTGTAATGTTAATATCGTGTCCCGCCAGGTAACGGCTAAATTCCCGAATAATTCCCGGCCTGTTTTTACCAAACGCCGTGATGATAAATACGTTCTCTGCGGAGGTTTCGTGTTTCGGTTGTTGTTTGTACTTTCGTGCAATGACTTGATAATTTTCACCCAATTCCGGCGACATGCGGACTTCTTTCGCCAAGTCGTCAGGTGCTTTAGAACCCGGCATATCGATGATCACGATAAATGTGAAGTATCCGTCCAGTACCGTTTGACTGCAAGATAAAATGTTTCCGCCAAGTCGATAGACGACGGAACTCACTCCAGCGACGATACCGGGATGATCGTCGGACATCACACTCAAAACATATTGCATACAGGGACTACGGAGAAAACGCCGTGCGTGCATAACATGAACATCAGAAGCATTTTACCGCAAACCGGCCTAAAAAGGCGGATAGGCCAGGCTGGGTTGCAGAAAAAACGGTGATGGTGTACATTGTGTACGAGGCGGGTTAGTCATGCATTCAACTCCTCAATGTTACTGCGTTTTCTATACCGGGCGTGTTGCGAAATATCTTGGCGTTTGCTTTTCAAGGCCGCCTGGCTCTGGTGCGGGAAAAGTTTCTTCGCCCTGCGAGCCTTTAAGAAACGCTCAAAACAGGGTATTCAATTCCCGCCCTTCCTGTTTTTTTCGTTGACAAACCGATGCAATTTGCGATGCCGAGGATGTTGGGTAGAGCCGGGAACCCGCCCCCAGGCCGATTTGCCCGGCGAGCAAAACCAAAATACTGTCCCCGAACAACCGTTTTATGACCTGCCCGGCGATGCAATCGAAAACGTTATCAACATTGCTCAAAAAAAATCCGTCTTTTTCTATACAATGCTCGGCGGTGAACCTTTCCTCGCTCCCGACACTCTTTGGAGAACCATCCAGAACCATCCCGAAGCGTATTTTCAAATTATTACCAACGGCCTCTTTTTCGATGAAAAAACCGTTCGGAAAATTAAACAACTCGGCAACGTTTCGCCGCTCGTAAGCATCGACGGATTTGCCAAAGAGAATGATGCCAGGCGGGGAGAAGGGACGTTTTCCAAAGCCGTCGAAGGTTGTCGGGAACTTCAACGGCACAAAATTCTCTACGGCATCGCAACGACTGTTACGGCGGAAAACTTTGAATCCGTGTTGACCGAAGAGTACATTAACGGCTTCGTCAAACTCGGAGCGATGTATCTTTGGTATTACGTCTATCGGCCTGTCGGTTCAGCCCCCGCCCCGCATTGGGCTGTCGGGGCAGAAAAACTTTTGGAGTTCCGAAAACGACTGCTGGAATTACGAAGGAAAATGCCCATTATTCTCATTGATACCTATTGGGATGAAAAGGGCTATGCAATCTGCCCCGCTTCGAAGGGGATGGCGTTCGTCATAGGGCCGCAGGGAAGCATTGAACCGTGCCCTCCGCTCAATGTTACGAAAGAATGGCTCGGCGACAACGCTGGCGATTTTTATACAACGATGAACAACAGCGATTTTTTGCTTCGGTTTCGCGAGTTTATCGCACAAAAGTATGACGGCGACCGGTCGCAGGGCTGTGTAATCATTGATTATCCGAAAGAACTTGCCGAATTTTTTCGGTCTGAACAGGTCGTCGATGTAAGCGGTCGGGATTTTTTAGCGGAATTAGACAGGAGAGAACCGTTAGCGTCACATTATCTGCCCGGCCAGGAAATACCGGAAGATTATTGGGTGTACCGACATTTGAAAAAAATGCTCTTTTTCGGGATGGGAGCGTATGGGTAGGCTGAATTTCATCATCAACAGCCCTCCGAACATCCAAAAAGCCCCCCATACCGACCCGTTTTTGCTATAATAACGCTATAATAACATAGGT
>Ga0099364_10009830_pt1 | contig 13239 bp, 9 predicted proteins | sample TergutTh196P3_FD_73070 | JGI IMG/M metagenome (GOLD analysis project Ga0099364, IMG submission 73070) | Microcerotermes parvus P3 segment gut microbial communities from Pointe-Noire, Republic of the Congo - Th196 P3 | ecosystem: Host-associated > Arthropoda: Insects > Digestive system > Gut ...
GCTTTTCGGTTGACTGCGGTAAATTTCGTTTTCATGACGATACGGCTTGCCGTGATACGGAATCAACACCAGGTCGATGGCGAGCCGTTGCCTGCCACGCGAAAGATTGCTCGGCAAACCTTCCGCGAGGACTTCGTTGATTTTTTTCTGAAACGCGTCGTACTCCGGCAAGGTTTTCAGGATCGCCGCCGCGACCGTGCGATCATCCGGACATTTCTGTAAATTCCGGCAAACGGCGAACAAGGACTGGATGTGGCAAAGTGCGCAAAACAGCACCCGAATAAAAACCGAGTTCGGACATTCGCGACCAGGATGCTTTTTGTCGAAAAGTTTTCCGACCTCGCCGGCGAACCGATCTTGAACATGCGGAAAACTTTTGCTATAATTTTTCCTGATTGAGCCCATTGTTTTCCTCCTGAAAATGGTTGATTGTATTTGACACAACCTTTTTACCAGAAAAACCTTGGGCTTGTCTATACCAATTTTTTATGCGGGAACCTTTCTTGGGAACTACTGATATTTGCACGACGCGACACGATCGTGCAAGACAAAACGTCCCTACACGGAAAAAAACAAAAGCGAACACGCTTTCAAAATCCTGGGACGGATTGATCCTGAAAAAGTGAAGCAACCCGACTCGTGGGCAAAACGTTTTTTTGACACGTTGAAAGATCATTGCGCCCATGAATGAGAGTTTGGCCGTCACAGAAACCAAGGCGTCTTGGCTGAATTTGACTGAAAACTTTTCCGGCGAAAGATATGACAACCTCCCGCGATATTTTGATCGGACTGTTGCTCCTTGGGGTGATGTGTTTGTTCGGTTGTAAGAAAAAGACTGAACAAACGCTTCCCTTGCCGCAACATTCTGTTGCTGAAGTCCAACAGGAACAGCAGCACTTGCCGCCGGGGCTTTTTGAACCGGCCTCTTCGTTGGATGCTGAAGATGCACCTGAGGAACAAGACAACGTTCCACCTGATCCCGGCACGGTCAAAACACGTTTTGAGCCGTTGCGCAATCCCGGTACTCCGGTTGTTTTGGCCGAACAGGAACGGAAGCGAACCGGCTTTCAACCCGGCGGCGATTTTTCACTCGATGCGGTGGTTTCCATGGGCGAACTGCTCCGCAAGGAATGGCCGCAACTTCCGCCGTTGGACGAACGGGCATTGCGTTCGCACGCCATTCGTGTCATCAAGGGGAAGCACCTGACGCTTTACACCGACCTGGCGGCACCGCCGGAAATCAACCGTCTGCCGGAAATCTTCGACCTCGCTGTTACGGAATACTGCCGCTTTTTTGGCGTTGATCCGAAATATTGTGCTGCCTGGCACATGCAGGGGTGTTTGATCGACGACCTCGAAAAGTTTCGTGCCGCTGGTCTGTTGGGAACCTTTCCGACACATTTACCCGGCTATTCCGTCGATGACCGTCTTTGGGTTCTTGAGCAAAAGTCTGATTATTTCCGGCGGCACCTGCTCCTGCACGAAGGCGTCCATGGTTTCATGAATTTCATGTTTGGCACCTGTGGGCCGGTCTGGTACATGGAATCGACCGCCGAGTATCTCGCAACTCATCGCTGGGAGAACGGGCGGCTCGAACTGGGCGTCATGCCGGAAAACACCGATGCCGTGCCGGGTTGGCGACGCATCGAACTGGTCAAAAACGACGTGCAGGCGGGCAATCTGAAAACGGCTGATCGCGTCATGCGGTATTCCGGACGGCAACTGGAATCCCCGACCGATTACGCCTGGGTTTGGACTTTCGGGTTTCTGCTCGACCGCCATCCGCAATACCGGGAGGTGTATCGCGACATGGCGAGATGGCTGACGTTCCGGGATTTCTCAAACCGGTTTTATCTGTATGTTGACCGGGCCGGACATTGGAATGAACTGCAAATTGCCTGGCTCGGCCTGCTCGACGAACTGGAATACGGCTATGATGTGCCGCGCATGGTCATCAAGCCGCCATCGGGCAAACCGCTCACCTCGTCGGAGGTGGCATTCGATGTCGATGTCACAGGCGGGTGGCAAAGCAGCGGAGTGATGCTCGAAGCGGGACAAACCTGTCGCGTCACGGCAAGCGGACAGTACCGGCTTGAAGCCGGTCCGCAAGTCTGGTACGCGGAACCCAATGGTGTGACGTTTCGCTACCACAACGGTCAACCGCTCGGCCTGTTGCTCGGTGCCGTTGTACCGGACGGGCTGTTCGAGACGGATACGGAGATTTCGCCGGACAACGTGCCGTTCCTTTTTCCGATACTCATCGGACAGGGAATCGAACTGACGCCGGAGCAGTCGGGCACGCTTTACCTCCGCATCAATGATTCCCCTGCGGAACTGGGCGATAACCAAGGAAAATGCAAGGTCGTCATTGAAGCAAATGAGCAATTTCAGGCAGGACGATCACGGTGAGATCGTATTTTTGGAAAACAATACAGTGACAAGTCCGGCTTCGAATATGAAGTTGTGCCAAATTAACGTAAACACTTCAATCGAAGCCAAAAGGAGTATCACCCGATCTGGAAAATCACGTTATTCCTGTCGAAAAAAATAAACTTCTCTATCCTGTCCGGTGATTTTTTGGGGAAGCCTTTCACGCGGCATGCGGATACGAATGTCATCGCCTGTGGGGAGCGGTTCGGCCTCCGCCGGTTCTTCATCCGCAGGTTGGGGGTGCCAATCATCCCCACTCACACCGTCGTCATCCCGGCTGTTGCTTCCGACGCTGTAAAGCAGGTAACCTGGTTGCGGCTCGTGCGAATCAGTTGCGTCATGAGAATCCGTGGTCGGTTGCGGTTCCAGACGATAATGAAACGGTTCGCCATCGGTAAACGGATCGTCCGGAATGGTTGCGAGATACTTCTCGGCCAATTCGTCTAGCGAAGCCGGATAATGCCTGTGGTCGTGTTTGTACAACTCCAGCGCAATCGCAATATTCAGCAAACGGGAACGCGTTGCTGTTTTATAGTGAGCCGTGACGGCACTTAAAAACAAAGGGTATTCCAAGGACAGGTTGAAATCAGAAATGATTTGAAAGGCAGTCACAGCTTGGCCTTTCCACATGTACTGCTGAACCAGTGTCATCATATTCCCATGCAGATTCGACGCCATTTCATGACGTTGATATTGCGAGGAAAATGCTTCGATTTGCCTTTTGCCCGGCGGCTGCGTTGCGATTTCATCCCAGGCGTCAAACTTTTTTTGCAGGTCTTTCAAAACCGGCGTCCAGACGGTGGTTTTCAGCAACGGGGCAACCCAAAAATACATGGTTGTCTCGTAAGTTGATGGGGGCGACGATTGTAAAGTCAGGAAATCCGGCAGGAACGCCATCATTTCAAATTGGATTTGCATCAATCTCATTCGCGTCTGAAACACCAGGTCGGAAACCGGCATGAGGAAATCATGCAGTTGCCGTTCGTCACGCAGCCGGATCAATTGCTCGGACGAAAGATCACCATGGCGGATGATGTCGATGAAAGCCAATTCCGCCTTCTCCCGAAACCCGACGGCTGTCGCAAAGTGGAAATCCGATGTCGCATGACGCATTCGGGCGTCGGCCAATCGGGCGATGGTCATGGCATCGTGGATTGCCAAGTCCGTGTCGCCGATGGTCAGCGAGTGCATGACGCGGCATTGCAGACCGTAAACCAATTCACGGGCAAACCGGAGATCGAAATCCGAAAGTTCGCGCAGTAACGTCCGTTTGTTTTCCCGCACGATGGGGGCGTAATAATCGGGAAACCGCACCGCTTCGCCGAACAGGTCAAGGGCTTTGTTGTTGGCCGCGAACCACTCCGCCATTTCGAGCATCGCGGCCCCGTCCCACGGCCTTTCGAAGAGCGGGTTCATTTTCTCATTCAACCGGTCACTGAGGGACACGGCCTGTTCCGCATCATCATCTGTGTTTTCGTCTGCCTTGAACCGCTCTTCAAAAAACTGATAGGGCGATTGATAGACGGCATCCGGCACATTGTGACCGGGAATGGCCAGCATTTCGTTCAGTATGCCGCCAAAGAATTTTTGCTGTTCCGGCGATGAGTCGCGGTACATCTCGACCATCCCGAATCGTTCGAGCAGGAATCGAAAACCGTTGTCTTCCGGCTTGCATTTCGCGGCAAACCGCTCCTCAAGGGCGGCAATGACGTCGATGAACCCTTCGTCGTTGAGCGGTCTGGTGACATGCGTTGTTTCCGGCGAAATCACGACATACGGTACGCAATACCGCATGAAAAGGCTGATGACGCAAAAATACAACAGCCAGCCGCACATTATCAATCCGACATGACCGAAAGCCTTGAGGTGCTGACGTTTATCCTTTTCCAACTTGCCTAACCGCCAGGTCGCAAGCTGGGGTATGAACCACATTCCGCCGATAATGGCGATCATGAGAATCAGCATCGGGATGTTTCGCAACAAGAGCGTTTCAAAACCAAACCAAAAGCTGACAAAGCACAACCAAAAGGGGCTGAGAAACCACCAAGGATTCCGCCACCATCGCTTGGGCTTTGGTAGGGGTTGATCGGTGTTTGCCGTGACGTCTGATGTTGGTTTCGACTCCCCGCTCATGTCTGAGACACCTTTCAATTCGCAAAATCCCCGTAAAACATGGCATTAGCGTCAAGCCAGAGGTAAATCGCATGCCGGTCTTCGTCGGATAGGTTGATCCGGCTTTTGTGGTTGGAGTCATCCAAAATCGCGGTCAGGGGGCTTTCATCAGCTCCACAGCGACCGGGAAGCGTTGTGCTTTGTTGAATGGATTCGCCGCCCCATTCGTACCAGCGTAAAAACGGACGCATGCTTTGATAGGACTGCGAAAATCGACCCGCTGGTGTGCCGCGAAGATCGGTTTGGCCTTTTCCTTCGCCCGTCGTGCCGTCGTGACAGGAAACACAACTGCGGTCGAGGATCGGCTGGATCAATTCGGGATAATGGAACGGCATACTGCCCTGCGGACTGGGAACAAGCTGTTGCGGACTTCCGGGAAGAGAAACCGCAGTGACCGGGGACGAATGCAATGGCTCATGGCAACCAATGCAACTGCGCCGCTCACCCGGTTGCAGGTAAACGTCGCTGCGCATCGTTTGCACGGCTTTGCCATCGGCGTCCACCGCCTGGAAATAGACCGGCTTGTTGGCCGGAACCGAAAAATACGCGGAACCGTCGTCGTTGACTGACACAGTACCCAAAAGCTGCCTGCCGCCTTCGGCATTTGCGTGTCCCAAGCGAGGTGAGTTGGCCGTCCAATCCGGCCATTTCGGAATGATCTCAAACACACGAAGTTCCGTGATTCTGCGGTTTTCCGGCAACGGTGCGAAACTGTTTTGCACGTTTTGGAGATAAAATTCGCCGGTTTCTCCCAGCGAATCATCGCGGCGATCCTGGATCACTGCCGGGAGAGGTCGCGGCGCAAGCGGGATCGGGTACTGGCAGGAAATATCCTCATCCTCATAGAGCAACTCGCGATTGCCGAATCTGTCGAGGTAATACAGACCGGTTCGTCCGGTGTCATTGCTACCCGCCCCGAAACAACCGAGCGGCTCGCGGCTGTAGGACACGAGATAATAGTCTTCCGAAAGCGGCCAGGGGCTGTGATAATACGTCGCAGGCCATTGGTTCGGCGTTTCAGGAAAATCCACTTCCGGCGTGATCCGTTCCAGCGAATCCAGCAAATCTTCGGCGGTTTGTGAGTGGTACGCGGTTTGGGTCGGGTCGAGAATCACGAGCGAACCGCCAGTATTGGCATGATGCGCCCCCGCGACGAACATGATTTTGTGCGACCCGGGAATCGCTTTGGGCTGGTAGCACGCACTGACTTTCTGCGTGTAGCTGCCGAAAAGCACCGACGCTTGGGTCCCGTCCGGCGAAGACGTCCAAAGTCCATGATAATGAGCCGCGCTACGGTCCACGTAATCCCATCGCGAATAGACGATGCGGCCGTCATGGAGCAGAGCCGGGTGCCATTCGTTGGTCTCGTGATACGAAAGCGTCCGGACATTGCGGCCGTCTTTGCCCATCCGCTGGAGTGTGTAAACCGGAAGCGGCTCCCAGACGTTGTTGCATCGGATAAAACCGCCCCGCCGTGTTGACAGGAACGCAATTCCGCCGTCGGGGAGTTCGCAGGGATCAAAGTCGTCGTAAATGCCGTTCGTCAATTGTTTCAAGGATGAACCGTCAACGGCCAGCGAATAAAGATGAAACTTGCCTTCCGGTTGGGCGAGGTAATCCAGCGTGTGATTGTGAAAATCGTGTTGTCCCAGTTGCGTCCACTTGACGTTTTGTGGTTTGTCGTCGAACGAACCAACCTCGCAGAACGCAAAATACAGCGTCCTGGCGTCATGTGACAGCGAGAGCGTCGTGTATGCCCCTTGCGGCAATTTCCCGGCGGTGAGACTCCGGGTTTCAAGCGAATCGCCGGGTTTGGTCAGAATACAAATGTCGCCGCCGAACGTACCCGTGTTTTCATAAAAATAACCGACGTACTCGTGCAGCATCTGACAGACAAAGCGGTTGCGTTTCATAAATACCAGCGGCGTGTCCTTGTACAAGGGATTCTGAAACGCCATGTCGCGCAACTGCCAGCGGAGCTTCCGGTAAAGCTCCAGCCGTTGGGATTCGTTCAGGGATTCAAGCCGGGTGGTTTCCATTTCAGGAACAGTCGCTCCCAAGTCCGAGGCCAGCAGTTGGATACGTTGCGCCAGGTCACGAATCGCTTCCGGGTCGCTCATGGTTCTGTCTTTTTGCGATTCCTGAAACGCCCAGTCCTGCTCGACCAACGCGACAAGCCCCGGTTCTCTTTCCCCGGCGGCAAGGGAAAACGCACCACCTGCGCACAACAGCAAAACAATCATTCCAAACATTTTCAAACAGGAAATTTTCATAAGGTGCCTCGAAAAAAGTGATTCCGGTAACTGCTATTGGAAAAGGTTCCTTTTTTGAGATTGTAACAATAAAAAGAACAACAAGTTACCATTCTCAATAAAGAATCATTGCCATGAAGGCGAAACATTATTATCGATCAGGAAACGCAAAAAGTCAAGCTCATAATGGATTGGAAGACAGGAAAAACCGGAAAGCGTTTGGCCGCCGACAGTGCCAAAAAAACTTCCGTAACTCTTGATTTTTCCCAAAAACGGAGTAAAATGACGCTGCCGTTTGCTAGTCGCCATGACATTTCCGCAATATACGCGATGAAATACATGTCATGGGATTGGCGTTCAGCAAGACATGAATATTCCTCTTCCGTTCAAACATCAAGCCCAATTGGGGGACATATCATGCGGATATCCTAATCATTTTCGAGATGAAACATTCAATTTCCATTTCTCAGAAGAGATGGCACAACAAAATATGTTGTTGCCATGCTTGTTTATTGTTTTGATGATTAAGGAACGCATTTCATGGATTATTCCCCTTTTCAACTTCCTGAAATCAACGACGTGTCCATGCAAATCGACCGCATGACACGTATCGAAAGCGTTATCAGCGAACGGGCGATTCTGGTCGTTGTGCCGTTGAGCGGTGACAAACGGCACGATCATGCTTTGTCGCTGGAACACCGCATGACCGATTCCAACATTGACGCGGAATTTGCCGAACTTCGAGGCTTGGCTGAAGCGGCCAACGCGGTGGTGGTGGGACAACTGTTGCAGCGTCGGCATACGCCGGACAAGACAACGTATCTCGGCCAGGGCAAAGTTGAGGAACTCAAGCAGATGATCGCGGCTCTCGACGCCGACCTGATCATTTTCGACAACGACCTGAACCCCGGCCAGACACGGAACCTCGAAAAGACGCTGAAAACAAAGGTCATTGACCGAACGGAGCTGATTCTCGACATTTTCGCGTCACGGGCGCAGACGCATGAGGCGCGATTGGCCGTCGAGCTGGCCCAGTTGGAATATTCATTGCCGCGTCTGAAGCAGATGTGGACGCACCTGGAACGCCAGCGCGGAACAGGCACCCAACGCGGGGCGGGTGAAAAACAGCTTGAAGTGGACCGCCGGCTCGCGCAGAAGCGCATTGCCGAACTGAAAGTGCTGCTCGCGGAAATCCACGGTCGCAAGCAACGTCAGGTGGCCGGACGAAGCGACTCGCGCGCGGCTTGTCTGGTCGGCTATACGAACGCCGGAAAAAGCACGGTTCTCAACGCATTAACCGGTTCCGACGTGTTCGCGAAAGACCTGCTCTTTGCAACGCTCGACACGCGGACCCGACGCTGGCAGTTGCCCGGCTGGGGACCCGTCCTGTTGAGTGACACGGTCGGTTTCATTCGCAATCTGCCGCACGATTTGATCGCAAGTTTCCGCGCAACGCTCGAAGAGGCGACGCAGGCCGACGTCCTGATTCACATTGCTGACGCGAGCCACCCGGAAGTCATGGAGCAAATCAGTTCGGCATATCACGTGCTGGAGGAAATCGGCATCGAACAGAAGGACACCGTGCTGGTTCTCAACAAGATCGACGCGTTCGAGGATGGCCCAGAGCGGCTGGAGTGGTTGCTTTCGTATTACCCGCAGGCGATTCCGATCAGTGCGAAAACCGGCCAGGGGCTCGACCGCCTGGCACTGGCCGTCAGCGATGCGCTCAGTCGCGAGTTCGTTTATCTCGAAGTGACCATGCCGGTTTCGAACGGCCGCTTGGCCACTCATCTCGCCGACGAAGGCGAAGTCCTGTCCCGATGCTATGATGACGACCAAGCTGTGTTTCACTGCCGCGTCCCGCGCCGTGTGCTGGGGCGGTTGAAAAAGGAACCCGGTGTGACCTTTCGTGAAAGCGAAAGGTAGGACGCACCACCCCAAAGATCAAGAAGCGGAAGAATATCAAAAAAGGGCATGGTTGGAGTAAAAACCTATGGAAGGTGCGTGGTCGTTGTTGCGGAGTTGGCTTCGCCCCCACCAGGGGATTTCGCAGGAACGACTGCCTGCCTGAACAACGTCGATAAAAAATTCAAATCACAAATCGCCTCACTCATGACGTTACGTTTCCAGGTTTTTGAAAACAGACAGATTATGGCGGGGTAAGGTGTATCGTATCCATGATTGCGCTGTCGCAGTAAATCTCATGACACATTTTCAATTTGATCTCCAGATTCGCGTCCGCTATCAGGAAACGGACCAGATGGGCGTGGTTTACCATGCGAACTATCTGACCTGGTTCGAGATGGCACGCACGGAAGCACTGCGTTCCCTGGGCAAGACATACCGCGACCTGGAGGAATCGGGTTGCTTTCTTGTCGTCAACAAGGTGGAGTGTTCTTACAAACGCCCTGCGAAATATGACGATTTGGTTACCGTGCGCACTTTTATCGAGAAGATCACGCATGTGAAAATTGAACATCGCTACGAAGTCTGGCGCGACGAGGAACTGCTGGCCATTGGCCGGACGGTACTTGCCGCCGTGGATCGGGACGGGCACATCATTCGCATCCCCGAATGGCTCGTTCCCGAATCGGTGACCATTCATGAGGTATTCTCCGCGAGGGAATGAAGAACACGAAGGAAATGCAGAATGAACAATTTTTTCCACGTCAACGGATGATCACAAAATTATTCTGCATTATTCTTCGTGGTGAGAAATCACTGCCGTGAACGGTACAATTAAACCAGCCGGTCAACAATACCTGCGTTCCATTTCTTCAATGACGGCAACGATTTCCGCATCGTCTTGAATAAGTTTCAGCCGACGATTGGTCTCGAATTGCATTTCGAGTTCTTCGAGTTGTTCACGAACAGCCAGCAAATTGGCCGGAGAAAGACGGTCGATGAAGGACATGCCGTTGATGTGGTCCATCTCGTGCTGGGCGGCTTTTGCAGCAAAACCTTTCCAGTGATATTCCCGCACTTGGCCGTCCAGCCCGACGCCTTGAATGACAATTTCGTCAGGCCGGACAACCGGCGCATGAATGGCCGGGAAACTGAGGCAACCCTCGTCCGATTCGGCGGAGCCCTTTTTTTTCGACATGACCGGGTTAATGAAAACAAATTCGTTGTCTTTGTGTTCCGGGTTGCCGCTCGTGTTGAGAACAAAAATGCGATACGGCAAACCAATCTGGTTTGCCGCCAGCCCAACACCGTCATCGTCGTACATCACCACGAGCATTTCGGCGATAATATCTCGCAATCCCTGGTCAATTCGCTTGACTGGCTTACATTTGTGGCGAAGAATCGGATGGGGATATTTGATGATTTGCATGATAATTACTAATCGTTTCGTATTATTTGGGGGCGAAAAGGCTTGAAAATCAAGGTAAATGAAATTTGCTACGTCATTGTGTTGGCTTGTCGGAAGGATAGACCACTGATAAACCACTTTTGAGTGGGTAAATTCGACCATATTACCCACTCTTGCAGGTATTACTCGCCTATTTTGTCCATATTCAACATTATGTTGCCAAAACAGCCCCCCAAAATACGAAACGAACAGAAATTCCCATCCCATCCGAACAACCACCGAAAATTTGTCAACGCGCTTCTTCACGCAATTTCCACTTCTGCCGGGGCAATGACCAGGGCGGCTTCGGCGGTGCCTGACCAGGTTGGCAGTTCGCATTTTGCCGCGACCCAGCCGTGGTGCGTCAAGCGACCTGTGTATGGGAGAGTGCCGGAAACATTGCCAACCGGTTGCACAAGCGAAACGTCGGACGTTTCGACCGTGATTTGCGACATTTCCGCTTCCACGCGGAGCGGCCGCACATCGAACAAACGCTCAATCACGGCGGCAGAATCATCATGCACCGTCCGGGCAGCCGCACCGATCTGGGCGTCATCATAAGCATCAAGCTTTTCCATGAGAAAATCGAGCAACCGGGCCTCCCGTTGCAGGGTTGCCAGGAGCGTGATTGCTTCCGGCTGACCTGACCGGCATATTGCCTTGTCCATGGTCGTTGTCGGGGCCGAAACTGCGGGTGGCCCTTCCGGTTGCTTTTCCGAATCCATCACAGGAAACGGCTCACCCCGGAGGACCGGGATAATCCGGTCGGCCTTGGTGCGATCAAACAAAACGGCAAAAAACGCCTGAAACGCGGTGATGAAACGCATCGTTGTCCCCTTGTTGAAAACCAGTTCGCACAATGGCGGTCACGGCGTGACCGCATGACCTTTGCTTGGGAGTCGCAAAAAAATCACTTGAACATTTCATTCAGAGCCGCGAGAGTCATCAAACGAAATAACCGCTCCGTGACCGTCGCGGCTCTGATGGATCGAACAACTTAATTTTACGCAAGTCTCTATGGCGCAAGTTGCTCCATAATAAACCGGCCAACGTGCGTATTGTCGATGTAGTCACCGGAAAAGCCCCACCATTGACCGGCTTTTTCGTCCTTGCCGTAAAAGTACTTTTTGATTCCCTCCGCACCGACACCTTTCGCCCAGAGCGGGACAAGTGCGTTGGAGTGTCCTCCGGAATAGAAGGCCATTTTCGGAAGTTTTCCACAGCCGTTGGACTCGATCGGCAGGTAGGCTTTGAATTCGTCCCTTGCGGCGTCGAATTTGCCGTCGCCGTCCGTATCGACATAATCCACGCCACCCCAGAGCATCCCGGTTTCATGGTCGGCGGTGACGATGAGCAGAGTTTCGTCCCAACTGCTGTTCTTTTCAACCCAATCAATCACAGCGTCAATCGCTTTGGTAAAGCCGGTCACTTCATACACGACTCCCTCGGCATTGTTGCCGTGTGCCGCGCCGTCAATATAGCCGCCTTCGATCATGATGTAGAAACCGTTTTTGTTTTGCGAAAGCACGTTGAGTGCTCCGAGCGACATGATGCTGAGCGTCGGCTGTTCATTGGTATCAATGCTTCGGGTGACTTTATCCGCGACCGCCGCATCGGCGGGACAGGAGTCCGGTGCGCCGTCAAAGGCGAAAATTGTCCCTCCGGCACGGGCAATTCCAAGCACTTTTTTCGGCAACGCGGCGGTGGGGTTTGCCAATTGTTCAAATTCCTGCCGCGTTTCGATGAAATCAAAACCGTTGATCGTCCGGTTGGCGACGATTTCGTCCCACGTGTCTTTCCCGCCAACATAATCGTAAGTGACTTTGTCTTCCGCGACGGGTTTGCCGTTACTGGAGTAATGCGGATGCCCTGCACCCATGATGACATCAAGGCCGCTTTCGCGCACCATGAAATTGAATATCTCCACATATTGGTTCCGCGACGGGAAAGCAACCCAAACCGCACCGGGCGTCGCGTGGCAAGTCTGCACTGTCGAAATCGCACCGGTGGCTTTGCCGTTTTTGTTTGCGACTTCCGCCGCTTTTTTCAGCGGTTTTTCGTCCGTACTCATCCCCATACGACCGCCTTTTGTTTTGACGCCGGTATTCAATGCCGTTGCCGCCGCCGCCGAGTCAGTCGTGTCCGTCAATTCCGTTCCCGTATTGATCGTTTTGGGACCGCCCCAAAACCATTCCGGCTTGTAACAGGGATAATTGTCCGGGACCGGCGTCACTGTTCGCGCCTGGGCGGTGGTGACGCCGCAATGCACAGGAAAACTATCAAGGTTCTGACGCCCCAATTCGCCGTAACGCCAATAGGAACCGGAAACGTAGTGGTTAAAGCTCATTCCGTCGCCGATCATCAAAATGACGTTTTTCGGCTTTTGAGGTGCGTCGGAATCAGCGGCAATGAGATGGGTTGCAGAAATCATCATCGACACGGCGATGACAAACAACAAGGGAGTGTGAAATAATCGTGTCAACATGAGTAATCTTTCCTCTTGAACAAAAAAGGTGGAAGTTAAGTGAAACAGCCATTCCCTTACAACTATAACACTTTTTGCCTATCAATCAATCATCAAGACCAAAATATTCCACGAACGAGTTACGACATTTTCACTTCCTCAAGTCTCATGCCTCCCCCTCTCCGTTGAGTTATCAAACACCGAATGAAGTGGATGCAAAATATTTTGACGCGCAATTTGAGTTGACTGCGGTGTCGATGTGAAGTAAAATTTTCGAATCCGGTGAAACGGAAGCGGACTCTGCAGAGGGGTCGGTATTGTTTGAAGTTTGGGTCAGGGATAACCGGGGATGACGCATATCAGCATCACCAGTGAGACTCTTTGTGAAAACTTGATGATGACCATTTTTCTAAAGCAGAGAGGCGTTGTTGACTAATGATTTTTTGCGTAATATTCGGGCAGTCCGAGTTTTGTGAAGTGGTTTAGTATTTTGCATCTTATTTTTGCTTCGTTTTTTTGATTGGGCAGCAATCGGTTTTTCAAATGGGCACCAAAGCATGTTTTCATTC
>Ga0099364_10009831_pt1 | contig 13238 bp, 8 predicted proteins | sample TergutTh196P3_FD_73070 | JGI IMG/M metagenome (GOLD analysis project Ga0099364, IMG submission 73070) | Microcerotermes parvus P3 segment gut microbial communities from Pointe-Noire, Republic of the Congo - Th196 P3 | ecosystem: Host-associated > Arthropoda: Insects > Digestive system > Gut ...
AATGTGATGGCGTTTTTACAGGAGTCGATATTGAGTCTTCTTCATGGTCTGCCTCCGCCGAGTCTATTCAAACCTATCAACGAAAATTGACCGTGAACGCTTACAATTCGTGATGTCAGCTACCGAATTAAATTCGATACCATTCACACCGGTCTTGATCTCATTTCCATAGGCATCCCTAATCAAAAATCCGCCGTCCTGCGTAGCGTAAATGCCGGACTTCCGTTTAATATATGGTACTTCCTTACCTGTATCCTCTTATATTTCAGCGTTTTCCGTGGTTTCCTCTAAATCTCTAAAAAAATTGATTACTCTTGAGGTCGCTTAAATAATCATTCAGTCCTTCAGGTTTGTGCTCTTCCTGATCGTCCACTCGAACATAGTCTTTTTGATGCTTAATAAATGCGTAAAGAGTTTTATACTTTTCCTTCGTATAGTGATCGTCTACACCCATCGCTCTAACAACAGATTTGCTGACAGTGTTATCGCCTGCCTCTGCCTCCAGCGTGTAAACTTTGTCGCTGCTGTCTCCAAGGTATTGATAACTGTTATCGCCGCTGTCTCCTTTATCCTCGTACGGTTCAAACTTATTTTGATAACACGGAAAATCAATCATCCGCTCCAGAGCAAATCCGCCAGCCGCTTGCAGCGTATAAGTACCGTTGACATTCACAGATTGCCGAAACAACTGCCCCATTGTGAGTTCCATCGCCTCTTCACCCATCTCATAAAGTCCATTATCTGGTCTGTTATCGAAGGAGCCGGTGATATGGAAACTGCCTTCGAGTTCGTTGACTGTACAACTGGTATAAAACTGGGTACACTTGTTTGGGGCGGTCATAGGATTCATCCTTGAATCTGCCGCTGGTCGCGGCGGGTGTAAAACGCAAGAATGATACCGTTTCCGCCCGTTTTTCGCAAAAAAAAATTACCCAAGTTACCAATCACCCCGTGAACGGAAGGCAAATTTTCTGAATTTCGCCTTATGTGCCACAGAAACCACCATCTATAAAATAACAAGTACATTAAAAAGTTTCTAACGCGAAAATCACGCATAAGAGCAGCAAAGTTATTTCTGCGTTGCGAATACGTCTCCACTGGATTCGGGTCAAGAAGAGAAAATTGACAGATAGTGTGAGAAGCACAGCACAACGTGGGAACGGTAAGACCTATCCGAGATTCAAGTCGTTCAATCAAATACATCGTTTGCGCTTTCGTTAAAGTTTTCTTCATTATACTCCCCTGTTGACTCGCCCAAAATCTCCCCTTTGAAAAATCTCAGTTTATGGTAGATTCAGCGTGTAGAAGAGCCTCACAACTGTATTTATTGATGACACAAACTGAGAAGGAGAGAGGCTTCTATGCCTTATTTACATAGAGTCCAATCAGGATAAAAAATCAGATTTCGCAGGGTTGAACCGCCGGTTTGCTTGTGACACTAACAAAATTGTGCGACTCGAGCTTCTGTCGCTACTGCAGACGCTAGAAAAGCAAGGCCATATCGAATTTGACCAAACAGCCGCACCTCAAAGCAGCCCAAAAATACACGAACACTGGAACGTTGCGCCTTACCTGAACGTAGGAGAACAAGCTAACTACGAATTGGGATTATTTCAGTCCGCAAAACTTACTCAAGAAGGTTTTGAAAGGCTTCAGCAGACAGAGGTTTACCAACGTAATATCGCCCCATCCTGAGCTCTACTTGCGCGATTGACAGCGATATAAATTCCTCCACTGTGAGATAACCTTCGTCATAAAGCGGCCGAATAACATTGTTAGCTTTGACCGATACCCACGCAGCGTTTTCCGGTTTTTGTAGCTCCTCTGTTAAAAATTTTGCCCCGTCGACGGCAATACAAACGCTTGATGTTTCGTGTTCTTGAACAGCCTCCGACATCGGCAGACAGTTTGGAATTGCTCCAGGCATTTCAGAACATCTTGGCAAGTCGCGCGTTGGAGCGAGGCAATCGTCGGTTTCGCAAGACGCAGAAGACGGTGTATCGGGTGCGGTCGGTTGACCGCCTTCACGAACGTATTGCTTTGGACCTGGTGCGGGACTCGCGACCACTATCACGCCGACAAACAATGAGAGCACTCCAAATGGCAAGAAGGACTCGATTCCACCAAGCGTGTTGGCACAGACTCCTATTTTTTCACCATTTTCCGTAGCGAGACACAGTATTCGGGCGTTGTCCCGCAACATCCGCCAATGAAGTTGGCACCCGCTTCTAAGAGTTCCTTTGCCGATGCGGCAAAATGTTCCGGTGTTTGCCGATAGACCGTGTTGCCATCAATGATTTCCGGCAAGCCCGCATTTGCTTTCATCCATAGCGGCGACGCTGTTACCGCACGCATCCGTCTGCATATTGGAACAAAACCGTCAATTCCCTGTCCGCAGTTTGCACCGACGATATCCGCTCCCGCTGCGGTTAAAAGTTCGACCGCTTGCTCCGGCGTTGTTCCCATCATCGTTCGGTCTTTATTTTTTCCGGTATCGAAGACCATACAAGCCGCGATGGGCAAGCCCGTTGCCTCCGCAACTTTACGGGCTGCTTTAACAGCCAAGACCGCCTCTTCGGGATCGCTCATCGTTTCAATCACGATGCCGTCCGGCCCTTCGGCGGCAACCGCTTCGGCTTGCTCCAAAAATGCTGCATAGAGTTCTTCGGGCGTTACCGTTCCCGACATGAGCATCACGCCCGAAGGCCCCATAGAAGCGAAAACACGGCGGTTCTGTTTCTGTGCGGCCTCTTTGGAAAGCCGAACGCCGACACGGTTCAATTCGGCAACTTTGTCTTCCGCTCCGTGCCGGGCGAGCAAGAAACGGTTTGAACCGAAGGTGTTCGTCAGAATAATATCACAGCCCGCTTGGATGTATGCTTCGGCCACCTCCCGAACCTTGTCGGGTTGCGTGAGATTCCAAAGGTCGGGATGTTCTCCCATAGGCAAGCCGCGAAGTTGTAACTGCGTTCCCCAGCCGCCGTCGAGAACGTATGTACCAGATGCAAACCAATTTGATGTTGTCATAAAGATTATTGTCAACGATGGAACCGTCATGGTCAAGCCGGGGGAGACCGAATACCCTTTGCAGGGGAGCATTCAAGTTTAGTGGGTGTTTTTCTATGCGATTTCCCATTGGTTGGAGTAAAGAGCGGCACATAGGCTTGCTATTCTGTTCACCCTCGGCAACCGCCCACACGCGCCCGTCTGCTTTAAACCCCACATCAGGAACACAGTCCCACCAAACTCTTGCAAGCAGACTCAATCAAACCACTACCAATCGCACGACCACTCGCCAACCGCCCACAATAATTCAACCGACCACATTGCCGCGAAAATACTCCAATAGAGCGTAAGTGCATTTTTTCGCGAGGGCTCTGGATCTGCCGTGATCCCACGTGTACGGATCAAGAAAGATAGCGGTTTTCGCAGTAGAAGGTAAGAGCGAATACAGATGCTCGCTCTCATCGAAGAAGAAACAGATTTCGCATTTCGATAGTCTTTCCTTGATCTCTTCCGTCTTGGAGCGTAGCGACAAGATTTCTGCATCCCATTGATGCGAGAAGCCGGCGGACTTGCTCCGTTGTGTGGTATCTTCGGGAACAACCCAAGCGACATAGCGGTATCGCCGTAAGATATGTGCTGCGAGGTACATGGCGCAGAGCGTTTTCTCCGTTGCCGCATAGTTTGAAAAAATTGCCACTGTTCGTTTCGCCGCCATCTGTCCATGGGTAACAGTCCGTTTTACTTTCAAGTTTACCAAAGACCGAGATACCCGCAAAGTTTTCACATCGGCGGCGGTGTTCCTCCCTGTTGCATGGCCGCCTCACCCTGTGCAATGAAGTCTCTGTTCTTCTGCTTGTGGACTTCGTCCATCTCTTTTCGGATCAGGTTTGCCATGACCGGATTGATCTGTTCGACTTCCCTTAGTTTCGCCCGCTTTTCCACTTCGGGCATGAATGCAAAGATCGCTGCCGCTTCTTGGGCGACTTGCTGCATTTCGACCGGAGATGTCGGGACTTGCGGATTGCCGAAGGCTTCAATTCTTGCCATAATCTGTGCTGTCGGGTCTGCTGGCGGCTGTCCCGCTGGCATCGCACCGCCTTGTGCTCCTCCGCCTGCCATCATCGCCCGCTGCTGCTCGACCGCTTGTTGTAATGCCGTGTTGCCGGAAACGATTTTGTCCATTTCAGGATTGATCTTCGCTTCCATTTTGGCGGATTGGATTGTTTCGTCCCCCTTTCGTCCAAGGTCTCGGATTAACCGTGACGTAGTCGATCGAAACCACACCGGTTCTGTCCTGGTTCGTGGTCGTGGAGTCGAACTCGGACACCGCACTCAAAACTTCCCACTCGTTGCTTTCATGCATCTTTTCCAGTTGCCCTTCAATCAAAAAGCCCACGGCAAGGTTTTCACGTCCTTGTACGGTATAACTCCAACTGCGAATCATATAGGCACGGTCAAATTCAACAGTAAAATCGTGCGTGTCGGTTCCATTCAGCGTCGCAAGGTCACGGAGTTTCTTTTTGCCGTTGGCCGCTGTGAACGTAATGCCCATCCCGCCTTCATTTCCGAAGGCATCCGGTCTGCTGCGATTATTGCGGTTAAATAAGGCCGGTGCTGAAGTCTTGAACTGAAAGTTGGGTGCCGGAGAAAAACCGGAATACCAGCTGTTATACGCTCCCGCGGTTGTAGGGACGCTCCGATCCACGATGTCGATGATCTGCGTCTGTGCGGAAGGGTGTTTGCTATCAAAGTGCGGGACAATTTCATTTCTGATGAGTTCGGGATAATAGACCGCGACCTTGAAGGAGCGGGCAATATTCCGTGTGGGGCTGCTGAGCCATGCTCCGTTGACCAGCGCGGCGGGAACTTTACTGGTCGCCGTGACCCGATAGACATCGAGATCTTTGCTCTGACTTTGGGCGTGAGTCAGTTTCAACAGAAGGTTTTCTTCCGAAGACACCACCGACCGTCCCAAAGCGGACTCCTGGGTTCCCGTTAAACTCTCCACCCGGAGTCCCGTGGCATTGCTTGCGCTATAAGCACTTTGCTCAATCTCTGCATCGGGGTTGGTGAGGAGCCAGTGGTGCTGGACCCAGTTGTTATCCCACTGGAGATAGGCATTGCTGACTTTCAGAAAATGGGGATGCCTGACTTCGAATTGGATGCGATGCGCCGTGGTTTCGACCCATTCTGTAGAGGGGGAATTTGCCGTGGGGCTCGCTGGCTCAATATATTTCTGATACCGTGCAAACTGCACATAGAGTTCATAAAAAGCGCGAAGATGCTCTGAGGTGGAGGTGACCGTAAAGGCAAGTTCTTTGGAATCGTTGATCTGCAACGTTCCGGTCCCCCAAGTCGGACTCAGTGTGGGAGCAACCGAAAGAGCTCCCGTGTCATTAGAGCCTCCGCCGTATTCGGATCCGCTCCCTTCTGTTCGGGAAATCGAAGCACTTCTATTCCCCTTCATATGAAATGTTGCTGATGCGCTGCTTCCGCTCCCGGTATAGTTCGGCGTGATATATCCCCACATGGAGTTCGCGTTGGTCATAGCAGCAGTACTTGCCGCAATCTCCCTTTTCACGAGCCAGTTGAGGCCGGTACCATTGGCGGGCGCGCCGGAAGGGCGATTGTCGGTGCCCCGGATTTCGTAATAGAGGCCGATGTTACGGTACGTTGCAACGGTTCGATCGACCGAACCCGTGGGGGATGTTGCCCGAAAGGTTAGAGTGGGGCCTTGAGCCGTCCCCGCCTGCTGGGTGACGGGGTCTGCGGTGTATCGAATCTGGATCGTATCGTAAGTGGTGTCCGGAGGTTCACCGATGTCCGGGCAGCCTGCCGGACGCGTCTCGCTCGAAGCAAGGATCTGAATCTCATGGTTCTGATAGGTGATCGTTGTCCCGGAGTTGGCACCGTTTCCCGGATTGATCGTATAGCCTCGCTCAGTAGCAGAGGTGCCGACTCCCGTCCCGTACCCGCGCCGGCGGACATAAACAAGGTAAGTGTAACTGTTATTCTGTTCAAGAATGACGAAGGGTTTTGAAACGGTGAAGTGCGAGGTGATTCTCACTTCCATTGCAATGATGACCCGCTTGGAGCCCGACTGAAGAGTGAACGTATGAACATTCGTTCCCAGAAAAGGATAGTCCGACCGGACGCATAAAGGAGTAACGGTCTCCCTGGTTCCTTCCAGGCGGCCAATCGTAAAATACTCTTGGGGAAAGCCGACGATTTTCCATAGGCGGTCCCGAAAGATGGAGAGGTCGGTACAGCGGTTATCGTCATCAAAGGCAATTTCCAATATCCGCGTTTGCGGTACATTTCGGTCTTTGGGATCTTTCGCATGGGGGGATGCCGCCGCCAGAGGCACGGCATAATCCATGAGCACCGGTACGATATAGGGTTCATCGGCGGTATCCGTCGTGAACAGAAGTGTTCTGTCGTACAAGCCGTAAGTCGTGAAGTTTGGATTCTTGTCCAGCCGCAAAATATCATTTCCCGCTCCTGAGGTCACGGGCACTCCGCTCTCCAGCCGACAGACGAATTTCTGGGTATTGTATTCGTAGAGTGCCCAGTGCCCGTTGCTCTCCACGATGCCGAGAGCGGAATAGTTGTTTTCTTCATTGAGAAGAATCGGTTGAGGGGTCACGCGGATCGTGGTCGCCCTGTCTTGAAATACCAGCACCTCTTTTCGGCCCTGACAGTCTTCCCGCACCGGCTCGCGTCCCAGAAACAGAAGGGGAAACTCAATGATACCCGTGCCCGATGTCGAGACCAAACGTCCGTCGAGTGATTGTACCGTCACCCCGTCGCAGCCCAGCGGGTTTGCTTCCAGTGTTACGGAGTAGAGGCGTATCTTTGTATCGGAGACGGAAGAAAAGTTGGTTCCTGAAAGGACACCCGCCCGGAAGCCGATACAGATTTCCTTCGCCACCGAGACTTCCAGTTCTATGTCGAGTTCGACATAATTGAATGCGGTCGCAGGCGGTTTGTTTTCGCTATTACTAGCAGGTCTGCTGAATTGTAAGTTGCGTTCTCTCGCGATGCCCAGGCGGCTTGTCGTCTCAAACGCGTTGATCGTTCCAGAAGGAACACTACTGACATCACGCACGGCGGCTTCGAATACGGGGTTTTGGCGATTGCCCGAGTAATTTTGGTCAATGGCCACCGCTGCCTGTAAGCGCACTTTTTGGGGAAGACATCGCGGCGACAGACGCAGCCGGAGATTCGCGGGATAACTGAGAGAGCCCGGCTGCACTTCTCCATAAGAACCGATGGACATATCTTTTGCGCCTTGCAAGAGAATGTTCGGCACCGTCTCTTCGATAAAACCATAAACGGGGAAGTCTAATTCAAGTGTGACGTTCATCATGTGATTTTTTCGAGTGTTTCGGCGTGATAGTCATTGCGTCCAAGCCTGGCATCGAAGACATGGAGGACACCATTCGCCCCAAAAACAATCCGGTCGCCGCCGCCGGTCACGGGGCTTCGCAAAAAATCCACAGAGGACTTAAAGTCCCAATCTCTGTGTGTACAAAAATCTTCAAAAGGCTTTTGCCAACCGAGTGCCCGGTCATATCTTACCGGAGCATGCCGGTCATTAAAAAAGAGAGAGTCGCCTATCGGATGTTTGGGATCGTACCAGCCTTGATGATAAGGGGGACGAGTTTTATCATGGAGCTGCGGCATGGGATTGTCTTGCGGCGGCTCGATGTCGTCGCTCCGGTCGGTATCGAGATTTGTGGAGAGTAATTCCGTCTCATTAAATACATAGATGCCGTAAGGGGTGTATTTTTGGAGCCAGTCCCCCACAAGGGTTCCATCTTCCATGCCGGGAGGCTGTTCATGATGAAGGTCTTTTTGTTTGAGGGGATTGGGCAAACCCATATAAAGATCAAAATGTGACTTCCAGACCTGATAGGTCGGATTGCCGAGCGCGTTGTATCCGGTCTGTTCATCCCAGGTATGCGATCGCTCCACGAAAGGGGTATCCCACCAGTAATATCCCGCCGCGGCAAAGTAAAAGATGCCGAACTTCGAGTCGCAAAAACTTTGAACCGCTTTCATCCGCGAATCGTTGTACAGAAAGGTTGTTTTGTAATAGGCGGCGGCGATGTTCTGCCCCGTGACCACTTTGAAGCCAAAAGGCCAGATGCCGCCAGAGTCGATTACACTCTCCCCATTCGGCAACTCTTCAGAAACCATGGTGCCCGTAGCAAGAAGCACAGCCAGTTGTTCTTGAACGGTCGATTTCTCTCTGACCGCATCCGCACGGCTGCGGTTGAGTCCCACGATTTCTACTTGGATGGCTGTTACGAAATGGATCATCATCGGATCGCTGGACATCGCGGCTGCTTCCAGCTGCTTGTAATAAATCAGCGAGGCAAGCCGGTCGATCTCATTTTCGAGATGCCGGATACGTTTTTCATAGATATTGGCCTGCTGCTCGACCGTCAAGACCGATTCATCTTTTCCGGTTCCTGTGTCTTTGATGCCCAAGAGAGTCTTCATCAAGGACAACACCCCTTCTTTCGAGTTCACCCGCTGTTCCCCTTCGTTCCACCAAGGGGCCAGCGGATCGTTGAAGACATATTCTTCCACTGCGGGATACTTTTCTTTTCCATTTTTCATGACCGCAGAGCGTGCCGCCCCTTCGGTGATCCACTGTGCCGGTCCGATGGCGATGCCCCCCACTTTATTGACTTCGACAACCTTTGCGCCCGCCGCCCTGCATACGGTGCCGTCCAAAAGAACCATTGTGGATGTGTTGGCTTCTTTCCAGGCGGTCATGGCTTCCTCGACCGACTCGTATTGAGAGGGACGCTCTTCGCCGTACCACTGCTCATAGATGTCCGTACTCGGAATCCGGGATTTGACCGTCACATGCCAGACATCCGGCGAATACTCTTCCCACCAGATGATTTTGTTATTCCGGTGGCAGGAGAACAAGTAATAGTCTTCGCTGCAATCCACCGAAAGGGGATAGGTGTCGTAGTTGTTTTCCGCTCTGCCATAGGGATCATTTTGAAAAATGTTGCCGACATCCAAAATTTCCTCACCATCAATAAAGACCCGCTGCCTTTTGGAGCCGGCATGATAGGTGACCGCAGCATTGCCGCAGCATGAAGTGAAATACTCCTCTTGCATCAGAGTCGCTCCTGCCACGGGTTGTTTTTTGTAATACAACTGTCCGGTCTTGGCCGTATCGCTCCCCATGAGAACCACCGAATAGGCACCGCAGCATCGCAGTTCGGTGCTCTGTCCGGTGTAGCCGCCGACCGTGTACTGATAAATCCGATCCTGCCAATGGATTCGCACTTCGATGAATCCGCTGGCAAGATGATGGTTGCCGTATCCGTTGGAACAGATAAGATCAGGCACACAACCGCTGCTTCGCGTATAGTCTTGGCACACGGTGGGGGGCGGACGATCCACAGCACCAATACCGGTTCCGCAGCAGCCGCACAGGATCAATGCCGTGGGATGTCCCGGATAGGAGGAGAAGGATGTGTAGCAAGGGATACCGCCAAAAACATCTCCTGTCCAAGTGATCGGTTCATACGTCTTGACCGTCTTATTGAAATGATCGATCTCCGGCGGGCGGAACAGAACCGCGATGACATTTCTTGAACCATTCCCCTCGGACGAGGGAGTTTCACCAGTAAAAACCTGGTAAGAAATCCCATCGATACAGACACCGCGAGTGTCTACGGTATTGCACGGAGCAGGGTTACCGATAATGTTGGTGCCAATATGCCTCGCACCAAACGTTCCCGCCATCCCCGTGTTGATCGGGATGATTTTCTTGGCATAGGGATCAGCAATATAAACGGTCCCGGTCAGTCTTTTGTAGTAATGGGACTCCCCTTGCGTGACGCAGGCAATCGCTCCGCCGTACCCTTCCGGCGATGCCCACGAAATGCGGTAATACAAACAAAAGGCATCGGAAGACGAGCCGCTCACCCCGGCACTTTCCGAGGTGGCAATACAACCATACGTTCCTTGGACAGACCGTCCCCGATGAGGAAGCGTAAATTTGGGATCAACCTTGCCATTACAAATTCCAATGGTATTTCCCCATGCGGAACGTGTGAGATACCAGCTCATTCCCGATAGTTCTGCGGGTTTCACGGGCATTCCTGACCAATCTTCTCCTGTACTGATATCCACGGAATCGACGATTGCGCCCGTCGCCGCATTTTTGAGTCGAAGCGTGTTGCTGTAAGGGCATTGCTCCAGGAGAAAACGCTCAAGAATCACATCCTGTCCATCCTTCTGGACAATCGCCCCTTCCGCATCCGTTTCTTTGGTGACGTATTCCCCGTTATAGGGATTACTGCCGTAACTCTGATGGGCACTGATATAAACCGTTTCCGTGCTTGACCGGGATGCCGAACTGTAGCCTTGCGTGTTCGAGGAACTCGATGGCTGTGAAGAACTGTTGCCCGAACGATCCACAACCCGATTCGTCCCTCGCACGAGATGCACGCTCTGGGAAGTGAGCCTGAAGGTCGGCTCCGTCGGATAGCAGTCGGAACCGGGTGAGTGGATGTTGGAGTAATGGTCACAGTGGGCATGGGTAATGGTCCCTATCGCCGTAGGAAAATCTTCGGAACTACAATCAAAGTCAATCGTCTCTTCTTCGCAAAGGGTATAGCCGGATGCAATTTGCTCGCAGTATTTGACCCCCGCGGTTCCTTTGTAATACCGCTGCGAGCCGGCAGTGTCACCGGGATCCTCACAAGGGATCATGCATTCATCTTTCGTACTGGCGCAGCCTGCCGCCGGGGCGATGTTGTGCTCATTGCGAATATTGAGTTCTTTGAGGAACCGCCAAGGTCCGTATTCGATCTGTCCAAGCCCTTTGTAGTCCGCGCTCCGGTAAAAGTAGATCCCCTTTTTGTCTGTCTGACGCAGAAAATAATAACGGCACCCCTTGGCACAACCGCCGAATTGCGGTGCCTCTTCAAGGGCAAAACTCTCTTCCCATATTTTTTTCTGATAGACAATCGAACCATCCTCGTTCACTCGGGCATCGAAGAATGCGGACCGAACCCGCCCGGTTCCGGCAATGCTTACCTCGCCGCTCTCCCCTTCCGCGGGTCTGCGAAGGGAAGAGACATATTCAAGCATCGTGTAGCCAAACATGTCCTCGCAGCACGCAAAACTTTCCCGTGCGTACTGCTGAGGATCGGGACTTCGCCCCATCCCCCAGTCTTCGATCTTTTTATCCTTTTCAAACAGCAATCTGGATTCGTAGTCGGTTCCCAAGCCGACGAGGAGCCAGTCGCCGCAACAGTGCAAGCGGTTCAGGTTAGCGGGAATGACATGGGCTGCTCCGCTGCATTGATCCAAACTCTTGAGCCCTTTGTAGAAGACAAACCCCAAGTCTTCGGTGGACCAGTTTCGCAGGTCTTGATACGAACCTTCCCCTTGCACCCAGTCGTACCCGTTAAACCAATACCACGTTTTTCGGCTTGCGGGACTGCCGGATGAGCCGACCGAAAGGACATCGAGATGCCGGATCCCATAAGTGTCCGGATCAAAAGGGTCGTATTCCTTGATAAGGTTTTCAACATTTTTGGGCAACGTTCCTTCGGGGGAGCGCACCATCACATGTTCGGCACCTTCGGGTTCGCAAAAACCTGCCAAATCTTTCTTGCTCGGTTCGCGGGGCGGAGTCGCGTTGTAAGCGTCTTGAATACGCTGGAGCCGTTCTTGGTCGAGTTTGCCGCCGGGGATTTCCAACATGTCCAGGTTGGGAATTTCTGTTCGCTCCTGGTCGGAAAACCGCATCCACTGATATTGCGATTCTTTGTGCGCACCGTAGACGTAGTACGTTTGCACGAACCGCTGCCGCCACTTCGGGACACCCCAGTCATCCTGCTCGTCGAAACTTTTGGGCGGCGGATCGAATGCTGCAAGCAGGTCTGTCAGTGCTTCTCCTTCGCCCTTGAACTCTAGCGGCAGAAATGTTGGCAAGAGTTCTTTGCTCTCGACATTCCCCACATACCGGTACCACTTATTGTTCATGACGCGGGCATTGCGGTACAGCACTCGTACAAAGTTTCCGCAGAGGGAAAGATCAAAGCCCTGAATCTGCTGGGCGAGGGGTGTTGTCGGTTTGAATTCAGTGCCGCACCGGTGATATTGGGTGACTTTGTCTTCTTCGCACAAAAACACTTCCTGCATTTGCGTACCATTGTCTCCCGGCGGTCTGCATCTCTTTTCGGGGACTCTGCTGCGGGGTAGGATCGGTTTAATGGCAGAGGGGGCAATGTCCCCGCCCGGCATGTCCGGCATGGAATCCTGCGGGCATTTGTAGTCGGTATAGGAGGAGTATCGTTCGTGAACTCCTTCTGCCTGAAAGCCGCATCGCTTACCGTCTGTTCGCGTCGATTCAAAATCAGTGAGCCATGCCACACCCGCAAAACCGACCCCTAAGTGCTCCAGGACAGGACGAGTCTTTGTGGTCAATCCCAGCTTTCCTTCGCTGTCCCCTTCGTCAAGATCATAGTCGTCAACGATACCGCCGCCAGTGGTGCCGCCGATGATTTTGGGAACAACCTCCTCCGCAGTGAATCTCAGTTTGCCGGCGGGTCCCCATCGCTCCGTGGTCTCGGTGTTCATCACCGGGAAATGGACGGCTGTGGTTGCATACTTGAAGGTACTGTATTCCCGTATTTCGTTCGACTCCCCGTTGTACAGGAGCGGAAAGCGGCGGCCATCGTAAGAGCCTTCATAGAGCAGTTCCCCTTCGTTGTTAAAGATCACACATTGATCGACATCTACTTGGAAGCCAATGAGGTCCCGGAAGAGCGGAAACATCACCGTCCCCTTGAATCCGAGATCGGTAACACCCGGCGGCCTGACAGGATAGTGCCACACATAATCGCTTCCATGACCATACGGATCGCCCAGCCGCCATGAAAAAAAGTGCTTTGCATGATGTTTGACTTCGAACTCATCGCTATTGACCAAGAGCACGCCAATCGTTCCGTCCGAGGTAACCACCCAGATCGTGCCGTCCTGCATGACATAAAACTCTGCCCGCGTATTCGCGCAGCAGAGACAGCAGGGGCAGTTGTTGCTGCCCGCGAGCGGCGACCGGACGGTTTCGTAACCGTTCAGTTGTAAACCTGTTTTAGAAATTTTATTCATCCTTTCCAAGTATGGGCTAAACTGCTGTAATCCGTAAAATTCTCTCCGAACGTCCGCTTCGCCTCTGCTGGCGT
>Ga0099364_10009832_pt1 | contig 13237 bp, 9 predicted proteins | sample TergutTh196P3_FD_73070 | JGI IMG/M metagenome (GOLD analysis project Ga0099364, IMG submission 73070) | Microcerotermes parvus P3 segment gut microbial communities from Pointe-Noire, Republic of the Congo - Th196 P3 | ecosystem: Host-associated > Arthropoda: Insects > Digestive system > Gut ...
TGCCGACGGCTGGAACGGAACGACCGCTGTTCGGTTCAGGATTATGATTTTCTCAGCTTTGACCTCGATTTCGCCGGTCGGAATCTTTTTGTTAACGATTCCTTCGGGCCGAAGTTGCACGGTGCCTTCGACTTGAACGACATCCTCCGGACGGAGTGATCGAACGAGCGCAAGTTTTTCTTCACCAAGGCGTTGCGCAAAGACAACCTGCGTCAGGCCGTAGCGGTCTCGCAAGTTGATAAACAGGACGCCGCTGTGATCCCGCACGGAATCGACCCACCCGGCCAAGGCAACGGATCGCCCTTGATGTTCCTTCCGAATTTCGCCGCAAGTATGTGAACGTAACAACGCGAAGCCCCTCCCCTCTTTTCGTATGAAACGCCGTCGAATAAAAGGCGCAACCTGCCTTATTTTAGAGGCCAGACGGAGCCGTGTCAATGAGCCGGAGATTCGCCGAGAGTCAAACACGTGCGGTCGAAAGTGAAGCAAGTGGCGACAAATTCGACTTAACTCCTTGAACTGAACTTCAAGCGTTCCATTTCAGTTCTTGCCAAAATAGGAAAAATGTGTCGTTATTGCAGAGATTGCCGATTGTCGGAATCGCTCTGGCGCTCGCCTTCACAATTGGTCGATAAGAAAACTGGATTGGGCGCTTGCCTTCGCGCGGGTCTCCACACTCTACACCCTATAATCTCCCATGGGCAACCCAACGCTTCGACTTTTGGAATTGGACGAGCAGCACAACGAACTTCTCAACCGTTTGAGCGAACTGGACCGACAGGTCGTCGTTGTCCTCGAAGAATGGGCGCAGGTCAAGGAGCTCGCCCAAAACAAGGAGGAGAAAAACGCCGAGGAAAATCGTCGTTCGGCAGCTTAGGAGCCGTGTCAAAATAACTTTTACAATTTCGTGTTTATTAAGAAAGAGCCATCGTTGCGCTGTGCTCCATTCCGGCTGTTGCGAAATAGGGATGGAGCGCAGCGCAATGACGGAGTACCGTTGTAAATATTATTTGGGCACAGTTCCTTGGCCGCCCCGCCTCGTGGGACGCCGTTCGAATCCGTAACGACGAAAGCGGCAAATAACAGGGCGAAAACAAGGAAGTATTGGCGAAAATCGCATGAGAATCGTTCCTTGTGCGGCTCGGCGGAAGCAACGACGCTGCATTGCAGATTGGTTGGCGGGGAAAATGCAGAATCTTGTTTTTTCGGCAAAACACCCTCGGTTTTTAGCAAATCATTTGATTTCCTGCGTCATTTCCCGCAATAATCGATGGCGCGGGCCAGTTCGCTTTTGAGTTCCGGACGCCGAACGATACGGTCGATATAACCATGTTCGAGAAGAAATTCGCTGGTCTGGAATCCTTTGGGCAGTTCCATCCGGAGTGTTGCTTTGATGGTGCGAGGCCCGGCAAAACCAATCAGGGCTTTAGGCTCTGCAAAAATGACGTCGCCGAGCGAAGCGAAACTCGCTGCGACGCCGCCCATCGTCGGATTGGTAAGCACTGAGATAAACAATCCGCCGGATCGGTGAAACCGGGCAATAGCGGCGGACACTTTGGCCATCTGCATGAGGGAGAGGATTCCTTCGTGCATTCGGGCGCCACCGCCGCTACCGGAGATAATGATAAGCGGCAATTTTTCCTCGGCGGCCCGTTCGGCGGTGCGGGTCAGCTTTTCACCAACAACGGAACCCATGCTACCCATGATGAATCGGGAGTCCGTTATGACAAGGGCGGCTCGTCTGGCCCGTACTCGGCCGAGGCCGGCAACAGCCGCTTCTTTGAGGCCCGTCAGAGCTTGATCGTCTTTAACGCGATCGGGGTAAGAGCGTCGGTCGAAGAAACCCAGAGGATCGGCGGGGACCAAACCGGCATCCCACTCTTCGAATGTCCCCTCGTCGAGGACCTGCTGAATTCGTTGCTGCGCCGATACGGTCCAATGGTGATCGCATTCTGGACAGACATTCATTCGGCGCTCCGCCTCTTTTCGAAAGACGGTTGCCTGGCAACCGGAACAGCGTACCCATAGTCCCTCCGGCACACCGCGTTTGCGACGCGGAGCGTCGTCGTGGATAGGTTCATCGACGGGAAAATCTGACATAAAAAAACGGAATAAGAAGGCTGGTATTGTAAACGAACCAGAGCCTTTCCGAAAGGTCCCCGGCGACGTCAGGATTTCTGTAGCCGCACGTCGCTCGGCAGGTTGGCGTCGACTTCTTTAACCTCGTCGAGGATTCCCTTGACGACGGCAAGGGCGTCGACCTTGTCCATCCGGGCTTTGTATCCGAGTAGTAAACGGTGATTCAGCACGGCGGCGGCAACGAGGCGAACGTCTTCGAATCCGGCGGAAGGCCGTCCGTTCAAGAGCGCGGCGGTTCGGGCGGCTTCGGCCATTGCGATAGCGGCACGCGGCGAAGCACCGAAGGTGACGTAATCCCGAACAACACGGGGCGAGTCCGGCGAGTCCGGATGCGTTGCCGCAACGAGTCGGGCAATGTAATTCGCAACCGCCGACGGCAGAAAAATCCGTTCCAGCGAGGCGAAAACGTCTTGGAGCGACTCGGCGGCGAAGATTTCCTGTGTTTCCGGCGGCGTCCCGTGACGGCGAGTCGTGATGATGTCTTGCAGAACGGCGGCGGACGGCGATTCGACGTGCAGTTTGAACAGAAAGCGGTCGAGTTGGGCTTCCGGCAGTGGGTATGTGCCTTCGAGTTCAATGGGATTCTGCGATGCCAACACGAAGAACGGCTTCGGCAGCGGTCGGGTCTGTCCGAGCAACGTCACGCAGCGTTCCTGCATGGCTTCGAGCAGGGCTGACTGCGTTTTCGGCGACGCCCGGTTGATTTCGTCGGCCAAAAGAATGTTCGTAAAAATCGGTCCCGCCTGAAAGACCATTTCGCGTTGTCCGCCGTCCGTTTCCTGAAGGATGTTGGTTCCCAGAATATCGCCGGGCATCAGGTCCGGCGTGAACTGGACGCGGCTGAACGTCAAGCCGAAGAGATCGCCGAGAGCCTTGATGAGTGCCGTTTTGCCGACGCCGGGCACGCCTTCGAGCAGAACGTGTCCGCGGCTCAAAATGCCGATGACGACCATTCGATGCAGGATGGGACGTCCCAATAGGATACGGTCCAACTCGGCAAGGAGGGATTTGATTTTCTCGGAAATCGGCTTGATTTCTTCCGGTGTGAGCAGTACAGTCATTTTAGGTCCAGAGGCGTCATTGAGGTCATTTGCGTGCTTTGCTTGACAATTTGGAGGAGTTTGGCATCGGGGCGTGGTCAGTTTCCACCTCGGTCTCTCGATGTGCCAACCGCTTCAAAGGTAATGCACGGAGGCCAACGATATTAACGACTGTTGACATTAGAGCGTATTAAAAATGGGTTTGGGCTTTCAGGCCTTTCATTGATCCTGCGTTCCTTACGGGACGAAGGAAACATCCCAATCTTTAAGCGTTGCAAAACACCAGGCTTGTTGCACAACAGCGGACGGAACTTGAAAAGCGTGGTATGTGGAATTTGGACCGTGCGGCACCGGGGGGGGTATTTTAAGCAATTTTGTCGGTTTGGGAAAGCCCGAACTTCACGGACAGTGACATTCTTGTTGCTCTTTTCCGGTCGTGGCAGATTCGCGGTTCATTAGCGCCAACGATTTTTACGAAGTATTGGGAATTCGCTTTTTCCAGCCGGTCCAGAATCCGTGATGAAACAGCGAAAGCACAATGAAAAATTCAAGGCGCCCCAACATCATCAAACAAGCGAAGAGGCATTTGGCCGGTTCGCTGAAGTGACCGAAATTCCCTTTGGCACCGACCAAACCGAGACCGGGTCCAATGTTGTTCATGCACGATAATACCGCACCGGCACTGTCGATCAGTTTGCGGTCGCCGTCGACTCGCAGTGTTCCCCATGTCGTTGCCGGCTCAAGAGCCAGGATAAACAGCGTTGCCGTAACAAAAACGACCGCCATGACGCTTAAATGTACGAGAATCCGTTGAATGACGTCCTTCTCCATCGGCGTACCGTCGAGCAACAGCGGTCTGACGACGTTCGGACGGTATGCTTTTTCGATTTCCTGCGGCAATAACTTCCAAATCGAGACGACACGCAGCACCTTGAATCCGCCCGCCGTGCTGCCGGCGCAACCGCCGATAAACATCAACAGAAGGAAAACGCCGCAAGCGAATCCGTTCCATTTTTCGTACTCGTCCGTAACGTAACCGGTCGTCGTTGCCAACGAAACGACGTGAAACAGAACGGTACGGGTCGGCGTCTCCGTCGGATTGTCGTTAACTCCGCTACAGATAATCAGAATGGTCGCAACAAGCACGATGCCGAGATAGACCCGCCATTCGGTATTGTGGAACAGCCGTTCCGGTTTGCGGAGGACGACCCAATACAGTAACACAAAATTCGTTCCGCCGATGAACATGAACAGCATCAGCGTCCATTCGATTCCGACGGCACAGGAATAACCTGCGTCCGCAAAGTGTCCGGCGCTTGCATTAAACGTACTGAAACCGGCGGTCGCTACGGTGCCGAAGGAATGACATAAGGCATCGAAGAGCGTCAAGCCCTGTAAAACAAGGGCTGTCGCCAGCAAGATATTGAGCGTAACATAAATTTTGAACAATGCCTTGGCGAGCAGTTGCATTCGTTCACGGGGACCGGACTTTCCGCTCCATTCGAATCGCATCATCGTTTTGCCGAAGGTTCCGTGACCGAGCAGCGCAACGAAAAGCACCATAATTCCGAGCCCGCCGAGAAAATGCGTCGTGCTCCGCCAAAACAGAATACAGCGGGGCAGCAGATCGGGCCGTTCCAGTTCGCCGAATATCGTTGCGCCGGTCGTACTGAATCCCGACTGCGATTCAAACAGGGCGTCGCAAACGCTCAACGGTACGCCTTCCATCCGCTCTGCGCCGGACAGCAGGAACGGCAACATTCCAAGGATCGTCGCCAAAATCCAACTTAACACAACGATCGCGGTTGCTTCCTTTCGGGAAAAGGACTCCGAAGCACCGCGACCGAGAAAACGCAACAGGAATCCGGTTGCGAAGCAGATTGCCATCGATGCAATCAGGCCGATGAAGCCGCTCCGTTCGTTGTCCCACACGCCGCCGAGAGCCGAATGTGCCCACGGCAGGCTGAACAACATGCTCACGCCGAGAATATGGCAAACCGTGCCGAGGAACCCGAAAACGAGCGGAGAGTTCATGAGGGAGACTTTTCGTTTCCAGTTTTCTGATTCTGTCTACTGTCCTCTGAAAACTGAAAACAAGGACGTTCAAAATCGGAGGTCGGCGCGGAGCGACTCCGGCGTGTCGTTTTTCAGTGATTTCAGCAACTCCAAATCCGCCGCCGTCCATTTTTTCGGGAGAACGACCGACAATTCGACGAACAGGTCGCCGACCTCCGATGAGGTCGCGGATTGGGGGAGGCCGCGTCCACGTAATCGGAGTTTCGTTCCCGTCGAGGAACCGGCAGGTACGGTAACACGAACATTTTCTCCCGGCGTCGGCACGTCGATTTTCGCACCGAAAACGGCTTCTTTCAACGAAACCGGAACGCGAACGTACAAATTCTCCGCTTTTCGATGGCAAAACGGATGCTCGTCGACATGGACCGTCACCAAGAGGTTCCCCGACTTGCCGCCGCCGGTGCCAGGGTTGCCTTGTCCCGTCAGTCGAATTTTCCTGCCGTCTTCGATTCCGGCGGGAATCGTAACGGAAATCTTTCCTTCCTTGCCGTTGCGACGCAGGTTCATTTCCACGACACCGCCGAGAACGGAGACCATAAAGGGAATTCGTAATGTTCGCTCCAAATCTGTTCCGCGAGTCGGACGGGGGCCCCCGCCGAAATACGAGCCTTGTGTCTCGTCCATGCCGCCGGCACCGAATATTTTGATGAGATCATCAATATCGAAATGTCCGGTTCTGCCGCCGGAAGACGAGCGAAAATCGTGAAACTGTCCCTTCGGACCACCGGCACCGAACGACCACTGGAACGGTCCCTGACCGCCGCCGGTGCCCATTTGGTCCGGTGAAACGCCGAACTGATCGTAAATCCGGCGCTTTTCCGGATCGTTCAATATATCGTAGGCTTCCTGGAGTTTTTGGAACTTCTTCTTGGCACCGGTATCGTTCGGATTAACGTCCGGATGCAATTTTCGTGCAAGTTTCCGATAGGCTTTCTGAATCTCCGCTTGTGAAGCGGTCTTCGGAATTTCAAGAATTTTGTAATAGTCGTCGTTCATTGGAGAATAATGGGCATTCAGAGCCGCAATCGTCAGATTGCGACTCTGAAATCTCGCTACATCACGTCGTCGACGGTATTCCTACAGATACGGAATCCGATGACGCTGGAGACCGTTTCAGGATTGCTGCTGTTTCGATACGCACTGCGGGTTGCCTCAGCCCCGAACTGCCAGGCGCCGCCCCGCAAGACCTTCGCAACACCGTCCTCCGGGCCTGTCGGATGTTCCTCTTCGGTGCATTGCTGGTAATAGAAATCGCCGTACCAGTCGTTGCACCATTCCATCAGGTTGCCGTGCATATCGAAAAGTCCCCACGAATTCGGCTTCCTTTCGCCGACCGGTTGCGTTTCGCCGGAAGAATTGTCGAAATACCAGGCGTATTGACCAACCTCAAGAACCTGATCGCCAAAGCACCACGGCGTGATACTGCCCGCACGGCAACAGTATTCCCATTCGGCTTCCGTCGGCAATCGATAGCCGTCGCCGCCGAGGACGGTAACGTCCGCCTTTTCAATGATACCGTTGGTCCGCTTTTGGACGTTTTCCAAGTCGTAGTACGGGGAAAGCCCTTCCCCGTCGCTCATTTTGTTGCAAAATTCCGCTGCGGAAAACCACGAAACGCTGTCGACCGGACAACGAGGATTGTCGGTCGAAACGCTCGGATTGAACTCCATCACCTTGCTGAAATCCTCCTGCGTTACCGGATAAACGCCCATAAAGATCGACTTCTCAATGTGAACCCGGTGCTGCGGATGCTCGCTATTGCGGAGAAACTCATCGGATTCGTGCGATCCCATATAAAAGCGGCCCGTCGGAATACGCCGTAACTTCATTCCGCTCGGAGCGGTGAAAGTCGTCAGTTTTTCGATGCGTTCCTGTAAGTTTTTCGCCTCCGGATCGTTCGCTTTCAATTCCAGATAACGCTGGACGCAGGAGAGCAACGGATTGTATTGCTTCGTCGAAATCGCATTGCGGATTTCGCGGATCAGCGAATCGACTTCGGTAAGACATTCTCCGGCTTCGACGTAGAGCGTCCGCAGTTCGTCGTCGAGCAACGGACGGGGAACCTGTTCCAGAATTTGCTGGACTTTCTCGTACTTTTGAGCGTCGAAGGCGGCTTTTGCCTGACCGCGTACATTGTCGGTGTAGGCTTTGATGTCACGGCGTTCCTTTTGAACGACCGCCGTCATATTTTTCGCCCAGTCGCGGAACGAAACGAACAGCGGATGATTGACCATCGACATCTGCTTGAGAATCGGCAGCGTTCTGTCGTGTCCGTACTGTTCGCGAAGTTTGAGAACCTGCTGCTTCTGGGCGTTCAGGTTGGCGAGCATCTGGTGTTTCAGGGCCAACAGATCGGCGTTGCAACCGCGGCACTGCCGGAGCCAGAACGGATTGGCCGATTGGCAACTCAGGCAGGGTTCCATATAGGAGCGTCCGCATTGGGCACAGGCCCGGTCAGAGACGGAGATCGGGTGTGCACATTGCAGACATTTAATGTCGGGCAACGGAGCGGCAACCGGTGCGGACGGTGTAGCAACCGGTGTTTCGGCAATCGGCGCGGCGGGTGGTGCTTCGTCAAGCGGGGCTTGCGCGATAACCGCCGATGGTCGAACGAGGTCGGCGACCCGTTCCAGAGCGGTTCGGAATTCGTCCATTGAAGCAAATCGGTCCGCCGGATTCTCCGCCATGCCCTTGCGCAGTACGTTCCGTAGCGGTTCCGAGACCCGGTTTTCGTCGTGTTCTTTCGGTGATGCACCCGTCACGGCGTAGGCCAAGCAAGCGGTCAGTGCCCAAATGTCCATCGCCGCTCCCAAAGACTCCGAAGCACCGGCGAGGCGCTGCTCTGGAGCCAGGTAATCCGTCGAACCGAGCCGAGCGGCATCGAACCCCTCTTGGAAAAAGGACGGATCCCGAAAGCGTCCGAAGTCGGCATCGGTCAGAGTGATTTCATTGGCGCTGAAAAAAATGTTTTTCGGTTTGAGATTCCCGTGAACGAACCCGGCTTGGTGCAATGACGCAAGGAGCGAACAGAGCGACGCGAAGCGCTTCGTTGCAAACCCTTCCTTGATCGGTTTCGATGGCGTTGCGGTGTCCCAGAGACTGCGAAGGGCACCGCAACACTCACGTAGCACCCAAAGATGCTCGGCATTCCGTCCGACTGCGACGACAGGGAGCAACGGCACGCCTTGACCTCGCAGGGATTCCCATGCGGCGATGTCCGTTCTGAAGCGTTCGGTGCAAGCCTCATCGCCGTAAAACGCCGTTTTGTAGCGTTTCAGAACGAGTTTTCGCTTTTTGGCCCGATCAAAGACATCCCAGGTTCCGCCGCCGTCAATTTCCCGCCAAGGTTCTTTCAGCGTATAGATTTCCGGCAACGATTCCAAAAACTCCAGCGAATCGGACTCAGATTGGGACGCAAAATTGTTCATCGGTGGAACGGGAGGCGAGGAGCGAGGAACGAGGGGCACGACCCGCTTGCCCTGACTCTCGATCCTCACCGCTCCCTATTATAACTTCAAATGGCAAGATCGGCAATCCAACCGGCAGTAGAATTTCTCTTCTCCTTATTGGCCTCCGTGCAGATAAAAACTTCAATGCCTTCCTTGGAGTTCGTCGATTTATTCAATACCTTGCGCCGTCGTCGGGGTTTGGTAGGGTAGGCGTTTTTCACAAAATTTATCGGCCTCGACGGTCGTTTTCCCTTTTTTACGATCCTTCTATGCCGAATTGGCTGTCGCTCACCTATGAAAATGATCGGTTGATGTTGCTGTCCGCTAAGGGACACGGCAAGATAGTGGTCTTCGAACGGTCGTTTTCCTGCTCGCTAAAATCGGAAAATTCCACAGAATCCGTGCAATCCCTCAAGCAAGGCGAACTGGCGGAATTCATCCAAAAGCACCGTTTGGCGAGATCGGAAACCGTCGTCGTTCTCGGTCGCGGCGATGTCGAAGTCCGTCCAATGGTCTTTCCGCCGGTTCCCGTCGAAGAATTGCCGGATTTGGTCCGCTTCCAAGCATCGAAGGAGTTCAACGCCTACGACCCAAGTTCGCCGCTGGACTTCGTTATCACCAACAAACTGGAAAACGTCTCCCGGAGTACGCTTTTTCCCGCTGTCCGGGTCAAGGGCAAAACGGTCGTACAAAAGCCCGTGCCGTCGATGGGAGGACCGAAACATATTCTTGCCTCGACGATCCGTAGCGAAACGTTCCGAAACATCCAACAACTTTGCGAAGACCTGAACCTGAGTCTTCGCCGGGTCGTGTTGCGGCCCTGCGAAGTTGCATTTCTCTGGCGGCGTTCGCCGGAGTTCGATCCCGGTCGAACCTATCTTTTCGTCGAACTGGACGAAACGGAAACGCCGCAGACGGTCCTGCACCACGGACAGCCGGTCTTTATGCGGTCGCCGAAAATCGGCGGTTCCGATAACGGCTCCAGTCCGGATTTTGCGGCGAAACTGCTCGCCGAACTGAAGCGGACCCGAATCGCCGTCCGCAATGAAATTCAGGGCGTAACAATCGACGAAGTCGTCCTTTGCGGCACCGGCGAGCATTTCACAAAACTGTTGGACCCGTTGGAAGAAGGACTCGGCGTTCCTGTTTTGACCTTCGATCCGTGGAAGGACATTCAACGGGGCGACGTATTGAAGCAGCAACTTCCCGATTCGCCGGAGCGCTTTGCCGCCCTGATCGGAGCAACGCTCCAAGTTGCACGGAGCGAACCGAGCGACATCGATTTTTGCAGTCCAAAGAAACGCCCGGAATCCGTCGGACAGCGGCAATTGATGACCGGTATCGTCGCCGCCGTCCTGTTTCTCGTTATTACGTTTGTCGGACTCGGTTGGTACAGCCGCTCGGTGCTTCTTGCCGACATCCAGAACATTCAGCGGGAATCCGCCCGTCTGAGCGCAATGGCACCGGGTGCCATTGCACAGCGCAACCAACTTGCGGAAATCGAAAAATGGTTGGCGGACGATGTCAACTGGTTCGAACAACTCGAATGGCTGAGCCGCAACGCTCCCGGTTCACGGGATATGATCCTTAACGACTTGACGCTTTCCGCAAACAGCGGCGGCATTATGACATTGAAAACGCTCGTCAGGGATGCGTCGCTCTTCGCACCGATGGAGGAGAAACTGCGTGATGACGGTCATCTTGTCCGTCCCGGCGAAAAAGGGGAGCAGAGAGGCAACGCCCTGTACGGATACCGATACGACCTGTCGATTGCGTTGTCAAAGGCCGCCGCCGCAACTCCCGAAACGCCTCCGGAGGAAGTCGATGCTCCCGATGTCCCGGAAACGCCGACAGAACAAACACCGCCCGCCGTGTTGCCCTTGGCGGACGATAGCAAGGAAGGGGAGGAGGAATTATGAGCATATTAGAAAACCTTTCGTCGCCGGAGAAGCGGGAGAAGTTCCTGCTCGTCGTTGCCGGGATTCTGCTTGTTGCCGTCATCGGTCCGATTGCCTACGGTTACTATTGGACGGATATGAAACGCTTGCGTTTGCAAAAGACACGAGCGGCAGACAACCTCAAAAAATTGAAGGAGGATACACGCAACGCCGACGAGATTAAGGAACGCCTCGAAAAACTGACGGCGATTTCGTTGCCGTCGAACAATGATGTTGCGCAGTCGGCGTATCAGAATTGGCTGCTCGATCAGGCAAAAGGTAGCGGATTGCGGGAAGTCAAGGTTGATCGCGGCTCAATGCAGTCGGTCAAAGAGTTTTACAAAAAGTACACGATGACGCTGAACGGTCGGGCGAGTTTGGCGCAATTGGCGACTTTTCTCGAACAGTTTCAGCGAAAGGATCATCTCCAATTGATCCGCACCATTTCGGTTCGACCGATACGGGAATCGCAGGAAATGGACGTGATGATCCGGTTCGAATCGCTCGCCCTGCAACAGGCTCCGTCGGCGACGACGCTGACGATGCGCGACAAGGTGAACGCCCTTTCGGCGGATGCCGGGAAAGCGATGCACAAGGCGATCACTGACCGGGCGCTTTTCTCGGCGTATGTTCCGCCATCGCCGCAACGTACTGCCAGTGCACCGTCTCCACCGCCAGCACCGCCGAGTTTTGACCATGCTCCGTACACTTATGTTATGGGGGTGACGGAGGTCGACGGCAAGTTGCAGGCGTGGTTTGACGTCCGCACGGAGGCGAAGCAATACCGGCTCTATGAGGGCCAATCGTTCCGATTGGGCGGTGCCGTAACTTGTTACGTAAGAAAGATCGACTTCGACCGTGTTACCATTGAAGCCGCCGGCGACCTCTACACGGTCCGAGTCAGCAGATCCCTCGTCGAGTATGAGGATTGAGTTATACTGTAGCATGGCAATAAACTAACATTGTCGGATCAAGAACCGCAAGTGTAGGCAGGCGAAACTTGCGGGTAAAACCTGGCGACATGCACAACCACCCGCAAGTTTCGGCACCGTAATGTTTCTTGGGCATCTACACTTGCAGTTCTCGTAAAATAGCCGTTCAATGTGGGCGCTTCGCTATTTGATCGTGAAGTCGTATCGGAAGAGTGCCGTCAGGAAACAAAGAACGCCGATGGTAAGAGACATCAAAGCGATGCCGAGACACACTTCGAACAGTTGCAAGTTTTGTTGCGGTTCCTTGCCTTTTCGGAATTTCCAGAACAAGAAAGGAACGGCGACGATGACCAGTCCGAAAACATTGACGGCAACGGCGTAATAGATCGTCGATGCACCGCCGATGCCGGGCGTCGCCGGAGCCGTGAAAATCAAGGCGTTGACCGCGATCAAGACAAGCAACAAGATGCTCCCTAAACCGAGACTCAGCGAGGCACCGATATCCATCGGTTCACGCGGACCAGCCTCCCTGGCCGGTTTTTGTTTTTTCTCTTTCGGCTTTTTTTCTCGCTTTGCTTTTCCCTTTTTCCCCGATGTTTCGACGACAGGAACAACAGTCTCCGATTCGGTGGCCTCCGTTTCCAAAATTTCCGATTCGGCGGTTTCTTCACCGAAGTTTCCCGCTAGAAAACTGCTCGGAGCCTCGGGAAACTCCGGTTCAGAGGGAGCGGAAACCTCCGGCGGAGTCTCGCCGAACCCGCCAAAAGCGCTGTCCGAAGGCTCCTCAGATAACGAGACCGGCGCATCGGTGAAAGCCCCAAAGTCAAAGGAGTCGTCCGTTTCCATTAGCGGAACGGAATCGTTGACGTCAAAAGAAAGGTCTTCCGATTTTTTTTCGTCGGCGTCAGACACGGAACTCTCCTCGAATGTTGATCTTTGCTGAAGAACAGCGGCCTCCCCACAGACTCAATCTTACCTTATTTATCGTCGAAAAGCGAACATTCATTTTAGCGTATTTTACGCTACCGGGGAGTCGCGGCGTCTTTTTTACGGAAAAACTCCTATAATCGTCACCAACGAACCGACGAATGGAGACTTTTCGGAGTTTTTTTTCGGAAAAATCCGTTTTCTCTCAATGCGGGACGTATAATACGCCGGGCAACCGTTGGTCTGCGGCGTCCGCCTTACCCTTTGGAAGATTATGTTCCGGTACAACGGTATCATTCGAAACGCAGTGCAACGCACCGTCCTCTTGACGGCGGCGCTCGGCGTTTTGCTGACCGTCGGTTGCCGGAACACGGGAGGACAAACGACCGCCATTGCTCCGCTGACTCCAGCCGTTCCCGTTCCGCCCGACGTTCCGCCGCCAATGTTTCTCGGAACCGACGCCTCCCTGTCCGTTTCGCCGCTTCCCGAATCGGCGATGGCGTTCCGACCAATCACGCCGGAAACGCCTGCAATACCGAGCGATAAAATTCCGGTCGCTCCACCGCCGAACCTCCAAGAAAAGGTTGACGACCTCAACACGAAAGTCGCCTCGCTCGAAAAGAAATTGATCGAAAAGGACAAAAAATTGTCAGAAAAAGACGAAGAACTGAAGCTCGCCCTCCACCCCACACCCACTCCCCAAAAACCCAAAACCGTATCCCGGGCTTCCCCCGCCC
>Ga0099364_10009833_pt1 | contig 13237 bp, 10 predicted proteins | sample TergutTh196P3_FD_73070 | JGI IMG/M metagenome (GOLD analysis project Ga0099364, IMG submission 73070) | Microcerotermes parvus P3 segment gut microbial communities from Pointe-Noire, Republic of the Congo - Th196 P3 | ecosystem: Host-associated > Arthropoda: Insects > Digestive system > Gut ...
TATTTTCGTCTTTTTCAGAATCTGGGTTAGCATCGTAGTTTTTCCTACCTGACGCGGTCCCATAATCACCTGAATCAACTTCCTTGGCTCCCTTATCCTCCTTCTAATCAGTTCTATATGATTCCTTTCAAACATATTTATAAATTTTTACTCAAAATAAAGCGCAAAAATACTCAATATATTTTATAAAACAACTCAAAGTAATAAATATTTTTACTCATTATATTTAGTATTTTTGCACAATACAATGAGTGAATATAATTATCATGTTGAGTATAAATACATAATATATTGAGTATATTTGCTTTTTGTAATGAGTAATTTTACTCAATATATTGAGTAAAATTAGATTTTGTTGTCATATTATTTTATATTTTTTTGTAATTCAAAAATTTCATCTAATTTTGCATAAAAATTTTGGACTTATACAATGAAAGAATTTAAAAGACATTTAGTAACCACAGCGCTGCCTTATGCAAACGGCGGCATTCACATCGGTCATCTTGCGGGAGTTTATATTCCTGCCGATATTTACGTGCGTTATTTGCGTTTGCGCGGGCGCGATGTAATTTTTATCGGCGGCAGCGATGAACACGGCGTTCCTATTACTATTCAGGCGCGAAAAGAAGGCAAAACCCCACAGGAAGTTGTGGACAAGTTTCATGCGCTTATTAAAGATTCGTTTGAACGATTTGGTATTTCGTTTGACATATATTCGCGCACGACATCGAAAATTCATTATCAGACGTCTTCTGAAATTTTCAGGAAACTGTACGATGACGGCAAATTCGTGGAAAAAGAAACCGAGCAGTATTACGATCAGGAAGCGCGTCAATTTCTTGCCGACCGCTATATTGTCGGCATTTGTCCCTATTGCGGCAGCGAAGGCGCTTACGGCGACCAGTGCGAAAAATGCGGCTCTTCGCTCAACGCTACCGACCTGAAAAACCCTCGCTCAACGTTAAGCGGCTCCGAGCCTGTGATGAAACCTACAAAACATTGGTATTTACCGCTAAACGAATATGAACCGTATCTGAAAGAATGGATTCTCGAAGGTCACAAAGAGTGGAAAAGCAATGTTTACGGGCAGTGCAAATCGTGGATTGATATGGGCTTGCAGCCGCGAGCAGTTACGCGCGACTTGGATTGGGGAATACCCGTTCCCATTGAAGGTACAGAAGGGAAAGTACTGTATGTGTGGTTTGACGCGCCAATAGGCTATATATCAAACACAAAAGAACTGTTGCCCGACAGATGGGCAGACTATTGGAAATCGGACGATTGCAAATTGGTGCATTTTATAGGAAAAGACAACATCGTATTTCATTGTATAATTTTCCCGATGATACTCAAAGCAGAGGGTTCGTACATTCTCCCTGAAAACGTGCCTGCCAACGAGTTCCTTAATCTCGAAAACGATAAGATTTCTACTTCAAAAAATTGGGCTGTGTGGCTTCACGAATATTTGGACGATTTTCCCGGAAAGGAGGACGTACTGCGATATGCGCTTACAGCTAACGCGCCCGAAACGAAAGACAATAATTTTACGTGGAAAGATTTTCAAGATCGCAACAACAATGAACTGGTTGCTATATACGGAAATTTTGTAAATCGCGCGTTAGTTCTTACGCAGAAATTTTTTAACGGCGTTGTTCCGGAAATTACTGAATTGAATGATTACGACCGTGAAACACTGTCGGAAATAGCCGTTATTCGCGCCAATGTTGAAAAATCGCTTGATAATTTTCGTTTTCGCGAGGGTTTGAAGGAGGCGATGAATCTTGCGCGTCTCGGCAACAAGTATTTAGCCGACACCGAACCGTGGAAAATTGTCAAAAGCGATGAAGCCCGCGTAAAAACAATTTTGAATATTGCTCTGCAATTAGCGGCAAATATGGCGGCGCTGTCCGAGCCGTTTTTGCCGTTCAGTTCGGCGCGGCTCAAGCAAATGCTTCTAATGCCGCCAACAGATTGGGATTGCATTGGAAATAGCGACATATTGCCAGCAGGTCATAAACTCGGAAACGCCTCTTTATTGTTTGAAAAAATTGAAGACGAGGCTATTGAAAAACAGGTACAACGCTTGTTGGATACTAAAAAAACCAACGAAGAGACCTTATCTTTAAATTCGGAGACGCCTCTACAACCGTCAAAACCCGACGTCAGTTACGATGAGTTTTCTACAATGGACATTCGCACAGGAACAATTATCGAGGCTTCGCGGGTGCCTAAAACCGACAAATTATTGAAATTGCTGATTGACACGGGTATTGACAAGCGAACAGTTATTTCGGGCATTGCAGAGCATTTCAGCGTTGAAGAACTTCCGGGAAAACAGATCTGCGTACTTGTAAACCTTGCGCCGAGAAAACTTCGCGGAATAGAATCGCAGGGAATGGTACTGCTTGCGGAAGACACAAACGGAAAATTTGTGTTTGTAACTCCCGAAAATACAGTAACAAACGGAGTAGTAGTGAAATAATAAGTTTTAAAGGAACGACTGATTATCACCTCATTTCACAAACAAAACAACTATAAGCAGCAAAGGTAAACGTTTACGGACATCAACGAAAAAGTATTTTCAAGATTCCAAATCAACTATTTCTTCGTTGAGTTTTGTTATTTTGTCGTTTCCTGTTTCGGTAACTATAAATGTGTTTTCTATACCCACTGCGCCGGTTCCTTCGATAACGAATTTTGGTTCAACAGCCAGTGTCATTCCCGGTTCGAGTTCTGTGCGAGAACGCGCTCCAATAACGGGAGCTTCGTTGACTTCTATACCAACGCCATGACCTACGAAGCGCGCCTGTTGGCTAATTCCCATGAAACAGTCTTCTAATCCACTGTTTTTGGCTATTTCGAGCGATTTGTTGTAAATATATTCGCAGACTGCGCCCGGACGCATCATACGCGCAATTTCGTCCTGTATTTCAAGCGCTGTTTGATGTGCGCGATATGCTTTTTCCGACAGTTTACCGATAGAATATGTACGCGTCATATCGGTCATGTAGCCTGTAAAATTGCCGCCCATATCAACCATAACGCTCATTCCGCGCTGCAACCGACTGTTTGTTGCTCCCACCGGAATTGACGGGTGTATACCTTTTCCGCCCAGCGCAAAATCGTAGGGCGATGCCACGCAGGCATTGTTGCCGGCAAGTATGCTTCCCACGAAAATTTCCAAACTTTGACCGAAAATCCTGAAAATACCCAAACTGCCGGCAAGTCGCATTTCCCGTTCTAATTCTATGGAAAGTTCCAAATCCGTCATTCCTGAACGATATAATTCGGGAATTTTGCGATACACTTCGGCATGAAGCCTCCCCGAACGCCTAATCAATTCTAATTCAGATTCGGTTTTTATGCTTCTAACGCGTTGTATTGCAGGCGTTCCATTTATTATCACAGACGATTGAAAAATTGCCTCGTAGCGCAACCATTCGCTATGCGATAACGTATCGCCTTCAAACATTATACGCTTGGGTAACGGAATACCATTTTTTTTCATTATTTCCGTAATTTGTTCGGGCTTGCGAACATAGTGCAAAGAAGCGGCTTCCAAGCCTAAAGGACGACGCACAAAGAGCATGGAAACGCCATCAAGAGGAATATACAAATAACCTGCAACTACCTGTCCTGTAAAATAATACATGTTTGCATTGGACGTAACCAAAAGAGCGTCCGCTCCGACAGATTGCATTTCACTACGGATTTTTTTTTCCTGTTCGGTCATATTTATAGCACGTTTTAATAATTTTTACAAAAATGTTGTTAAAAAGCGTTTTTTACATCATTGATTGAAACGCCGAGCAATTTTTCGAGAATTGGACTCAAATCATTTTCTTCGCCGGAAAAATGGAAAATAGAATGACGATGTGTCAATGACTGTGCGGGTTTCAGGAATGCCGCAGGCGACACGCTTTCAAGTTCATGGAAAGGTCCCATTATACTGCCATCGTCCAATGGACCATCATTATAAGCGTTGAACGCATCGCCAGTCATCGGGTCTCTTGCAGGATTCCATTCCTGATTCAAATATATAGCATTTGGAGACACATCAAAAGTAGTGATAGTGAGGTTTTTAGTGGCAGGATTATAATTTCCGGCTATTGCCTTAGTGCGTATTCCATTCAACCCCAATTTGCTGCGAAATTTTCCGTCTGTTTTAAAAAATATCGTATTGCCGCGTATTATCAATCTGTCGGCAGGTATTTCCCCAAAATAGTCGGAAGTAACAATCATGCCCATTTGTGCTTCGTCGCCTTCGTTAAAAGGTATCACCGTCACCGCTTCGGGCGACGGATTGTACATGTCGAGCATCCAAATACATACAGTACCTGTTTCCTCCGTCCATTCAAAATCGTTCAGATTGGTTATTCTGTTATCGGTATGATAAGCAACCATATTCAACGCAGGATTTGCGTCAATACCCAACAGACTATAAACTTCGGCGTGTTCTAACAAGGTAATTTTCCTGTCTACATTTAGTCTGAACTGTGTTCCCAAATAATTGGTTACCTGCATTTCCTTTTTCATAACTACATTTTTCGCATCTGATGAAACCAAGTCCCATGGCTCAATATCAATCGGCTGGGGCGTATGCCAGTTTTCAAACGCCTGATTGGCGCTCGGCGCAAAATAAATGGAAAATTTTCCGCCTTCGGGACCCAGCCAAAAACGGTTTTCGCCACCGTAACCGTTCATGTGCGGGTCAATAACATCGGAATCAAGAACTCTGTAATTTATAAATCCAACGCTATTGCCCGATAAGCCGTTTGCAGTGCTGGTAAATACTTTGCCCTGATATTTTGCCGATACAATAATTTGCGACTTGTCGTTGTTACCGCTCAAAACTATCAAATCGCCGTCTTTTTGCTTCAAATAAACCAAATCGTAACCAAAAGTTCCTTTTTCAAAACTATTGCTTTTAGGATTGTTGCAAGATAATGTCTTCATTATTAATAAAATAAATAATACGTAACTAATTGACTTTTTCATTCATATATTGTTTTGATAAATTACATTATACGCAAAAAATCAAAAAAAGTTACAAAAAAATTTTTATTCGTCTGTGCCTGATTCAAAAATCTCTTTAGTACATTACAAAATTAAAATTTCCCTTTATAACATTTGTAGATAAACAAAGACTATTAAATACGGGTTGGGATATATCGCTGACACATTATTAAATCTGTCAGAATGAACGTTTTTTGAGATATTTTAATTTTTGTCATGTACTTAAATTTTTTTTATATAATTTTTTTTTTTATCTTTGCATCAAAATTCAGATAGATAAAAATGCAAGAGTTTGAAGAACGGATAATATCCGTAAACATTGAAGAAGAGATGAAAAAATCGTACATAGACTATTCTATGTCGGTTATTGTATCACGCGCTTTGCCCGATGTACGCGATGGTTTGAAGCCTGTGCATCGGCGGGTGTTGTTCGGAATGTCCGAATTAGGGGTTAATGCAGGCAAACCCCATAAAAAGTCTGCAAGAATAGTAGGCGAGGTGCTTGGTAAGTTCCACCCTCACGGCGACGGCTCGGTTTACGATGCTATGGTTCGCATGGCGCAGCCTTGGTCTTTGCGTTATCCGTTGGTTGACGGACAGGGCAACTTTGGCTCTATGGGCAACGACGGCGCGGCGGCGATGCGTTACACGGAAGCGCGATTTTCGAGAATTGCCGAAGAAATTTTGGCTGACATCGAGAAAAATACGGTTAATTTTCAACTGAACTTCGACGATACCCTCGAAGAGCCGGTTGTGATGCCGTGCGGTTTCCCAAACCTGATAGTCAATGGCGCATCGGGGATTGCTGTGGGAATGGCTACAAACATGGCGCCCCACAACCTCACGGAAGTCATTAACGGTATAATTGCGTATATTGACAACAACGACATCACTACCGATGAACTGATGCACTACATCAAAGGTCCCGATTTCCCCACAGGCGCCATTATACACGGCGTTCAGGGTATTCGGGAGGCTTACGAAACAGGACGCGGCAGGGTGGTTATTCGCGCAAAGTCGGAAATTGAAGTGCAAGACAGCGGTCGAGAAGTCATAGTTTTCAACGAAGTGCCTTATCAGGTGAATGTAGAGCAGTTGGAAGAAAATATCGCCAAACTTGTTAACGAAAAAAAGATTGAAGGAATATCGTTTGTAAATAATGATTCGGCTCGCGGAAAGACGCGTATCGTGGTAAAACTCAAAAAAGATGCCAACGCCAACGTCGTTCTCAATCAGTTGTATAAATATACGCAACTGCAAACGGCGTTCAGCGTCAATAATATAGCATTGGTTGACGGTCGTCCGCAGCAACTCAATCTCAAGGATTTGATACGTTATTATGTAAAGCACCGTCACGAAGTAGTTGTACGCCGCACCGAGTTTGAACTCAAAAAAGCGCTTGACCGTCTGCATATTCTCGAAGGATTGTTGATAGCGCAGGACAATATTGACGAGGTAATCACAATCATACGCGCCTCGGCAAGCCCTGCCGACGCCATTATTGCGTTGATAGAACGTTTTAATCTTTCGGAAATTCAGGCGCAGGCAATAGTTGATATGCGTTTGCGACAACTTACGGGTTTAGAGCGCGACAAACTGCAAGCCGAACACGCAGAACTGACCAAATTGGCGGCGCATCTGCGCGAAATTTTGGCAAACGAAAGCATGAGAATGGGTATTATCAAGGACGAACTGACGATTATCAGGCAAAAGTATGGCGACGAGCGCCGTACAGAAATAAAACCCAATGCCGAAGAGTTCAACCCCGAAGATTTCTTTGCCGACGATGATATGGTGATCACGATTTCGCATCTGGGCTACATCAAACGCACTCCGTTAGCGGATTTCAAGACGCAAAGCAGAGGAGGGGTAGGCTCGAAAGGAAGCGCCACGCGCCGCGATGAAGATTTTCTCGAACACTTGTTCCATGCCTCGATGCACAATACTTTGCTGTTGTTTACCGAAAAAGGACGCTGCTTCTGGGTGAAAGTTTACGATCTGCCCGAAGGCACTAAAACATCGCAGGGACGCGCAATTCAGAACATTATCAATATTGCCGACGACCAAGTGAAGGCATATATTAATGTAAAAACGCTCACCGATGCAGAATACATTAAAAATCACTATATTGTGATGTGTTCGCGAAAAGGAATAGTTAAGAAGACTTCGTTAGAGGACTATTCCCGTCCGCGTTCCAACGGTATTAACGCCATCACTATCCGCGAAGGCGACAGCCTTATCGAAGCGAAACTTACCAACGGCAAATGCGACATTCTGTTAGGCTCGTATTCGGGTCAGGCTGTGCGATTTCCCGAAAATAAAGTACGCGATATGGGACGTACTGCATCGGGGGTGCGCGGCATAAGGCTGAAAGAAGATATGCCCGAAGACCGCGTTATCAGTATGGTATGCTTCGACCGCGAAGACAATGCGCGAACTATTTTTGTGGTATCGGAAAAAGGTTTCGGTAAACGTTCCGATATTGAAGATTATAGAATAACCAACCGCGGCGGTAAAGGCGTTAGAACTATCAACATCACCGAAAGAACGGGTAATCTGATAGCAATTAAGGCTGCAAGCGACGACGAGGATTTGATGATAATCAATAAATCGGGGCTAACGATTCGTATGCACGTGTCGGACATTCGCGTTGCAGGACGCGCCACACAAGGCGTGAAGCTGATAAATCTTCGCAACAGCGACAGCATTGCTTCAGTAACGCAAGTACCGCGCTCTGAAAATGAAGAAGAAGCCGTTGAAAAACCTGTGATGGACGAAGTTATCGAAGATATTGGAATTATAGAAGACGAAATCATCGAAGACGTCGAAGTAACCGACGATGCATCAGATGCACGCGAATTTTGATTTAAAAAATTAACAATGGCTCTACGGCATTTTGTGTGGAATTATAGATATGTAGTAACGAAATGTATTTAGAAAAATCACGCAGTGATGCCACTCTATTAACCGTAGATTTAAGTCTACGGACTTTGGAAATTACGTACCGCCCCAAGTCGGGCAACGACGGCAGTTTGCGCTTATATAAAGTTTCGTCCCGTGAGGAATATCAACACTGAATGAAGATTGCATGGCGTTTGCATGTCTTGAAGAAAATGACTGGGCAGTTTGCTCATCGGGTGCCGACACAAAAATGTATCTTGTATCCAAGTCGAAATAAAGCCTTTCGCCCTGATAATAATAAAAATAAGACGATGCAATATGAGATTTTACGCCCACATTTTCTATCATCTCATTTTCTTCATCTCGTATGGTGCAGGTTGTAATGAACCCTGCCAATATCAGCAAAATGGCTGATTTTATAAAAAAATATTTTTTCATGATCGCGTTTTTTATTAATTAATACTTTAATACCATATAAATTCTTCAGAAGGATATAACATATATCCCCAATCAACACTTCTAAACAATTCTGTTTCATAGAAAATGTTGGTAATTTCCATCGCAAAAAGTTCTGTTTCTTCGGTAACACTCACGATAAAAGACAACAAATCATATTTATTTTTGTTAATGATTATACTGCCGGTTTGCTCCGTCATTTGCACAAGCAACACCTCATCATCTTCTTTTTTCAATGTTAAGTGAATGGTGTAGCCTTCTCCTGCAAATTTTATTCCATCTAAAGAATTGAAATATGGTCCGATAATTACATCGCTGTTCTTATTTTTTATATCTTCCAACAACTCTAAATACTGTTCTTCGGTTAAGTCCTTATTGATACTTAACTCTGTCCAGTAACGGCGTATAGCAGGTCTATCATTATACTGGAAAGCTCTATCTTCATAGTGGGTAATAAATTCTCCAGCCGTTATGCCCCGTTGCAGAATATCTTCCGGCACATGAGGTTCTTTCACCCATAAAGATGCACACTGCGTGTTTAAACGAAGATACCGCTTTTCATAGGTGGGTGTGAAGGGGTTTGTCGTATAATCTCCTCCTTTATACTGATAATAGTAATAAGGGGTTTCCATTCCCTCTACAGGAGAGGTTTCTTGTTTTCCGCAGCCAGCAGCCGCAAAAAACATCGTGCATACCATATACAGCAATATTGCAGCTGCGCCTCCCTGCTTTCGCTCAAGAGGATTTTTATTTTTTTTTGTCATTTATTTTTTAACTAAAAAATTTAAAATTCATTTTTTTTGTTCCTTATTTTCAGTTACATCGCTGAAATGGTTAGCCACCCGTCATCAGGAACGCATCTTACCGGCTCTTCCATTGTGCTTATTTGCCCATAAACAACGCTACAGGACAAAAGCAGAAAAAATTTTATTAAAAAAGACTTATTCATGATTTTTCAAAGATTTAAAAAGTAAAAAATTCTTATTATCGTTATAATATAGCCTTAGTTCGTTTTCTTTTAAAGAAAAGAATTGTGCTGAATAAAAAGCAGCGTTATAAAGTCTTCCAACTACAGTTTCGCCTACTTCGGTTCCTCCCAAAGGTCCAAACTTTATATTAAAAAAGATGTCTTCATCTTTTACAAAATAATTAGTATCAACATTATACGTGCCACAAAGTTTATTTGAAGATGTTACGACCAGAACGTTACAGTCGGAACGGGGGCAATAACATACAACATTTTCATCAAATTCAAGGGATAAACACTCCCACTCTGCATACACTTCTACCCAAGGATATTCATTAAGCGTGCGCCACTTTTGAACCTTGCAATTAGGTTGTAAAATTGGTTCAGGCTCCATCATATCGCCGGTTTGCATATCTACTATGCCAGCCAATTTCCACTTGGTGCCATTTAAACTTGTCGGTTCTTCCAGCGATGTTGGATCTTTTTCTCCATCTTTCGCATCGGTCGCCACATCGGAAACATCTGTTTTTCCTGTAGCTGTAGATTCCATGCCGTCCTCTTCATTCATTTGGGCGGCTTTGTTGCATCCGGCTATTACTACCGCCATCAGCAACCAAAATAGTACATTTTTTTTTATTAATTTCATTTTTTTTGTTTTAAAAAATTTAACTTTTTTGAATAAATACATCTTTGCCGTGCGCGTTTACAACGCGTTGATAACCGTTGAATATTTTCAATAACACATCAAAACCTTTTTGAAAATTGTCATAAAAAAATATCTCCATCATATACGGAAATTCAAGGCACGTTTCCAACAGTCCTTCCGTTGAAATATTTGCCAATATAGCGTCCGGTACCTGCAAGGCGGCAATGCGCTCCTGAACGATATTAGGGCGCTCCCAATCGTTCATTCCTGATATATCAGGAAATTCGTACTTATCCGTGATTTTTGCGCTATAATTAGACTTTCGGCTCTTGGATGCATTTTCGCCTACAATTTCTCCATTATAAATCCGGAAAATCAGTTCCCAATTTTTACTTGTCGAATAAAAATTCTGAAGGATGCTCTGATCATAATCAACCGGCAAGATATTTTCTCCATTTTCAAAGGAAACACAACGTAGGCAGTTTGAATAAAGAGAATAGACATGATAAACTGTTCGTTCTTGCCATTCTCCTCTATAAACAGATGCTTGGTGGGCTACCATCCAATTTGTATATGGATCGGAATCAAGGGGGAATGGCTGCTTTCCAACGTAGTCAAAAATAAGTTTATCAATCCTTTCGTTTAGCCATTCAGGAAGCTCTTCTCTGGTGACATCAACGAAGGGCGCTGATTCCATATTTTTGAAAAAAGTATTCCCATCAATCACTTGCGGCGCTTCTTGGTTTACGCTGCACCCGCAAATTATAGTTACCATACACAGCAGCATTGCTGCTATACCTTTTTGCGCAATGCGTTCAAAAGGATTTTTAAATTTTATTATTTTCATTTGCTATAAATTAAGCGATAAATATTAATTCCCGCTAAGAACCGATGATTGCCACACATCCAATTCCTGTCCCTTTTACCAGTCGCAGTATTGCTGAGGGATCCACAGCAGGCGTTCAGACAGAAGGAATATCCCTCCCGATTGGCAACGCCTGTGCCAACCGTTTTCGTTTTCCGATACGCTGTAGACGTCCGTTACCGGAGCCGCAAGCCATATTACCATACTTGGCGGCTGCACTTGCAATGCAACTCTTACCCCCTTACGCAGATTATGCGGCAATCTGCTCCGGGGGATTATACTCAAAGATAAGATACAGCAACCGTTTCAATTTGAACAGCCCCGCTGAAAGTTCAGGAATAAAGCACACAGCGGTACTTGCCCTGAATAATTGCAATTCGGGTAACCTATGCTCAACCAGATCTGAAACAATCGTCTGTATCAGCGCTTTCATAGCGCATATTAAATTATTTAGTTTCATATTTCCTAAAATATATTTAGTCCTTTACTCTATAGATGCAAAATCACCCCAAAACGTTGCATGATTTTTGCATTTTTTTTAATTTTTTTTTCAAACTTTTTTTCTTTCAAACTATAACTCTAAGATAATTAAGTATATGGCAAATTTTGCTGCCAAAAAATATTTTTGCAATACAAGTCCGCTCAGTACATTTTTTGCAAAAAACACAAATTTATGCACTGATACATTTTTTCTCTATGAATAATACAGGTTAGGGTCGTCGTGCAGCGGCTATATCAGGATATTTTTCATAGAAGGGTGAAAATAGCGCCTCAAAATATTTTTTAACCAAATATTCTGCTTTTTTTTTCAAAAAACATTCTTATCTTTGCCCCTTAATTTTAAATTTTATTTCATAATTTTAATCAAAAACAAAAACAAAATGGAGATTTATAATTCTTTTAGACATGTAACGCTAATAATCAGCGTTTTGACAGTTTTTTTATTGTCGCAATGTACTCGTAGTACGTTACCTACATTGCCCGTTTTTTCGCCTGAAATTCTAAGTGTTCAGACAGAAGGAAAAAGGGTTAAGATTTTTTCAAGTTCGGCAAACGAAAACGAAATGCTTGTCGAACAACCGGATATCGTTTTCCAACAGGATTTTGAAACTGAAAACCTGTTGATAAACATTTATCCTGAATTTCAGTATCAAACAATACTTGGCTTTGGCGCTGCATTTACCGAAGCGGCAGCAGTCAATTATTCGCTGTTAAGCCCCGCTTTACAGCAAGAACTTACTGAATTGTATTTCGGCAAAAGCGGCATAGGCTTTAATTTTTGCCGTACGCACATTAATTCCAGCGATTACGGGATTGATGAATATACTTACGTAGAAGACGGCGATGTTGATTTAACTACGTTCAGTATTGATCGGGAAAGAAGGGATATTTTGCCGATGATTAAGGCTGCACTTAATGTTAATCCTGATTTGTGGCTTTTTGCTTCCCCATGGTCGCCGCCTGCATGGATGAAAGACAATAAGATTATGATTCAGGGAGGACGTTTATTACCTGAATATTACCAAACATGGGCAAAATACTTTTCACTTTATTTGGAAGAGTATAAAAAAGAAGGCATTGAATTTTTCGGTGTTACCATTCAAAATGAAGCCAAGGCAGTGCAAACATGGGAAAGTTGCATTTGGACGGGTAAAGAGGAAGGCGATTTTGCTGCAAATTATCTTCGTCCCACCCTTGACAAAACTGGATTTGGCAATGTAAAAATTATGATTTGGGATCACAACAAAGAGCGCGTCATGGAGCGTGCAAGAGAATCAATGTCTGTGCCTGGCGCTGAAGAAGCAATTTGGGGAATAGCACACCACTGGTATTCAGGCGACCATTTCGATAATTTGCGAATGGCTCACGAACTTTATCCTGACAAACCGCTTATTGCTACTGAAAATAGTTGTGGCGGCTCTATAATAGGAACAACCAACTGGTGGAATCCCGTAGAACGTTATGCTAAGGAAACAATTGTGAATTTCAATAATTTTACGGCGGCAGCAGTTGCGTGGAATCTAATACTTGACCAAACCGGCAGACCGGTTCATAACCGCCAAGCGGGTGGCTCGGCTCCGGTTATTGTTGATACGGACACAAAAGAATTTATTCTCACATCAACTTATTATACAAACGGTCATTTCAGCAAATTTATTAAGCGCGGAGCAGTTAGAATAGGCAGCAGTTCATACAACGATGCTGTTAAAGCGGCAGCCTTCATTAATCCCGATGGAGAAATTATCGTAGTGGTTCTTAACACAACCGAAAGAGATGTTACTCCGAAAATTCGTCTGAACGATTGCACGGCAGACTTTAATATGCCAGCCAAATCGCTGCATACACTGATTATTCCACCAATTAGATAGCCTTCAATAAATTATCT
>Ga0099364_10009834_pt1 | contig 13236 bp, 14 predicted proteins | sample TergutTh196P3_FD_73070 | JGI IMG/M metagenome (GOLD analysis project Ga0099364, IMG submission 73070) | Microcerotermes parvus P3 segment gut microbial communities from Pointe-Noire, Republic of the Congo - Th196 P3 | ecosystem: Host-associated > Arthropoda: Insects > Digestive system > Gut ...
ATAAATCTGCCGATTTGGGAGACAGTATAATATTTTTTGATTTCAAAAATTTTGCAAATTGTTCTTTGGTAACCTCATTATATGCCATATCTTTTTTTATAAATTCATTAAGAAGATTTTCCTTATTAATTCTATTAACATATTGCATCTCTTCATTTGAAAACTTATATGGCAATACCTCAATATCGGGTTTTATACCTATTTTATGAATAGACTCGCCTGATGGAGTGTAATATAATGCTACTGTAACCGCTAATCCTATATTTTTACCTATTTCAAATGACTGTTGAACTGATCCTTTTCCAAATGTTTGTTCTCCCACCAAAGCTGCACGTTTATTATCACGTACTGCTCCGGCAAAAATTTCAGAAGCCGATGCACTTCCCTTATTAATTAACACAACTAATTTTTCTTTTGTTGCAATAGGATTTTTCTCTGCCTTAAAAAATTTTTCAGGATTTACACCTTCTCGTCCTCTCGTAGATACAATTGTAGCACCCTTTTCCAAAAACATATTTGAAACCTCTATGGCAGAATTAAGCAAACCTCCGGGATTAAATCTTAAATCAATGATAATTTTATCAATTTTTTTCTTACGAAACGAGGCAAGAGCCTTTTCTACTTCAGATGAGGTATCTACAGCAAAACTCTTTATTCTTATATAGCCCACATCTTTATCTTGATGCGGTGTAATGATACCATATTCGACGTTTTTGATTTTTATGGAAGCACGTTCCATTTTAAAATCAAGAGGTAAATCATATCCGGCTCTTCTAATTTGCAATGTTACTGTTGATTTAGGATCACCTTTTATAATACGAATAACTTCATTGAGTTTCATACCCTGTATAACTGTATCGTTAACTTTAAGAATTACATCTCCGGCATGAATTCCGGCTCTCATCGCAGGAGACTCATCTATGGGCGATACAACTACAATTTCATCGTTAATGCTTGTTACCTCTATGCCTACTCCAACAAATCTGCCGCTTGCGGCTTCTTTCAATTCTTCAAAAGCTCTTTCATCTAAAAATCTCGAAAACGGATCATCAAGTGATTGTAACATGCCATTTATAGATCCATAAAATAATGTTTTAGTATCCGGCACATTCACATATTCAGTTTTCACAATACGAAATACTCGATGAAAATAGTCGAGATATTGATGTGAAGGTTCTTCTGCCGAGATTAAAAACGATACATTTACTCCTAAAAATAATCCTACTAATAAAGTAACTACAGCTAAATGCAAATTGCGTTCTTTTAATTTTTTAAACATTTTTTTCTCCTGTTAATCGTTAACTTATTTACTGGTCATAGCATAAACACCATCCCAATCATCAGAAGGGGGATTTATACTAAATTCATTACATCTTTTAACATATAAACCTGTAATTGCATCTTCAGGTTTTAATTTTAGCACATTTTCAAATGCAACTTTTGCTTCTTTCCATTTTCTACTTTCATATAAGGAAAGAGCATTACTATAATGTATCAAAAAATTTTCATCTTTTTCAGATAAATCTTCTTTTTTACAAATAACCTCATATATTGGAACAGGTAAAGCCTTACCTATTACTCTAACAACATCTGCTTTACGACCAATAATATAATCCTTAGCCATAAGATATGTGGTCTCGCTAACCATAATATCGGTACTATAAACCTTATTAACACCTTCAAGACGAGAGGCAAGATTTACAGCGTCACCCATAACCGTATAATCCATTTTACTTGAAGAGCCCATATTGCCTACTATGGCAGGTCCGGTATTCATACCCATCCTAATATAAAGCTCATTTTTCCCTTCAGAACGCCAAAGTTCTCTAAGCTCTTGTAATTTCTTTTTTTGATCTAAACAGGCAAGACATGCCTTAACAGCGTGATCGGGCATATCAAGCGGAGCTCCAAAAAATGCCATTATAGAGTCGCCTCCATATTTATCTACTGTACCGCCATATGATAAAATTATATCGGTCATTGCCGAAAGATATTCATTCAGTAAATGTACCAATTCAGCCGGAGTTAAACCCTCAGCTATTGTTGAAAATTTTGCAACATCAGAAAAGAATATGGTTATTTCACGCTGCTCACCGCCCAATTTCATAGAACTGGGATTTTTTATAATTTGATCAATAATACTTGGAGCAAGATAACGAGAAAATGCCGATTTTATAAACTTTCTCTTACTTTCTTCATTCATGTGTTTTGCAGAAGTAATTATAGCAGCAGGAATAAAAACTGCCAAAGTATATCCAAAAGGATCACACCAATAATTTCCAAAAATAAATATGCATAACATAACAATATTAACTAAAATAATTCCAATTACAGCAGATATTGTAGCAAACTTTGCGCTCAATCTTTGAATAAGCATACCGGCTGCTAAGGCAAAAATAATAATTATAATCATATTCAATTTTGAATCTATTTCTTTAATATACTTACCCTGAAGAATAGTATTTACTACATTATGATAAACTCCAACCATAGCATATTCATTAGAAAGAGGCACTTTTCCAATATCCACAGTACCTGTAGCCGTTAATCCGGTTAAGGCTACTGCACCCTGTAATTTTTCTGTTTCATCTATGACCTCAAATGCACTCATATTTGATAAATGATGATGCAAGAGTGCTTCGTACATCGGATTAGGATCATTTGCAACTTCTTTTTGAAGATATTTTATTTCTTCATTGATAGGAGAAAGTAAAGATTCAAAATATTCTGACTTCTGTTCTTTAAGTGTTGAAATTTCCTTTTTTATTTCTCTACGTTCTTGAACAGAATTTTGTGTAAAATATTCTTCGTACAAATTTTTTATTGAACTATTCAATGAATTCATCAAGTCTTTAAATCTTCCATGTGTCTCATTATCAAAAAAATTATACACACTCCCATGAAACTTATCATAGTCTATAAGAGAGAAAAAAGGTAAAATCTTAAAACTATCTTGTCGTGGACCGAAACCGGCCCAGTTTATCAACATCATGCCACGATCATCAATTGGAATTCTTATATCTGATATGGTATCGTTAATTGGATTTAAAGCATTTTTTATAATGATGTGTTTACCCGGAACTATTTCTATAGAGTTTTTATCTGCACGATAAATGTGTAAAAGCATTACCATAGAAAGATTAAAATAAATTCTATTGTCGACTAATTCAATAAGTCTTACACGACGCACTCCTCCATCAGAATCGGTATCTCTATTTACAAATCCAAACGAATAAGCCGACTCCATAAATTCTATTATAGGATAAGAAATACTTTGTGTAGTTGAATCAATAAGCGAAGCATATTTATGTAAATCTTCTTGAGGTATTTCAATAGAACTCCTTTCATTAAATCGTTTCTTGGCATTTTTGAATGCTTCGGTCTCTTGCAATTCAACAACCTCTATTACAGGAAGGTTTGGGCTCATACTATATGATAATACAACTCTACCCATTTCCTTCATTGCCTTTGCAAATTCCATATCATTGTCTATTACAATACCGTTTATTTGTTCGGGTGTAACCCTTCCATGTGCTGCATATCTTTCAATATTTTGAAATTGTTCAGGTATAACTTGAAGAGGCGAACTATCTAAAAACATTATATCAAAAACAGCTAACTCTGTTCCTACGCTTTTATAAGTTTGAAAACCTTGTCCATAAACATGCCTTGGCCAAGGAAATTGTCCTAAAGAATTGGTACTATTATCATCAATATCTACAAATACCAAATTTTCCCATTCTTGAATTGAAGGTTTTAATGCAAAATAAAAATCATAAAAACTATAATCTATCCTTTCATATATGCGAGATAAACTAAAAAGGGCAATAAGAATAAAAGTCACCAATGCTATTATTGGGACAAAAATTTTGCCTTCTTGGATTTTTTCCATAAATTCCATGAATCGTTCTTTAAACATAAAAATCTCCGATTTGAAAAGAGTATGGCATTGTGCCATATTTTTATTTATATTTTTGCGGATATATTAGTCAAGCAGTAATAGAGATTTTATTCTATATTAAAACTATTTATTTGTACACTTCTTTGGGCGAGTTATTGTTACTAGCATATTAGTTAACGTCATTCCCATGAAGATGGGAATCTATTGCCGGCTCGTTTAAATCAATTCCCACCTCATCATCTTCAAGTTCACTTTCTATTTCATCTTCAAAAAACTCATCTTCTGTTTCACTTTCAGTTTTTTTTTCAAGTTCTTCTTCAAATTCAATTCTCTTATCTAAACCAATACCCAAATACTCTTCTTTTACTTCAAAATAAAAAAGGTAATCATCATACTTATCTTTCCCCATAAAAATCACATATTCATCTATTCCCTCGCCTTCCAAAACCATAAATGGTGTATTATCTTCTAAAAATACGGATATTTTTTTAATACCTGCATGTGCTTCTGATGGTATATCCTTACGAACATTGATCCTTACCACATCATCACTTTCTTCAGGTTGTATTAGTTTTGTTGTTTTCTTTTCAGAATTTAATTTAAATATTATAGTTGCATATATCGGATATGACAATTCATTTACTATTTCTACTGTCCAAGCTCTTCTAACACTACAATCACACCCCATCAAACTAAATGGAAACATCAACATTAATATAATTATTTTTTTTAATGTTTTCATAATCTTTTTTCCTCTTATTGCCTATTCCATAATAATTATAAATGTTATTGTTTTTACTTTGTCAATTGTTTTTTTTGATTTTTTATATATTGGGGTCAGAGTATAGTGTTATCAATACTAACAATTAGTTATTGACAAGAAATCTACTTTATTTTACATTACTAAACATCAAGTTTTGGAGAAAAAATATGACTGTACTGAATGTAAACAATGTAAAAGAAAAATTGGATATTATTTTGGAAGAAATTCAAGAAACATATGAACCATTAATTATTGCCGGTGAAAAACATTCGGCTGTTTTAATTTCAGAACAAGTTTGGCGTTCTATTGAAGAAACTTTATACCTATCATCAATTCCGGGTATGAAAGAATCAATTATTGAAGGCATGAAAGAAAAAATAGAAGATTGTGCATCTACAATCGAATGGTAAAATGTATAAGATTATATATTCGTCACAAGCACAAAAAGATGCAAAAAAAGTTGGCAAATCGGGTTTAAAAACCAATATCGAAAAACTTATAAAAATTTTGCAAAATAATCCATATCAAAATCCTCCGCCATATGAAAAACTATTAGGTGATTTAACTAGTATTTATTCACGAAGAATAAATATACAACATAGATTGGTGTATCAAATATATGAAAAAGAAAAAACCGTTAAAATTATTAGAATGTGGACACATTATGAATAATTTTTTTATCATGTTGCCGACTGCATCATATTCATAAGTCTTGCCATTGGCGTTTGTTACGACCATATTAGTTCTCGTCATTCCCATGAAGATGGGAATCTATTGCCGACTCGTTTAAATTGATTTCCTTATCCACACCAACACCTACATCTTCTTCTCTTATCTGAAACAAAAATTGCAGGTCATTTGCACCACCATAAATACTTTTACCTGTATGTATAATATAATTATTCATTTCAGCACCCATTAGCTGCATAATTAAAGTATTATTATTTTCTTTAAATACCGACATCTGGTAAATTCTTGTAGAAGCATTAGGTACTGAATTCTTGGGACCATTAGAAATCCAATCTACTCTTATTTCATTTGGTTGTATAGAGTCAATTTTGCTCTTTTTCCCATTGTAAAATATATTCTCGATTCTTACAGAATACGACAGCTTGTTTTCAATATCTATATACCAAGTATTGGCATCGTAATCTCCATCTATATCAGGAATATCCAAACACCCTGAGTTGCAAAATAAACTGAAATTAAATATAATCACATATAATATTATTTTTCTCATATACCCATACCACAATATTTAATATTAACTCAATATAATAAAAATATTTTATTATTCAGCATTTATATCGTTTTGATTTTCTGCAAGTTCATCAAGATTACTGCTCTTATCTATGCCTAAACCAAAATCTTCTTCTTTTATTTCAAAACGAAAAAAAACACGGTATTGTCTTTTCCCTGTATAAATCACTTTTTCGTCTATTTTTGCACCGCTTAAATAAATAAGTGGGATATCATCTAATGTAAATACCGATATGTTATTAATATATTCACCGGCTTTTGTAACATTGTTATCAGATTTATTTTCTGCAATAGTATAACTAAAATCTACACCGCTTAAAATAGTTCTATCCACATTAAGATTATTTTCTTTATTTTTGATAGAAATACGCAAATCATCTTGTGTCTCATTTTCAATGTGCATATAATAATATATATAACCTCCATTACATCCGAAAAAAGAAATCATAAGAACTACGATATATGTACAATTAATAAAATATTTTCTTACCTTTTTCATTAGTTCCCTTCAATTTTCATTACAATTTAACCACTCGCCCACTCCAAATTCACTTTCTATTTCATCTTCATAAAATTCTTCTTCAATTTCACTTTCAATTTTTTTTTCAATTTCTTCTTCAAAATTAATTCTCTTATCTAAACCAATACCTATAAGTTCTTCTTTTACTTCTAGGCGAAAGAAATAAGCACGATCACCCTCCCTATAACAAATAACATATTCATCCATCATCTTGCCTTCCAAAATTATAAGAGGTGTTCTATCTTCTGAAAATATAGATATTTTATTAATTATTGTATGGACTTCAGGATTTCCAAAAATATAATGTTCACTTACAACTCCATCTTCTCCAGGAGCTATGGGACCTAATGTTCTTACCGGTCTAGATCTAATAATTACATTTATATATATTGTATATGATAAATTATTTTTTATACTTATATGCCAAAAGTCCCCACCACCACAAGCATCACATCCTGCCAAACTAAATAATAATATTAATATTAACCAAGTTCTTATTTTTGTTTTCATATCTGTTTCCTCTTATTATCTATTCCGTAATTCATAATAATTATAAATGTTATTGTTTTTACTTTGTCAATTGTTTTTTGATTTTTTATATTTTGCTTTGACCCCTTAACACCAAAGTTTCGTATTTTACAAAAATACCACATGAAAAAAGGGGTGATTTTTTCAAATTTTACATTTTTTTTCAAAAATCCCAATTTTTTTCAAAAATTTTTTACATTTCCCCAATCTCATTCGTTTAATATATGTAAGAGAAAAACTTTAGCAAAACCGCTTGCCGATTTGTTAAAGTTTATATATATTATAAGGAGACATATAATGAAAAGTATAAAAGTCTATTTTGACGAAACAGAAGATATTCTTGATATTCGTCGTGATGATGTGTTTAAGGCAGTATTTGCTCGTAATAATAAAATTTCAAATGGGGCACTTTCTAAGCTAATTTCTGCCCTCATTTATAAAGAGGTTAAAGTATTCACTATAAATGCTAATGAACTGCCAATAGACAATATAAAGGATAAGCAAATCCGTCTTGATATAAATTGTAGAGCTGAGAGTGGTGAGTACATAAATGTCGAGATGAGTTTGAATCCTAAGCCTTTTGAACCTGTTCGTTTGGAGTTTTATGCAAGTAAACTTTTTACAGCTCAGGATATTAAAGGAATAAAGAGAAACTATGATGATTTAAAACAGGCTTATCAGATAACAATATTAGATAAGGAGAGGTTATTTAAAGACGAGGAATTTTTCCATAGTTTTGAATACTATGATCCGATTCGGAAAGTATCTTTAAATGGAAAAAGCCGTATAATAACGCTTGAACTTTCTAAGCTGGCTGATATAGTGGAGAAATCTGTAGATGAAATGAATATTCAAGAGTATTGGGCAATATTTTTTAAGTACTTGACAGATAAAAGTAAACGTAATAAAATAAACAAACTAATAGAACTTAATGAGGGAATAGCTATGGCGAGCAAAGCACTAAAATGGGTTAGCAAAGACGAAATAGAACGCTTTCGCATAATGAGTGAAGAAAAATATGAGCTTGATAAACAAAGTGATTTAGTTACTGCAAAGCGTGAGGGAATCCAGGAAGGCATACTAAAAGGAGAACAAAAAATAATAGATTTGCTCAAAAGAGGAAAATCACCGGAAGAGATATTAAAGGAATACGATATATAATTAGAAATTAGAACAAAAATATTCCCAAAAAGCAAATTTTTATTGATAATAAATAACGTTTTTCAATATTATTGGTTAAATACGCACTATACATAATTGGAGGAACAATGGGAACTGTGGTAAACAAAGATTTGCAAATAGAAATAAAAGTGGAAGAGGCAATTGCTGCCGGTACTTATGTCAATTATACCAATATAAGCCACTCGGCAGAGGAGTTTGTGATGGATTATTTATTCATTCATCCAACACCGCCTCCCGGATTTGGCAAACTCATGTCTCGAGTTTTATTGTCACCGGGTCATGCAAAAAGGCTTTTGCTTGCACTAACAGAAAATATTCAGAAATATGAAGACAGGTTTGGAACAATAAATATAGGTCCCGATCAGCCGACAGGAAAAATTCAGTAAAATATTAATAAAATATTTGATAAATTATTTGATGATAAAAAAAAATGGTTTATAGCAGGTTTATTTAAGAAAACCCAATAAACTATTAGGATACACAATGAGCGGAATAGTGGGATATGTCGGTAAAGGTTTGGCTTCCGATGTAATAATGAATGGTCTTAAACAAATGGAATACAAGGGAGGATACGATTCTTCCGGTATAGCATTGGTTGGGGATGATTTATATATATGCAAACGCAAGGGAAAACTAAGCGAACTGTCTTCTTTTTTGTGTGATACAAAACTCGATCATTACAAGGTGGGCATAGGTCATACCAGATGGGCAACACATGGCATACCCTCAGAAATAAATGCTCACCCTCATACCGATTGCGAAGGCAAGATTGCCTTAGTGCATAATGGCATTATAGAAAACTATTCGGTTCTTAAAGATGTGCTTCAAAAAGAGGGTCATGTTTTTAAAAGCGAAACCGACACCGAAGTTATTGTTCACCTTATAGAATCATATCATAAAACAAATTCTTTACTCGATTCGGTAATGTATGCCCTTAAACATATCCTGGGTGCCTATGGTATAGCAGTTATATCTGCAAAAGAGCCGGGTACACTTATAGCTTCCAGAAAAGGAAGCCCTTTAATTTTGGGTATAGGCGAAGGGGGGATTATTCTAGCATCTGATGCTACTGCTATTGTTGACCATACCCGAAATGTAATCTATCTTGAAGATGATGAAGTAGTTGAGATTAAAGATAATAATTTCAAGGCTTATGATCTTGCAAAGACATCTATTTCTAAATCGGTTGAAACTATAGATTGGGACATAGAATCCATAGAGAAATCGGGATACGATCACTACATGCTCAAAGAGATTTACGAACAGCCCGAGACTATAAAAAATTCATACAGAGGGAGAGTTCTTCCTGAAATTGGACATGTTCGTTTAGACGGATTGAGATTGAATGAAGATGAACTTAAAACTATAGAACGTATAATTTTTATAGCCTGTGGAACTTCATGGCACGCGGGACTAATAGGAGAATACCTTATAGAAGAATATGCCAGAATACCTGTTGAGGTCGAGTATGCTTCTGAATTTAGATACAGAAAACCAATTCTAAAAAAAAGTGACCTTATTATAACCATTTCACAATCAGGAGAAACCGCCGATACTCTTGCCGCTTTAAGAGAGGCTAAGGCAAAAGGGGTTAAGGTACTTGGAATTACAAATGTTGTTGGCAGTACAATTGCTCGTGAATCGAGCGGCGGGGTATACACTCATGCAGGACATGAAGTGGGAGTGGCATCTACTAAGGCTTTTACCTCGCAAATTACGGTTCTTATTTTATTGACAATAATTTTGGCTAGAACAAGGGTAAAAGATTTTACCGAAATGGAAGGTAAAAAGATAATTGAAGATTTAGAAAAAATCCCCGAACAAATAAAAACATTTCTTAATAAGAACAATGTTGCCTCAATAGCCCAAGAGTTTAAAGATTCAAAAAATTTTATTTATTTGGGTAGAGGTGCTCAGTTTCCTGTTGCTCTTGAGGGGGCTTTGAAGCTTAAAGAAATATCATATATTCATGCCGAAGGGTATCCTGCAGCAGAGGTGAAGCATGGTCCCATAGCCCTTATCGACAAGGATATGCCTGTTGTTTTTATTGCTTCTCGCGATGATATTTACTCTAAGATAATCAACAATATGGAAGAGGTTAGGGCAAGAGAGGGGCGAATTATAGTTATTGCAGATGAAGGTAATACCGAGATTGAAAAATATGCCGATTATGTTATATATGTGCCGAAATCACATCCAATGTTGATGTCTTTATTGACGATTATTCCATTACAGCTTTTGGCATATCATATTGCCGTTTTGAAAGGTTGCGATGTGGATCAGCCTAGAAATCTTGCCAAGAGTGTTACTGTTGAGTGAACTTGCTTTGACCCCAACGTAAAATTTTCTAATTCAGACGAGGCAAAAAAAATATATATCAATCAATTATTTAATTCAAAAACGTAATATATTTATTGACAGTTAATTTAGCTAATGGAAAATTAAAACATTGATAATTTAACTTAATACGAAAAAATGATAGTTAAAATTTTATATACATTTTATATTAATTATAGAGGAAAAATATGATCGTTATTGAAAACATTAATCATATTTCTTTGACTGTTTCAGACCTTGAGAAATCGGTCGATTTTTACAAAGAAATGTTTGATTTTGAAACTGTTGAAAAATATTCTACAGAAAACCAAAGATTTATGAGAATGGGTGATATATTAATTTCACTCAACCACTTAGAAAATTTCAGAAATAATGAGGGTTCAAAACCTATTGTTTCTTTTTATATCGATGAAGAAGATTTTGATGATGCAGTTGACGAACTAAATGAAATGGGTATTGATATTGTTTCAGGTCCCGAAAATATTCGAAATGGCAGATCAATAGTATTTGTAGATCCCGATGATAACAAGATAGAATTATGTTATCCTAAACTATGAACATAAGAGATTTTTTAAAGAAAACAAAAATTATTCCTGTAGCTGTTTTGCAAGATGAGGATGAGGCTTTAAAGTTAGCCGAACTTTTACTGTCAGAATCAATAAATGTAATAGAGGTAACATTTAGAACATCTGCTGCAAGGGAATGTATCTTATCGATAAAAAAACGTTTTCCTGATATGATTGTGGGAGCAGGAAGCATTTTAAATGTTAAAATGTTTGGACAAGCATTAGATGCACAAATAGATTTTGCAGTATCTCCTATTTCAGATGATTCTTTAATTGATTTTGCGTTTAATTCAAAAATGCCCTATATACCCGGTGCATCAACTCCCTCAGAGCTTTATAAGGCATTGAAAAGATTTAATGTGGTAAAAATTTTTCCTGCCGAACAGTTGGGAGGAGTTAATTATATTTCGGCTATAAATGCACCTTTTAAAATGCTTGATTTTGATGTGATGCCCACAGGGGGCATCAATATAGAAAACATATCCTCATACCTAAAAACCGAAAGAGTGAGCTGTTGTGGTTTAACTCAAATAGCCGACACCAAACTCATTCAATCAGGAGAATCTGATAAACTTAAATTGCTAATTCGCTCATTTGTTGAAAAGGTTTCCTCTTTATGATGCAATAGATTAATTTAAGTTTCTATAATTCATTAGAATTACTGTATTAATAGAATTTATATTGATACAGTAATTCTAATGTTTAGCCCCTCGCCCGCCGAAGGCTGGCGAGGGGCTAAGACTGTAATGTAAGTGTATTAGTATATCGGAATAACTCATGAATTTATTTGAGAATGCTTTTATAAAGCGTGAAAAGTTTTTTAACGACACAAACTCAAACTGTTTTAGACTTTTCAACTCAGGTGCAGACAGCCTCTCGGGACTAACTATCGATTATTATAATGAATATTTACTTGTTCAGTTTTATGATTCTTCATTTGCCAATAGTCAATGTATACTGAATGATGAACTGACTAAACAAGTAATAGATGCCTCAAAAGTTTTACCTCGCTGTGTGGGCATATTGTGTAAAGACAGAATAATGTATTCAGGTGATATTGATTTTTTGCAAAAACGTAAAAGCCATTTGCTTTTTGGAGAAATGCCTCCATTAGACCTTACTGTTGTTCAAAACAAAATAAAATGTTTTGTAGATATTGTTGATGGTCAAAGTACAGGAATTTTTTTAGATATGCGTGAAACAAGATCATTTTTAGAAAATATATACTCTACAAAAACTATTGAAAAAATGCTCAATCTGTTTTGTTATACCGGAATGTTTTCGGTACACGCCTTAAAAAATGGAGTTAAGTATTGTGTGAATGTTGATCTGTCGCAAAGTGTTCTCAATAGAGCTAAAAATAATTACAAGTTAAATAATTTGCTCATTGATGATAGAGATTTTATTTATGGAGATTCACTCGATTGGCTAAAACGATTTGCTAAACGCAATGAGCATTTTGATTTTGTTATAGTCGATCCTCCAACTTTTTCAAGGCATAAAAATTCTACTTTTTCGGCAAAAAAAGATTATGGGCACTTAACAGATGCAATTTCCCGAATTGCCGAGGGTGGATATGCCCTTACGGCAGTTAATTCTCAAACAATAGATAAAGACGAGTTTTTGGATTATCATCCCCCTAAATGGGAACTTATACATTTTGATTTTGAATCAGCTGATTTTTTTCCAGATAAAGAGAGCTATTTGAAGGCGGCTTTTTGGAGGGTGGGGTAATTGCAATATAAGATATTTCAATAGATCAATTTCAATCCATCTTTTTTGTATTGTTTAAACAACTCATCTTTACTTATCATTGTCATATTTTTGGTTATAGCCTGCCATATTAGCATTCTGTCAAACGGATCTTTGTGGTTTTGTTTTAAAGGCAGTTCATGAAATGTAATGGTTTCATTTTCTTGCATATCTATTATAGTGAAGTCCATATCCCTTGCATATTTTGGGAAATCTTTTATGTTTATATTCTCAAATGAAAATTTTTTTATTCTTGTTTTTAATGATATTTCCCAAAATGAAACGGTACTTACACAAATTTCATTACTTTTACTAAAAATTATTTCTTTACTGTTTTTGCTTAGATTATTTGTTTTTAATATTGCCCAAATGAATGTGTGAGTATCTAAAAGATAAATCATAATACTAAAAATTCTTCCTCAGAAAT
>Ga0099364_10009835_pt1 | contig 13236 bp, 11 predicted proteins | sample TergutTh196P3_FD_73070 | JGI IMG/M metagenome (GOLD analysis project Ga0099364, IMG submission 73070) | Microcerotermes parvus P3 segment gut microbial communities from Pointe-Noire, Republic of the Congo - Th196 P3 | ecosystem: Host-associated > Arthropoda: Insects > Digestive system > Gut ...
GTTTCGCGCCCCCATGTGTAACAGTATACACTTTCTTCTCAGCGCGCGCTATTCAAGGACACTGTTCTCGGCGGTTCGGGGACAGCGCGCGGCGGCCGGTTTGGGGCGTTGGGACGCGGCGGAAACACAGTGAGAAAAGAGTGGATTGAGCGTTATGTCGTTTCTTTGACACAGGATACTGTGCTAAAACGGGATGATGTTATTGACAAGCTTGCAGACGCGGTTGTAGAGCTTCAGAAGCGGGAAAACACAACTATTCCATTTCTGCAAAAGCAGCTTGATGAGATTAATAAGCGTATTGGCAATCTCCTAAACGCTATTGAAGAAGGTATGATGAATGTTTCCGCAAAACAGCGGCTTGATGAACTCGAGGTAAAGAAAGCCGACCTTGAAATAGCCCTTGCCCGTGAGAAAATCGAAAAAACATCGCTTACAAAAGAACAAATTGTGTTTTGGATTAGCCGATTCAAAGATGGCGATATAGGCGATCCGGTATACTGTAAAAGTATTGTGGATATTTTCGTCAATTCGATTTTTCTGTATGACGATAAGCTGGTTATCGCTTTCAACTGGAAAGATGGCACGAAAACTGTTACCCTCTCGGAGTTGGAAGCTGCTGCAAATGAAGATACACCAACGGAAAAGACTGATGATTCCCTTTGTACAGCCCAAAATGAGTGTTCGCATTTGGATTGTTGTACCCCGCCAGCTAAAAAGTCAGTACCTATACGGGTTTCTGGCTTTTTCCTTTTTTGGGGCATCCCGCATATTTACCTTTTTTGCAGGAGTTCTGCCCTGTTTTTAGGGCAGAACTCGGCGGAAAAACGGGCTTTAATCGGCTGCAATTTGTGCAATTTCAACAACTCTCCCATTTGCTGCCGAGGTTTAGGTTATCCGGCAATGATATCCCCTTCTCCATCGCCAACGCGGAGGATATTTTCGAGGAATAATCCAGGTGCGCGTAGACGTTTGCCGTTGTGCTGAAATCACTGTGCCCCAGCCACTCCTGAATCTGCTTCATGGGAACGCCGTTTGCCAGCAGAAGTGAGGCGCAGCTATGCCGAAGGTCGTGGTAGCGTATGCGCCGCAGTCCGTTTTTCGTGAGCAGCTTCGGAAACTCGCTGGTGATGTAATTGGGCTTCATTAGCTCCCCCAGTTCGCTCACAAATACATAGCCGTCGTATTTGTAGCTGTAGGCATTGCCGCAAACCCGCTTGTTTTGCTCTTGCGCTTCCTTGACCTTCAGGAAATACTCCTTAAATTGGCCAACAAGCGGTAGTGTACGTATGCTGGATTTTGATTTTGCCGAATCCTGCTTAAGCTGTACATGCTTGCCGTCCAGATTGAAGCTGGTCACGGTATGCTTGACCGTAATGGTGCCGCGCTCGAAGTCGATGGCATTCCAGCGAAGCCCCAGCACCTCCCCCCTGCGCATACCGTAGAACGCGCCGACAAGAACCGGCAACTCCAGTCGATGTCCTTTGACAGCCTCAAACAACATCGCCATTTCGCCGCTGTCATAAAAGCTCGGTGTAAAGTCATTCTTCTTGGGTCGGTCAATCTTATCAGCTGGATTACTCGTGATAATCTCAGTTTTCACGGCGTATTTTAGAGCCTGATGGATAATCGCATGATAATGGATGACCGTGTTAGGCTTCACTATTCGCAGCTTTTCGGAATAAAAGCTCTGTAAATGCCGTGGCTCCAAGCCGCGTAGCGTAATCTTTTTCTGTATAAAGTACGGCGCAATCGTATTCTTTACCATGCCGGAGTAGGACGCAAATGTTGTAGGTCTTATCCGTACCTTTACGATTTCTAGCCATTCGATTAGATACTCCGAGAACAGCATATTGCCACCTAACTCCACCTCCTTCTCCTCAGGGATTTCAAAGTTGCTGCGCTCCTCAAACAACATCTTTTCGGCTTTACGCTTGTTGCCTTTCTCAGGCAAGCCGGTGGGTATGTTGGGGCGGCAACGCTTACCGTTTTTGTCGATATAATTTAGAACGATGTAGTATAGGCCTTTTTTGACCTGTAAATGTCCTGATACCATGTTAACCTCCTTTGTTGGGTTCAGGACAGGCCTTTTGCCGACACTGTTATTATAACCCACGACAAAAGGCTCTGCCACTGTGCGGTGACCTGAAAACACTATGAATCGAATCTATACGTCTATCTGCTATCCCGATTGCGCTCCCGCTGACGTTTGAGCAGCTCCAGCGCCTTGAACACATCAGTATAGATTTGCTGGTCGGTGTAGCTTTTGGGGAAGTATTTGCGGATTTCCTCACGCTTGAAGCGGTATTGTTCCTGCTGGTTCGGCTTGCTCTCGGTCATAATTGTCTGGATTTGCTCGGTGTCGAGTGTGCCTTCCTGTGAGAGTTTTTTCAAGCGAATGGCTTGAGCATGAGATGGTGTACAAGCTTCGCGTTCCATGGCACTGAGTAAATCCCGCTGCTCGGTTTCGGACAGGTAAGATAGCTCGACTGCTGGATTGAAGGCGATTTTGCCGCTATCTACAAGCTCTAACAGTTCAGGAGTAAGGTTTGTTAAGCGAATGTAGCGTTGGACTTGATTACGACTATCACCTGTCATCTCACCAAGTTGTTCATCAGACCTCCGCTTCGTCCCAACTTGGGACGAACTGCCCTGATGCCGTATCGCGTCATACTTCATCTTGTAGGCAAAAGCCTTTTCGCTGGGTAAAATCGCCTCACGCTGCATATTTGCGTCCACCATGGCTATCACAGCTTCATCGTCGTCCATCTCCTTGACTATAACCGGCATGGTTTCCAGCCCAATTTCCTGACAGGCGGCAAGACGGCGGTGGCCGGAAATAAGCTCGTAGCCGCTATCGGCGCGAGGGCGAGCTAACGCCGGAGTGATTGCCCCGACAGCGCGTATGCTCTCGGTCAGTTTTTCCAGCTCAGCATCGTGCTTAACCTTGAATGGGTGATTTTGAAAGGGATGCATCTCGGCAAGTGGAATAATTTGTATACGCTCCAGCTTGGCGTCATCCCGCATTTCCTGCGTAGAAAATATGTCCTCTGCGCTAGGGAGATTAAGCTTTAAATTTCGACTCATCTGGCATACCTCCTCTCCGCCTTATGCTGAGTTGAGAGTTCTGCCTGCCGCATTTGTTGCTCGGCACGGATTTGACTGCGGATGTCCCCAACATCGGCGAGAACAGTTTCGGCGACCCGCTTATCTTTGCGTAGCGTGGTGAGCTCCTTTGTATACTGGTCACGCTGCCCCTTGAGTGATAGAATCTCATCAGGTTTACGGCACCGGCGCAGTTTATTGTAAATGCCGATACGCAGTGCCGTGATGTTTTGTATACTGCTCTCGGTTTTACCGATGAAGCCCTTCACATCTACATCGGTGTCCAGCTTGTGCTTGCACACCAGCCGCACCTGCTTGGAGTAGCGCTCTACCCTGCGCCATGCCTCCTTCATTTCAGGCGATAGCGGCTTTTGTGGGTTTCGTTTTGGCAGAACTCCCATCCGGTAGCAGTAGTACAGATACAGGGCGCGCAAGCCGGTCATTTTTCCTTTGGTTTTGTAGTTACCTTTGTATTGTAGCCGCTTTTGCGTAGTGGGCTTGGGCGCTGGATTCGTAAAGTGACGATATTGCTGACGCTCACTTGCTGTGTTGCTCAAAATGCGCTGCCGGATTTGTTCCGGCAGATATGCCTCGCCCAAGCGGTATAGGCGTACCGGCTTCTTGCTATTCACTGATCGGATTGTCGGATATTTGTGCTTTGGATTCACCTCCAGCACATAGCCCTGCTTTCTCAGAGCGGAGGTAAATTGGGTCATGGTAAAGCTCATGCTGGCCGCTTTGTCGATAGCTTCGCGCATAAGGTTGTATCGGGTCGGTTCTCCGTTCTTTTCGGCAAAGTAGATGCTGCGTGGCGTTTTGCCCTTGGGATTCTTGATAACCGATAGGCTATGTGCCTGACACAGCGCATCCGAGGTCTCCCGCATGGCGTAATAGGCGCGGTAATTGTCGTTGAACTTCCTGCCGTCAACAAAAGAAACCGAGTTGATGACTAGATGATTGTGCAGATGCTCTCGGTCTAAATGCGTGGCGATCAACACCTGATATTTGTCGCCCCAAAGCTGCTTCGACAGCTTGACGCCGATTTTGTGGCACAGTTCGGGCGTCACCTCGCCGGGCAAAAAGCTCTGGTAACAATGATAGGCTACATTACCGTCTGTCTTTCCGAAGTGCGCCTTGACTGCGTGCATCTCATTAAAAGCTGTCTCGGCATGGCAGTTTACGCCGGTGACAAAGCAGGCACGCTCGTGTCCGACTGTTTTGTCGGGACTTGCTGCATAATGCAACGCCTGCATCAGGTCTTGCGACTGACTTTTTTCGGGGTTGGTAGCATAATCCACCACGCGCTTGAGGTTATCGCGGATTGGCCAGATTTTGGTCGTTGCCATCCGTGTCACCTCCAAATCTGATGTGGGATAAATCCTGCAGCTTGTGCCCCTTGGCAAGCTGCCGGAGGTATTCCGAAATGGTGAGGCCACACTTTTTGGCGTGGCGCTCGATTCTATTTTTCTCCTGCAAAGTGACACGGATATTGATGCCATAGGTTCGTTGTCTCATATATAATCGCTCCTTGTTATTCGATTGGGGTTATAGGGGCAGCGCCCCTTTCGGCGCTCTGCGCCGCGGCGATTGTTGCCCCCGGCAACACAAAGCCTATGCTCGCTACAGTAAAGGACAGGCTTACCCCTCCTTACGCTGCGACAAGACATAATCAATGATTTTGACCTTGGGCACCCGATAAGCCTTGCCAATCTTGATTCCCTGCACCTGTCCCGATGTAATCAGCTCATAGGCGAGATGCCGACTGACGCTTAGCATCCTCTGGATATGCGCCACATCGACAATATCCGGATAGTCCGGGAACATAACGGTATACAGCTCTTTTGTTTTCATTCATTCCACCTCCTTTTGTGCAGGGCGGGTCTTGCTGCCCTGCTAAGTATTGGAGGCATAAAGCGTTCGTTTGCTTTAAATAATGAGGTGTGATATGATGTCAACAAGCTGTACTTTGGTTACCTATTGGCGATATGTTAATAATACAGGTCATTTTAGGCCGATTGTATGGCCAATGGATAAAATATTTATTAGACTTATCTATTGTAGAATCGGAGATAACATGAACAACCCACTCATACATGAAAAAAAGGAGCCGCTATGCTACGGCTACCTCATTAATGATAAAATTGGCTTCAAGGTGGAGTTCGACTTTGCGGGCAAACTTTGTATTGAGAACCCGGTAGGCCAAAATCTTGTTGACTTCGCTTGGATTGATGCAGAGCTTATTCAGTTTCTGTTCAAGACTACCGCCTCGGTCTATTTTTCGCTTTGTAAGGAAAGCGAAAAATATGATTATTTAGCTGATGGGATGATTGGTTTCCTTGACAAAAAATACATGTGGATAAATTGCTATCTCACCATGTATTTGTTCGGATTTGTCGAGTTTCTGTTAGAGTGTCGGGCTGACCTGCGGCTTTTGTCCAACGTTGCCGTGGATTCTTTTATCGAGGAAGGTTATTCCATTGTTCAGATAGGCGATGAGCTTTACCCACATAAAGATGGAAGCATTATTGATGTGTTTGTGCAGAGCATTACGGAACGCCAAGCCCTTGTGGAGAAAACCCTAAGCAAGGTCTTGGGTGACAGTAATAAAGTGCATCAGGATGCGCTTTTTCGGTTTTATGATTATGAGGGCAATGACGTCCTGTTCCGTGAGCATTGGCATTCCCGCTTTGAAACATCCTTTGGCATAAGGTCGGATAACCTGCCCGGAGTCGTACAACTTTCCGCCCTTGCGCGCATTGACGATATGTTGCGCTATGAACTGGTACAGATGCTTGTCCGTGATGTGCAGTACAAGTGCTGCCAGAGCTGCGGTAAGCTATTTATCCCCTCGGGCCGCTCGGACAGCCTATATTGTGGGCGCATCATGTCCGGCCAAGAGAAGCCCTGCAACCAAATTGGCGCGAATCTTATGGCCAAGAAAAAAATAGAGGAAAATCCTGCGCTTAGGCTTTATCGTCAGGCATACCAGCGGCTGAACAAACGGGTTGAATTCGGCTACATGACGCCGGAGGCATTCGATGAATGGAAAGCACAGGCAAAGCCCAAAAGCGAGCAGTGCCTGTGCGGGGAGCTTTCGCTTGATGATTTTAGGCTATGGATTGATGAGACGAGTCGGCAGCGGTAGAAAGGGAAACGATTATGATTTTTGTGACAGGCGATACACACGGTGATTACAGACGCTTTAGCACGGATATTTTCCCCGAGCAGAAGTCCATGACCAAAGCTGATTGCGTCATCATCTGCGGCGATTTTGGCCTGTGGAACGAGAGCAAGGAGCAAAAATATTGGCTGGATTGGTTGGATAGCAAGTCCTTCACCACGCTTTTTGTTGACGGCAATCACGAAAACTTTGACTTATTAAACGCCTACCCAGTTCAGTCGTGGCAAGGTGGCAATGTTCATGTTATCAGGCCATCGGTCATTCATCTGATGCGCGGACAGCTTTTTGAAATCGACGGCAAGCGCATTTTTACAATGGGCGGCGCGTCGTCACATGATATCAGTGATGGCATTTTGGAACCAACCGAGCCTGACTACAAAAAGAAAAAAGCCCTGCTCGACAAGCAGGGCAAGTATATGTACCGTGTCAATCGTCAGTCATGGTGGCAGGAGGAATTACCCAGCGAAGCGGAGTATGCGACCGCCAGAAGTACGCTGGATAGCTGTAATTGGAATGTAGATTATATTTTTTCCCACTGCGGGCCGAGTAGCATTATCAGAATAATGAGCGACGGCCTATATCAGCCGGACAGGTTAACTGATTTTATGGAGGAAGTCAGCCAGCGGTGCGATTTTAGCCACTGGTTTTTCGGGCACTACCATGAGAACCGACATGTCGGGCGAAAGTATATTTGCCTGTATGAGCAGATTATTGAACTGCCGTGGTGAGCGGTCGAGCGATTTCAAGTGTTATGGAGCAGTTACAAAACAGGAAGTTAGCCCCCTAAGGATTAACTACTGGGTGTACTCATAATCGTTATTCACGGGTGTTCCGGATTGCATACCATCCCAATCTGCTAGGGCATTGGGGACGGCGTGCGGCATATTAATCTTCCAATTTGGATATACTAATGTGAGTAGCAGATGCTGTCAGCGTGGTGAGATGACATGCGAGTTCCCGTTTTTGTAGTTAGGCCGTAATCTTAAAAGCGGAAACGGCCAGTCGGGGCAGAGCCGACACAGCATTTGCTATTCTTTTTTATTTTTTTTAGAGGCTGACATAACGAGTAATTGTTTATGGGAAGACTGTTGGAATATTTTTGATGATAGCCGGTCAAGCATAGCATGGTCTATATCGTGTGTCAGAATATGTTTTCGCGTTATTAAGCGGATGAGATTGGTAATGAAATTATCATCCTCATCCTCTTTCAATTTTATCGCTTTTTTCACAAAGCTCTCTGTTCCACCGCCGTTTTCTTCCATAATTAAATTAGCAATTTTGTAGTTGGAGTTTGCAAGAGGTTTGGCATCCAAAAGCTTAAGCGTATCGGTATTCGCCCCAAAAAAAGCAATTCTATCATAAATAGAAAGGCAAATTCCTATTGCTGCATGGGATAACTCTCGTTCAATATCTTCTTTTGTTAGTTTGATATCAATGCCCGAATCGTCAATTATTTGTTTGAGTTCTGCAACAGTTTCATCGTATCTGTCATCATGTGGCTTAAACAATGCATATAAAACTTTATTCGGTGCAGAGTACATTCGGGAAATGATTTGATTTTTTTCATTTTTGTCCAGAGTTGTATAATGGCTAATGAGGGATTTTGAAATAACTTCAAGATATTTTAAGGCACATATTATGTTATGTTGAAATGTTTTTGTCGCTTCGTTACGATAATCGTAAATGCTTTTATATTGAATTTGCTGCTGTTCTTCTAAAAGTCGAAGTTGCCTCTCATGTGTTTCTGCCATTTGTTCTACCTGTCTTTTTTCGTCTGACGAGGGAGATTTAACTTGTATCTCCTTAATTTTAGCAATAAAGCGGATGTTTTTCTTGTCGAAATCTAGTTCTTCATAATTATCAACAATTTCATCTAATAGGTCACATAAATTCAAGGCGAAAGCAGTATTATCTCGCAAGAAAGATAAAAACAATAGAATATTATCGTTAATTCCAAAACAAATATTATCAAAAACTTCTTTTAGTTCAGGAATATCAAAACCATGCTTTTCTATAAGTCGGTTCAAGCGTTTCGCTATAAAATACGCTAAAAAGTTTTGACTGCAAAATTCATAAGAATTGCTCTCGGTCGATTTCTTTAGCACTCTACCATTTATAGCTGTCTCCAAGCACTCTCTAATGTCAATATTTATCTCATAATTTTTGTTATAATCGCCAATAGCATTTACGATATCCGCATAGGATGCACGTTCATCTCCTTTTTTATGCATCATAAATGCAATTTCCTCAAGAGCAATCAAATTTAAATCAACTTTGCTCTCTGGTGAATTATTAATAATTGCATTTCGGAGATTTGTTTCAAACACAATATTGAAAACGGCTTCCCCTTTTCTATCATCAGTGTCACGCTTTAAGAAAAATTTAATGTACTCCACAATATAATCTGGGGACAATTCGAATAAGCCATTTCGTTTCGCGACAAGTTGGTCAACTATGTGTACAACGTAATCTACTAACTGTATGTCCGTAGGATTTGTGACAGCACAAACTCTTTTAATTAGTTCTGTTCGCTTTTCTTTGTAAAAATCATCAATCCGCAAACAAAAATATTCATCATGATTAAGAAGCTCAGTTTTTGTCGCTTTCGATAAATCTATTTCTAAATTTGCTTGCGAAGAAAACACAATATATCCAACATGATTTAGCGCTTCTTCAATCAGCTTTTCTCTAGATGCTTGATGTTTTATTAAATCCAAGTCATCCACAAAGAGAATCTTTTTGTTTTTACATATTTGCTCAAATCTATCAAACAAATAATCGTCCTCGCCATACTGGGTCTGAAAAAGTGATTTCAATAATTTATCTGCTGGTTTAGACTTAAAATCATCACGGCTTAAAAACAAAGGTAACATTTGACGCGTTAAACTCTGATTATAAAGATACTTTAGTAAGGTTGATTTACCATTACCGTCCTTGCAACTTACATTAATTATCTTACGATTTGAAAGCTCATACCAAAAAGACACTTCTGAGATTATTTTGCCTTCATCATGTGTGTTTCTCTTGCTGTAGAACAATTTAGGAAACACGAAATAGTCTAACACGCTATTTGTCAGATTTTTATTATCCCGATATAAGATAGCTTTGAAAGCGGCATCAGGACAAAGCTCGATTGTTTTTTTGGTTATTGAATATTGCTGTACGGTTCCTGTCTTGCAAAACATGACTTGTTCTTCGTTCCAAACAAATATAGTATCTGACAAGTTCATGTGTTCCGTGTCTAAAATCACAATAGAGAACGTGCTTTCATGCGTCATTTCACCTGAAAACTCGCCGCCTTTAATAACAATTAGAGCATTGTTTTTTGTGCCACTAGCTCGATGTTCGTGACCTTGGAAAACAATATCAGTATGAGCGTTTAATCGTTTCTCGAGGCTTTCTTTTGTTTTCCAGTGAAACCATTCTGTGCTGTGATGCATTACGGTAATGGCTAAATCGGCAGTAGTTTCTTTTACTAAACTGTATAGATATTGGTCGGGTAAGTAATGTATTTCTTTATTATCAGCTCTCAAAGTCGAAAAAGGCGCCGTGTTAAGCAAATTAATTTGAATAATATAGCCCCCGCAATTAAGCGTTTTTTTGTCCACTACCTTGTTAGCTTTAAAGCAGTTCTTTTGACTAGAATACTCAAAAAAGTGTTTCTGCCAATTTAGCTCATTGTTAAATTTTTTGTCAACAGTGTTGTTTTTATAGTATTCCAAAATGGCAGCACTGTCGCGCGCATCAGAAGAAAACATTATGTCGTGATTGCCCGGTACTATATAAAGGTTTACAAATTGATTTAACTGCTCTCCAATCTTTTGAAGTAATACACCTAAGAAAGAGCGTACATTTTTGTACTCAATGGAAGCTCCAGAGAATGCTAAATCTCCGGAACAGATTAAAACAGCTTTATCGACTGTCCCAATTGATTTCACCGCATCGGCAATTCGGTCAACTTTTAAATTAATTCGAGATGTGTCTTTCAAATGCATATCGCTTAGGTGTAAAAACATTACTTTCATCTTGACCCCTCTTTTTGCATGAAATAAGTGTTCTGTCACAAAATCATATTAATAATGGCTACATGTTTGATTTTTCCTCTAAGTCCGCCATAATCGCCCTAAAGCTCTCCATAGCAGTTTCGAGGTTGTCTATTATCTCCCCTGCCAATACGTCCGGGTCGGGAAGATTATCAAGGTCAGCGAGGGATTTATCCTTAACCCAGAATATATCAAGGCTTGTTTTATCGCGCTCTCGTATTTGTTCGTAGGTATAGCGGCGAAAACGCCCATCGGGGTTTTCTTCGCTATGTGTTTCTGTGCGCTGATGGCGATTTTCGGGGTTATAACAGGTGATGAAGTCCTGCAAATCCGCGAAGCTCATGGGGTTTTGCTTGAGCGTAAAATGGACATTGGTGCGAAAATCGTAAATCCATACTTCTTTCGTCTGCACATCGGGGCTTGCAGGGCATTTATCAAAGAATATAACATTCGCCTTCACGCCGGGCTTGTAGAATATGCCTGTAGGCAAACGGAGTATAGTATGCAGGTCTGTTGTTTCGAGGAGTTTTTGGCGCACGGTTTCGCCCGCACCGCCCTCAAACAGCACGTTATCCGGCACGACGACGGCCGCTTTACCGGTAGATTTCAAAATCGTATTGATATGCTGAACAAAGTTAAGCTGCTTATTTGGGCCTGTCGCCCAAAAATCCTGACGGTTATAGACTAAATCTTCGGTTTCCTGCTCGCCCTCGTCGTTAGTGAAAGACATGGAGCTTTTTCTGCCGAATGGCGGATTGGTAATCACATAGTCAAACCGCTCGCCGGGGTCGGTTAACAGGGAGTCATTGCGCGTTATCGGCGGTTCATCGTCAATGTCGCCGATGTTGTGTAAAAACAAATTCATCAGACATAGTCGATATGTATTCGGAACAAGCTCCCACCCGCGGAACGTGTTATTTTTTAAGAACTCGCGCTGATTGCGGTCAAGGGAATAACGCGTGGGGTCAGCCAAATAATCATAGGCGGCCAAAATGAACCCACCTGTGCCAGCCGCAGGGTCAATGATGGTCTTTCCCGGCTGAGGACGCAGGCATTCTACAATGGCCTTGATAAGCACACGCGGGGTAAAATATTGACCCGCGCCGCTTTTGATGTCGGCGGCGTTCTTTTCAAGCAGCCCCTCGTATATGTCGCCCTTGACGTCTGCGGACATGGAAACCCAATTTTCCGCGCCAATCATGGTGACGACACGCTTCAAATATGCGGGGTTGCTGATACGGTTTTGCGCTTTTGTAAATATCCTTCCGAGCGCTCCCGCGTTCTCTCCCAATTTTTTAAGAGTATCGTTGTATTGTTCTTCAAGTTCCGCTCCGGCAAGGGGTGCGAGCTTGTCCCACGAATATTCGGTGGGTACTCCGAGGTTGCGGTTAAAGGGAGGTTCATCTCACTTAGCAATTCCTCATAACCGTCGCCGAACAGGCTGTAAAATTTGCCTAAACCACCGTGACGATTAAACGGCGCAAGGTCTAAATCTTCGGTGGTAATCGCCAACGAGTTCGCTATAAAGTCCTTGACCATACGCAACCAGTTCATCTGTTCTTCGGTGAAATGGATATTTCCGGCGTTTTTCGCCATAGTCCAGCGCATAAAGTTATAGTTTACCGTGTCGCTGTATGGCGCAAGCTCGGTGGCAATGCCAAGCTCAAACCGCAGCAGCGATACAATGTCGATTAGCTTGGACACCGGCGATTTCGCTTTGACCTTATCTTTTTGCGTGAAGCTGTATGCGCTCCACAGCCGCTCGGTGGATAGATTCCGCTTTTGCAGCGCGTCGTATACTTCCTGAATCATCTGCAAAGTCAGCGGTCTGGTTTTATAAGAGCCGCGATAGAGAATGGTCAGAGCGGTGATTTCGTCTTTGTTTTCTTCTATGAACTGCCTGAACGTGGTGATGTCAGCCTCGGCTTTCTTTTCGTAATCGCCATCCCACGCGGCGACATTGACCGTGTCGAGGTTTGTGTTGTCGATGATTTGGTCGTGGGCTTTTCGGGCGTCAAGAATAAAATCGCGCAGTTTCGGCTCATAGAATGGCGCGGTGGCGGCCTCGACGAGTTCGTCCTGTGTCTTGTCGCTTTGGGCGATATAATCATCATCAAAAGCGTTTAACAAAGCCTTTGCGGTGTTTGATAAGGTCATGCCGCCCGAAACTTCGGTGTATTTCTTCTGCTCGGCGGAGGTAAGCTCTTTATCCAGTTTTGTCAGCCGCCCCGCTAGTGTAGTGAGAGTATCCTCTTCCCGATTGCCCATCACGACGCTCATCATCAAATCTTTGAGGTTTATGCCGGGCTTGCGTTCAAGAGTGCGTGATTCTGTTTTAAGCGACTGCGTAACGCCAACAGCATCCACAATAACAAATCGTGCTTTATTGCCTGTCGCGGACGGTGTGACCTTTTGTAAATCGTCAACCAAAAGGGTGCGCGTGCCGCGCCCTTTCATCTGCTCAAAATAATTGCGGCTGCGAACGTCGCGCATAAAAAGCAGGCACTCGACGGGTTTCACGTCCGTTCCGGTGGCAATCATATCCACCGTGACGGCAATTCGCGGGTTGTAGCCGTTACGGAACTCGCTCAACACGGTTTCGGGCTTGTCCGCGCCATATGTAATCTTCCGGCAGAACAGGTTGCCCTCGCCAAACTCCTCGCGCACGATGTTTATAATGTCGTCGGCATGGCTGTCAGTCTTTGCAAAAATTATGGTTTTCGGCACTTCGCGCCGTCCGGGGAATATCTCAGTCAGCAGTTTATCTTAATAGCTTCAGCGGGAATAACCACCGGCTTTGCCGGTGAGGATAAAAAATCTTTAGATACAAGAAAACCTCCTTTTGCTAAAATAAATGCAGGTCTGCCAACCGCATTAAAAAGCAAAAGGAGGTTTTGTCGCATGAACGAC
>Ga0099364_10009836_pt1 | contig 13235 bp, 1 predicted proteins | sample TergutTh196P3_FD_73070 | JGI IMG/M metagenome (GOLD analysis project Ga0099364, IMG submission 73070) | Microcerotermes parvus P3 segment gut microbial communities from Pointe-Noire, Republic of the Congo - Th196 P3 | ecosystem: Host-associated > Arthropoda: Insects > Digestive system > Gut ...
ACATCTGCTTGCGGGATACGAGCAGGCGGGAATCCGTAACGGCGCGCCCGAAATAGACGCCGCCCGTCCAAAGAAACTCGACCACCCGCTTATACGTTCATATCCCGAGTGCAGGGTATCGGTTTCAAAGAAAGTAACGACTTGCGAGAATTTTTGTGAAATATTTTATGAGCTGCTGAAAGATAAACTGAATATTAAGAAGATTACGTTCAGGTCGTCTTCTCTTAACGCGGCCGCAAGGTGTTACGAATAGTTGATACCGAGACAAAAATAGACCTCTTGCGAAATTAAATATTTGTTTTGTAGGGGCGCGCATTGCGCGTCCGCAGAATCAACGCAGTTCTGACGTTTTTCAGACGGACGGCCAATGGCCGCCCCTACTAAAGCGCCGGTAAGTAATTTTACTTACCGGCGCTTCTTTATTTAACAGGTTTACGGCTTATCTCGTAAGCAGTCTGTAGACCATTTGGGTCATAGCTTCGCGTAACGCTCCGGACTGCGGGTCGAACACGAGCTCTTCTTCGCTTACTCCCCTGATTAATCCCGATGCGAGCAGGGCCGATATTTCCGCTTCGCACCAAGCGCTCACGGATTCCGCGTCCGTGAAATCGCCGAGAAGTAATCCGTCTGCCGATTTTCTCGGGGTTTCGCCTATTTCGTCAAGTATTCTGTAAAGCAGCGTGAACATTTCTTCGCGCGTGATTTCTTTTTCGGCTCTGAAAGTACCGTCTTCGTAGCCTTTGGCTATGCCGAGGAGTTTTGCGGACGTTACGTAATCGGCGTATATAGACTCTTCGTCGAAGTCCGCAAAGTTTTCGAAATCTTCTTCCGCTTCATACAGTTCGACGCCGTACGCTTTCATGAGAGTCGAAAGCAGCTCTCCGCGCGTTACTTTGGTTTCGGGAGCGAATATGTCGCCATCCCTGTCAACTCCGGGGATAAATTCTCTCGCTCCTACGAATATAACCGCATCGTAATACCAAGCGTCTTCCTCTATATCTTCAAACGATACGTTTACGTATTCTATAAAATATTTCGAGAAGTGACCCGTCATAAATTTAACGGAGCCTTTGGATTCGTCAAAGTGACCTCTGATTAATTTTAAATTGCCGTCGTCGTCGAGATAATAGATTAATATAGCGTTCGGATTTTCATTTTCGCGCAGTTCATAATCTATTTCTACGGTAACTTTACCGCCCATGAAATTGCTCACGGTTTCTTCGCCGACTGTTACCGTGAAATTATACACGGGTCTGTCGCCGACTATAGCCTGGAAAACTTCATCAAGCTCTTCGACGTCTACAACGCTCGCGCTGATTACCACGTCGCCTTCGCCCTCTGAGTCGGCTATTGCCGCGAGAGCGACTCCGTCGAACGTCAGGGTCGCGATTGCCATATCTATCGCTATGACTATATCCGCTTCGGCTTCGACGACCGTGTTAAGCGCCGCCGCCGGAATAGCTATATCGACTGCGGTTACGGGAGCGTCGCCTTCTTCGGGTTCGGGCAGAGTTACCGCGAGATTAATCGTAAGGGTTTCGTTCACTTCGATTTCATCTTCGGACGCCGCCGCGATTTTGAGAGCGGCTTCGAGAACGGCAATGGCTTCTTCCACCGCCTGAACTATAATGGCCTCTTCAACAACCGCGGTCGCCGCGCCCGACTCAACGACAGCCTCGACTTTAGGAACTTCGACTACGATTTCAGCGGGAACTTCGGAAATGTCGGGTACTTCGGGAGTTTCGGGAACTTCCGGTACTTCGGGAACGTCGGGAACGGTCGGTTCATCGGGTTCGTCAGGTTCTGCCGGAGTTGCGGGAGTACCGCCTCCTCCGCCTGTACCGCCGCCGCCTATGCCGCCGCCGCCAGCTTGACGGGTGAACGTAACGACGCTGACTTCGCTCGGTATCATTCCGTCTTTGACCGCTATCGCTCTTATTGTAGTCGTTGCGTTCAGAGTTATCGGCGTTGTGTATATATTACTCGCTATAGTCGGGTTCTGTTCGCCTGTAGTGTAGTAAATAACCGCGTCTTCGGTCGTTGTAGAAATTTCTACGCTTGCGCTTCCTGTGAATGTTCTGTTAGCAGGTAACATAGTCGGCGCAGCGACTTGATTGTCATAAGGTCTGTTGATAGGAAATCCGAACATCGGTCCGGGGTTTGATTCGTCTTCAACAGCAGCCATTCTCGCGTAGTAATATATCGTTTGACCGGATTCGATAGGAGTCGTTCTTTCATCACCCCAAGTTATTCCGTCGAAACTGTATTCAGCGCCGTCTATCTCTGAAATCGTCGCTGTATTGTCTTCATAATCAAGCATAATTATTATCCCACCCGTGATATATTCGCCTTTCGGGAGTGATGTATCCACAACTACGCTTGACGTTGCCGCCGCACGCGTCGCAATTTCCGGGAATCTTATACTTAATGTCAAGGTGTCATGCTCGTCAAATTCGTATTCGTTTACGTCCTCGTAGCTGTCTCCTCCGTCAAAACTGTACACCGCGCCGTCTATCGGTATAATTCTAACGATTCCGCCGATTAATTCGTCATCTTCTTCTTCAAGTTCGATTTCATAATCGAGCGGAGGAGCTATACGGTTCAACAAATCAAATTCAACGGTAACTGTAGCAGGAACACCCGCGCTATGCGTATCTGTTGCGGGGTATCTAACTGCGAATGTATGCGCAGTTTTCGGCGTGATATTTTCGAATACTCTGCCTAACTGCCATGCGCCCTCGTCTATTCTATATTCCGCGTTGAACACTTCGAACATTGTGTAAGTGAACGTATCGCCGTCGGCTATATAGCTGCCTCCAACTAAAGTCGGAGCGGCTTGGTCTGCTTTCGCGACTGTCAGGGTTATGTCAACGCTTATAGGTTCGTAATTGTCATTTCCTTCCATTGTAACCGTTATAGTCGTCTCGCCTATAGCGTCCGCGCCTGTTCCGATTGTAACGAGACCGTTTTCGTCTACCGTCGCGACGTTTTCGTCACTACTGCTATAGCTTAAATCTCCGTCGGTTGAACCGCCCGTCACTACGAGAGTAAAAGGAGCGTCGCCGTATTTTTTTTCTATGTCATCTGTAACTAAAGCGTCTTGGTCTGCCTTGGTAATCGCGCCGACTGTGAATATAGGCTGCTCTGTCGGAGCATTATATTTCCAAGCGTCCGCTCCGTCTATATCATAATCTTCAACGTTTACTTCTTTATTTTCTCCAGCGTTCGCGTCTGTGTATGCTACCGTTCCGTTTTCTACCGTTACGGTATCGTCGTTTATAACGCCGACTAATCCGGGTTGGGTCGTAACGTTCGCGGCAGTAGATGTATCATAAGCTCTGCCTGTAACTACTCCGTTAGTGGCCCACGTGAGTTGTTTCGGCGAGATTATGAACTCATCGCTCTCTGCGCTTCCCATGTGCGTATCGCTAACGAGAGTTGCGGTTACTGTGTATTTTCCGGGTTGTGTGGGCACGGCTGATTCGCTGTACGGCTCGTCGTTCTCCAACGTACCCGTATAATTATAAGTAAAGCTATAATCGCCAACACTCCCAGGCCACACCGTTATCGGGTCAACGTCCGTAACATCGTCTCCGTAGGTTCTGTTTGCGGGAGTTTCCACGGTTATATCAGTAACCTGGACTTTATCTATTAGTGTTACAATTACTTTGACCGTAATATCTTCGTAATTCGTAAACCCGCCGATTTTCACGGAGATTTCCGCCTTTTCGTCTTCGTTGTCTACCGCTTTACCCTCAGCGATTTTAAACGTGAGGACTCCGTTGCTGTCCACTTCGGGTTCGCCAGCGAAAATATCATCGTTGTCTTCAATATCTAATTCATAAATTAAAGTGTCAGTTGACAGTCCGTATTCCGTCACCAAAGCCGCGAGGTCAATTTCGTGAACTGTCGTGGTGTCGTTGAACAGGACTTCTGCCGTGACGTCTTCAACGGTCGGCGCGTCAGCTTTTGTTATGTTTACCGTTACAGTCGGCTGTGTAAGCGTGTAGTTACCCGCTTTAGCTCCGGTAAGGGCAATAGTTGTGGTAACATTTTGTTCGCCGGCGTTTGCGTTGGCTATAGTTCCCACGCCTAAAGCAAAGTCAACGTCGTCACTATTTATCACGCCGACAAGCGCGCCGCCGTCTAATTCAACTGTGGTTGTGCCGTTATACGCGCGGTCTACCGCAGTTACGCCTGTGATTGTGAGTTCTTTCTTGTTCACAGTCAGCGTATAGTTTGCAGTTCCGGCGTGGTGGCTGTCAGCAGAACCTGTCGCGGTGATTGTCGTTGCGCCTACTCCAACGGTGGTTACTTCGCCCGTCGTTTCGTTCACAGTCGCGACGCTTTCGTTGCTGCTCGTATATGTGATTGTCACGCCCGTATCGGGTACTGTCGCTTCAGCCACAATATCAAAGACATCGTCACCGTATGTTTTTTCAACGGTATCTTTGTCGAACGCCAATCCCACCGTGGGTAGGTCGTTTACGGTGATTGAGAGTTGTTTTGTGTCGCTGCCAACGTCATTTGTCGCTCTCACGGTGAAGTTTGACGTTTCCGGTGTAGTCGGGGTTCCCGAAATCACGCCGTCCGCAGAAAGACTTAATCCTACCGGAAGAGTTCCGGAGTCCAGCGTCCACGCAATGCCGCCGCCGTCAGCCGTGAGGGTTGCGGTGTAGGCTTCGCCGATTGTCGCGTCGGGCAGGGAAGCCGTGGTGACCACGGGTTGACCGAGGACGGTGATTTTGTATGTTTCAGATTGTTCTATAGAATCTTCAATGTTGTCCGTATTAGCGTTTGAGATGTCGTCCGAAGATAAATTGATAGTTGTATCACCCGATTTCTTCGCCGTAAAAACTAACGTTATAAATGTATCGCCTGACCAATTCAAACCATTATTATTTCGCATCATAACGATAACAACACGGTCTTTTGTGTATTCGTAGGTAGGAGTTCCGAATCCGGCCGTAACTGCGTATTCTTCTTCCCATTGCGCATCTCGTAATTCGAGGTACTCCTCGTCATAGTCAATAACTAAACGCGCTCCGACTAATCCCGGATTGTCCGCTATTCCAACAACGACAGAAATTTGATTTCCGGCTCGTACAGTCGCAGGACCGTTTAATGTTAATTTCGCTGCGTCTTCCGACGCCCATACAGGCGTCACAACGCCGGTACTTGCAATAAGAATAATTGCAAGCGCAATGGATATAATGCGTTTCTTCATTGTTTTTTCCTCCAAGTTATATTAAACTATTTTAAGTTCGCCTTATTTCTATGGTTAAGGTGTAGTACCCGCCGCAATATGTCTTAATAATATCGTTACATCTGCCGTTGTTATTCTTCCGTCAGAATTGAGGTCTCCCGCAGGAATATCTTCAATCGGCGTACCGGCAGCTATCGCGCGCAAGAGTAAAGTTACATCCGCTGTGGTTAATCGACCGTCGCCATTCAAGTCCCCTATCATCATATCTGTTATAGCTATCGAGTGTTTTACGCCAAATACGTCATTCTCTATCTGCTCTGTATCCGAATTGCTTATATCATTTGAATTTACAGCAATAGTTGTATCACCCGATTTTTTTGCCGTGAATACTAACGTTATAAATGTGTCGCCTGACCAATCCAAAGCATTATTATTACGCATCATAACGATAACAACGCTATCTTTTGTGTATTCGTAGGTAGGAGTTCCAAATCCGGTCGTAACTCTGTATTCCTCTTCCCATTGCGCATCTCGTAATTCGAGGTACTCCTCGTCATAGTCAATAACTAAACGCGCTCCGACCAATCCCGGGTTATTTTTAATTCCGACTGTAACCTCAAAGTTCCTTCCCTCAACTGCTCTCGTGTTAATTACAGTAAATTGCGGGGCGTTCGGGTCGGGGCACACGCAATCTCCCTGTCCGCACTCCGGGCACGGCATCGTCAGAACCCTGTGCAGCAGAACGGCTGTCGTAACGCGGTTGATATTGTCGGTCGGCGCAATTCGTCCGTCTCCTGTTCCGCCTACCAGCTTGTTGGACACAAGATACGCTATCGCGTGTCTGTAGTTCGCGTCGATTTGATTCGCGTCGTTGAATTGGTTCAACACACTTAAATCTACGGTGTTCGGGTCATATCCGGGGATTAAACTGACTAACGCGAACATAATTTCCTGTCGGGTGACAGGGGCATGCGGGTTAAAATTGTTGTGTCCGTCAAGTTTCATCCAACCGTTATTTATCGCAACAGCCGCTTGAATTATTTCCCAGGGTTCGAGACTGTCGGCTATTCCGGCTGCGCCCACGTCTACGTCTTCAAACATCGGGATAAATCCGTAATGCGCGCGACACATAATCGTCGCCAGTTGTATTCTTGTCAGTTCGCCGTCGGGGTTAAACTCGTCATCCGAAGTGCCGTTCATGATTTCCCTGTCGGACACAAACATTACCGCGTCGTATGCCCAATGCCAGAAATCTACGTCGTGGAATCTGTTGTTTATACTTCTCCAGATTTGTCTGTTATTATCCCACCAGAAATCGTGATAGTCGCTCGCGCCTATTTTATGTCCGGCGTGATACTCGTACAGATTGTAGCCTTGCCAGTCAAAATTACTGTCCCACATATGAGTATCTCTCAAAAGCAGTTGAGAACCCGGCGTACCGACAATTCCGACGTCGCTGTTGAAGTAATTTACGGCGCTGAACTGCAATTCAAGATTTACGTTGTTACGCTGCGGGAATTCGAATCCCGGTTTATCTCTGTTCAAATCTATATATTTGTCAGATAATACAAGATTCAAGCCGTGATTTTCGTGGATATGTTCGTCCGTTTCTTGACACCAATCATGGTGGCAGTTTCCGTCTCGCCATTCTTCCCTGAACGAAACCTCGCCTATATTTTCTATATAAGCTTTCGCGGCTTCGTAGGTGAAGAATCTGTCTTCGTAGCCGCTGCCGTGACGGTGTACTCTAACGTCATGCCAGCCTTTTTCTCTTTGCAGGACTTCGAAGTCGTAATTTAAGTCGTCGCCCGTGACGTGTAACAGAATTTCAACCGCCCTGTGTCCTCCGTGCCATTCGAAACCATATAATTGGTCCATTAAACCCCAGTCGATTTCATATTCGAATATCGGCATTGCCTTGTCGTAGAAATGACTTACAGGCATATAGGGCAAATCTTGTCCGTTGCGGTGGTCGTGCTGAACCACGGGAGACCAAGACCAATCCGGGCTGTCGGCGTGTCTCACATAGATTTCGACAGAATCTATAGTGTCGTTATTGTCTGTCAGCCTGAAACCTCTGAACCATTCGTTGTAACCTTCGTTTACGGTTATTTTAACTTCACTATCCGTCTCACCTCCACGGTATTCAACAGATTCAAGAGCATGTTCCCACCCGTCGAATCTCCAGTCGGGTCTGTCGTTATCCGTATCGAGATGATTGTAGGAAACCCATCTGTCTTCGTTTCCGAAGCGATAATCTTTCCTGAAGTTCGCGTTGTTGAACTCCCATGTGTGCTTCAGATACCTGAAAGGTTCGCCGTGTTCGTCAAAGTGCAGCCAGCGGTCATAGAAGTTTGCGTCCGCTCTGTTGCCGTCTGTTATGAAAGCGTCGTCAAAATGTACGTGGAAATTTTCTCCGAACGATAAATCCGCGCCGTCTGTCGGTCTGATTGAATTAACGTCGAAGTTTACCATTCCGTGTCTGAAATTGATATGGATATTATCGCGTCTGAACAAACCGCCGTCATGATTTTCAAGTTGGCTCATATCTCCGAAGAAGTCGTTTATATCAATCGAAAGTCTGAAATGGTTCGGTTCGCAGTTATCGCAGCCGTCATGACATCTTGCTCCCTCGCTGATTCTCGATGCGATATAATCGTCCGTTTCCCAAATATAATCATACGCTTCGTTTAGAGACCTGAACTGTCTGTCGTGTATATTAAGTCCGTTACCGTGTCCGTGATAATGGACGTTATATGGTGAGTAAGCCCATTGAATCCAACTGGTTCTTTCCGTATCCCACCAGAACCCGCCGCCGGGCCATGTCAAGCCGTTGCCGTCTTCATCAAAGAAGTTATGGATATTTTCCCATTCGCCCCACAGATGAACCTCGCGCAGATGTATATTGGAATCGGGAGTACCGATTATTTTACCGCTGTTAAAGTCAATCGCGCAGAATTCCAGGTCAAAGTCCATATTCCCTCTCGGTAAAACATAATCGTTAGTCAGGTCTATTACTCTGCTGTCCATAGAATAACTTAATCTTATATCGGGGTTGACGTTTTTGATGTACGCTTCCGCCGCTCTGCTTGTGAAGAATAATTTGTCTTTGTAATCGCCTTCGTGCAGATGAATTCTGTATTCCGAACCGTACGCTCTCTGAACAACCTCGAAATTATAGAGCGCGTCACTTGAACCCGTTACTACAACGCTGATTTCAGTAACCCGGTGTCCGCCGTGCCACATATGATTCAAATCGCCGTTCTGGTGGTTCATCATATGCCAATCGACTTCATACTCAAAAATCGGCATGATGCTTTCATAGAAATGATTAACGTCGTCGATTTTTTCGTTAAAGTTATCGCGGTGATTATAATCCCATCTCGATAACTGTCTCCATCCGGTATATATACCCTCGTCCGGTCTGTCTTCTCTTATATAGATTTCGACAGAATCAATTTGTCCTGCGAGAGTCTCAAGCCTGAATCCGGTGAAGTCTCCGCCATGCGTCATATCAAGTATAATATTTTGTTCTGTCTCGTTGTAAACTCCGTTGAGAACGTGTTCCCAGTTATGATGAGCGTCGTCCTCGCGGACAAAGTCTCTGTAGTAAATCCATGAGCCGTCGTTCTCGTCCGTCCAGCGATAACTGTGATGATTGAACATTCCGGCGTTCGCTCTGTGATGTCTTCCCTCTTCGTCTCTGTGGCGGTCATAGAAGTTTACACGATTATAGTTAAACCACCAGTCAGGGTAAGCCAACTCCCAGTTGCCCGCTCTCGTGTCGCAGTCTCTGAACGAGATATCGCTGCCGTGATTAACTCCCGTGTCGGGTCTCTCTATTCTTACGACGTCGAAATATATTTGAGCGTTGTTGAAAGTTATATGCATATTTTCGCGTCTGAACAAACCTCCGCCGACATTTTCAAGTTCGCTAATGTCAATGTACGCATCACTTATGTAAATGTGCGCTCTGTGATTATCAGTAGTATTAAAACTGTCGATATGAGCGTAAGCGTCGTCGAGAGACGTAAAGCTCTGCCAGTCGTCCATAAACTCGTCGATTATCACGTGATAAACCCACGCATTAACCTCGCCGTAGTTTTCATTGTCAGACGCTCCGGCGATTTTATTCGTCGCCGAGTTTTCATAGCGCGAATAACGCCCCGCTATTCCTCCGACCCAGGCGCCGCCTTCTACTTTGCCTAAGTTTGCGTTGTATGAAATGTCGCTGTACTGCGGTTCTCCGTCGTCGTTATGCCAGTAATCGTTTGTGTTACCGACTATTCCTCCGACTTCAGCATCACCCGTAACGTTTCCGGTATTGCCCGAGTTGCGAATAATCGGGCTTATATTTACGTTCGGATTGTTATGTCCCCACCAGTCACTCCATAACACATGATTTAATCCGGCAATTCCTCCGACCGCGTTTCTTCCGTTTATATTTCCGGAGTTGTTGCCGCGGTAAATATTTCCGCCTCTGTTTTCGCCGGCTATGCCGCCTATGTGGTCATTGCCGAATACATCTCCGTTGTTGTAGCTATCGCTTATTAGCCCGAAGTTGCTTCCGGCTATACCGCCCACGTTGCCGCTTCCCATACTATTTATATAGTAAGTATAGTCTTCACTCTCTCCGAAGCTTCCCGTCGTTCCGAGAACAAGCCGTCCTCTGAAAGAATGAGGATACTGATACTGTTCGTTCGACCATTCGTCAGCTACCAGGAACGTCTGCGACGTTCTGCCGCCGCCGTACTGGTCGTCGCCGATTTGGAAATCCACAGAAATTTCTCTGCCCGCAGAGAGAGGCAGGGCGTTGCCTTCAGTAGCAGATACGGGCATCCAAAGCTCTATAATATACCCTTTATCGAAATTATCCCCGACAAGAGGTTTCGTAACATAATGCGTACCCTCTATAAAAATATCTTCCCAGTAAATATCTCCCCACCAGTCGTTAAAACTGCCTGAAACCTGTAGTCCGTCGACTCCGCGAACGGGAGTTATTCTTATCTGCCAGCTTGGGTTTTCTCTGTTGCTGTTCGCATCAGGCTGCGCGTTGTTCCAGTCTATGAAGAACTCGACGTTGTCGCGCTGCCAAACGCTATCATTGTGATGATTCGGGGTTTCGTCGTATACTTCCATGTAGTATAAAATACCCGTTTCGTTCCACGCAGACCAAACTTTACCCGCCGCTCCGTTTCCTTCGACGTTAGCGTCAACGTCGAACGCAGGAGAATATTCCGCGTCTCTTATCCCGTCGATAGAGATTGACGCTTGGGGAATCGTCGCGCGTATTAATTTTGTATTTACTTCCAGTTCACCCATGCCTATATCGGCTAAGTTATTAGAATTTTCGATTCGGTCGTAGTTTATTCCGGCTATGCCCCCGACGTTATGACCGCCGAAAACAATACCGTCACTATTATTTGTCGAACTCGTAACTAATCCGTAATTTTCGCCGGCGATTCCTCCCGCCGTATTCGACGAAGTTATATACGCCGAGTTAAACGCGCTTTCTATAGTACCGTTGTTTATTCCGGCGATACCCGCGACAGAATCGCGTCCGCGTACAGACGCCGCATAGTTGTACACGTTGTACATACAGCCGTTATTCGCGCCGGCGATTCCGCCGACGTTTACCGAGCCGTAAACGCTGCCGCCTCTTACGACTATTGAATCGATTTCGCCGTTTGCCGTTACATGTCCGGCTATAATTCCGACGTTTTCACTGCCCGACACGTCAGCGTTGTCAATATACAGATTCTCGACAGTTCCGTCAAGAACCGCGAATAATCCGACGTTCCTGAAATATGCGTAATCGTTTATAGTCAGGTTTACTAATCCATTGCTATCTCCGTCGAAAGTTCCCGCGAAGCCGTTTATCGGAGCCCATAAATTATTCCCGAAATCAATATAGTTTCCAAGCCTTATTGTTTTACCCGCAAAATCTATTTTTTCTTTGTTTACGAGATGAGCCAAGCCGTAAAGCTCCGCAAGCTCGCCGATTACAAACTCATTCGCCGTCTCGTCGTACCAGCGTGTATCTATATCGTCCGGATACACCCCTCCTTCTCTGTCGCCGAGAGTGATAACCGCGAATTTTTCGGCGTTTTTGCCCGCGTTACAGCCTTCCGCGTATTCTACGACCATTCTTCCGTCTTCAACAGTCGTATCGATATAGTTAGCCATGAAAGTAAGTCCGAACTGTCCGTCTTCTCCCGGATAGCCTCTCCGTAAAAATGCGTTCCACGGAATCGCTATTTCATAATTTATAGTGTCGTTTGCAGCGTCCATAAATATCGCCGCGTTTTCGCCGAATTTTATATCGGGCGCGCCGTATCTGTCAGCCCAAACGTTCGACATTAATTCTCCGGTTATACTGTTTCTTCCGAGACCGAGCTCAACCCTGTCATCGCCTTCGGCGCTCGCCGAAGAGAGAGAAATCTGTATTCCCGACTGCGCCCACAAGCCGCCTTCGTCTCCCGGTTCTATGTCGTTGAAATAATATTTATCCGACGTTTCAATATAGATATATAAATTATCTTTGTCATACGCGAGATAACCGTCAAGCGTAAGCTCTTCGGGATTTACGTTGTCGTTGTCTATAAAATAACTATATTCAAAACCGTAATTTCCGATTTTCCTATATATATCCTTGTCAAGCGCGCCGTCTATTTCCGGAGCGGGTTCGGCGGTTTCCGCGCCTATCCATTCCTGTATGCGTCCGGCGGGGTCTACGGGAAGTTCGGGTTCACACTCGCAGGGTATCGCTCCGCAGTATTCGCACGGGTCTATGTATTCGATTGGGGGTTCGATAAAATCTTCGCCCGCTTTAAATACAATCGCCGCAAAATTAACTCCGCCTGCGGGAAACTCCGCCTTAATAACGTTCGTTCCCTCGTTCAAATACATAACGGCCGCGTCATGCAGTCGGTAACTTGCCCAGCCTGCGGGTACGATAAACGTGTCGGAGATTTCATCGCCGTTTAAATACAGCCTGACAAATCCTTCGCCCTCGTCGTCGCCCGAAGCGGCCCATATACTCATCGCGTAATTGCCGCTTTCGTATACGTTTACAGTATATGAAACATATTCCGCAGGGATAGTTTCGCCCTCTTCGTCTTCCCATACGCCGTTAGTCCAAGCGACCGCGCCTATATTACCGAGTCCGGTGACATAAGCGTCGTGCGTTTGCGGCCCGTCATGATTATCCGCGTACTCCGGTCTGAAAACATAAGCCGTATCAACGGTAAAGGAATCCGGGTCGAACCAGTCGCTCATTTGCGTATGATGTTCCCATGTAGAGTCAAAGAATCCGTCCTTGTCAAATTCCACGGCTCTAATTATCCTCGCGCCGCCGGGTACGACAGGAGGCGGAGGAGGAGGTGTGTTTTGCGGATGGAAAGTAAAAGAAGTCCAGTCCCACGAATAACCATTCTCAGCAACACCCATAACATCGTCTTCGCTTTTCATGTTGTTTCGAGAGACATCCATAAAGACTAATTTGGTTAAATTACTCACATCAAGTTCGGTTAGTTGATTTCCATTGAGCATAATCGTGCTCAAATTAGTCAAGCCGCTAACGTCAAGTTCCGTTAGTCGGTTGTCGGCAGCAAAAAGAGCCCACAAATTAACTAAACCACTCACGTCAAGTTTTGTCAGCTGATTACCGCTGACACCAAGCATCTCCAAATTAGTCAAGTTACTTACGTCAATTTCGGTCAGCTGGTTATTGTTGATACCAAGGGTTCGTAACTTGGTCAAGTCTTTTGTATTAATTTCGGTTAGTTTATTATTATTAACATTAAGACTATTAAGAGATTCAAAATGCTCAATACCTGCGAGGTTCGAGACATTCCAACGTTCGCCTATTATGTCCAAAGTAGTTAAATACTTCACGTCCCCTTTCGTAATATCGTCATCGTCAGGGTAATAATCTTTTCCTGTAATATTACGAATCGCCGCGAGGAAGTTAGGGTCGGTGAAATCCTGGGTGATTACCTCGCTGTCGTCGAGACACACGCACGGGTCT
>Ga0099364_10009837_pt1 | contig 13234 bp, 13 predicted proteins | sample TergutTh196P3_FD_73070 | JGI IMG/M metagenome (GOLD analysis project Ga0099364, IMG submission 73070) | Microcerotermes parvus P3 segment gut microbial communities from Pointe-Noire, Republic of the Congo - Th196 P3 | ecosystem: Host-associated > Arthropoda: Insects > Digestive system > Gut ...
TGAGTTCGTCAAAAATGCTCGTAATACGAAAGTATTACTGCGCTTTGTTCCTTGCCAGACGAAAAATATTCTCCCAAATCCTGAGCCGATTTTCAAGTTAATCGACTATATATGAAAAGCGAAAAACAGATATGATTCTGTACCTTGTTAGCACAGGGAGTCACATTAACCTACTTGGATTTTAAAAATAGGAGCAAAAAACAATGAAAATGACCTTCCGTTGGTTCGGCGAGTCCGACCCCATACCACTGCAATACATCAAGCAAATACCGTGCATGACAGGGATTGTGTCCGCTGTTTATGACGTTCCCGTGGGGGAGGTCTGGAGCCGCGAGAGCATCGCCGCCCTGAAAAAACAAGCGCTTAGCGCGGGACTGGAGTTCGAGGTCGTCGAGAGCGTTCCCGTCCATGAGGAGATTAAGCTAGGCGGGGCTGACGCGCCGCAGCTCATCGCCAACTACGCCGAAACCTTGCGCCGCTTGGGCGAGGCAGGGGTCAAGGTGGTGTGTTATAACTTCATGCCCGTGTTCGATTGGCTGCGCAGCGATTTGGCGTATCACAACGATGAGGACGGCTCAAACTCCCTTGCCTATGACCACGACGCGGTTCTTGCCATGGATCCCAATAGCGGGCTTTCCCTGCCGGGTTGGGACGAGAGCTACGGCGCACAGGAGTTGCAGGAGCTTTTGGCACGGTATAAGGGCGTTGACGAGGAGCGGCTTTGGCTGAATTTCGCCGCTTTCCTCAAGGGGATTTTGCCCGCCGCCCAGGAGGCAGGCATCACAATGGCAATTCACCCCGACGATCCGCCCTGGCGCATTTTCGGCTTGCCCCGCATAATCACGGGGGAACGTGCTATGGAGCGTATGCTAGAAATTTCAGACAGCCCTGCCAACGGCTTCACCCTGTGTACCGGCTCATACGGGGCGAATCCCATGAACGATTTGGAGGGCATAGCGAAAAAATACGCAAAGCGCATACCTTTTGCACACTTGCGCAATATTGAGTATCTTATTGGACTTGACGACACAAGATATGGTAAAGGCATGAGCTTTGCAGAGTCACCCCATCCCACAGGTTCCCTGGATATGAAGAAAATCGTGGCGGCACTTGTTGAGGGCGGGTTTTCGGGTTATGTCCGCCCCGACCATGGGCGTATGATTTGGGGCGAAAAGGGTAAACCCGGGTACGGGCTTTTTGACCGCGCCTTGGGTGCGGCTTATTTAGTGGGGCTGTTTGAGGGTATAGTCGATTAGCTTAGAAGCTTCTAGTGATTTATTTTGATACGCAATTTGAGATCACCGATATGAGCCATGAAAGTTAGTTCAACCCCGGCGCACCCAGAAACGCTGATTGAGGAATAGGAGGAAATGACATGGAAAAAGGAGAACTGAGAAAGCTTTTTCTTTCGGCTTGTAATGAGATTGCCAAGCCGCTTATTAACGACGGATGGAAACCGTCGCAGAAAGGACAATGCTGGAAAAAGAAACACGCTAACAAAGATTTGACTTATAAGGTTGAATTTCAATCAAGCACGAAAAATGACCCATCTCATATAACGGTAATTCCCCATCTTGCCATTTACTCAATCAAGGCAAAGGCATACGATATTGAAAAAACGGGAAATCAATATAGCGGGGGTTGTATTTGGTCGACCAATCTCGGCTATATAACACCTGATAAAAACTGGATGAATTGTAATGTTGCGGGCGCAAACAAAGATAACAACATTCGGAAAATTACCGACGCGATCGTGCAATACGGCTTGCCAATTTTTAGTCTATTTGATAATCCAACGGATGCTGTTTCGACCTTGCGGGAAAAAGGCACATCATTTTATGAGCATATAAAAGGTGAAAAATTATTAAACCTAATGCCCCTTACGTTTATGGTGCTATACGGAAGCAAAGAAGCCGCCGAAGAATTTTTCAATATCAGTATTGAACCTTGCAAATATAAAAATCGAATTCATGAGTTATATAAATCATTGGAAATCGCCGAGAAGATAGACTTAAATCATTCAGAATTTTATCAAGCTAATCATGTAAAAAAGGCGTATGTAGAAGGCTTAAGCATTTGGGATAAAACTCTAAAATCAACCCCGACGCACCCGGAAACGCTGATTGAGGAATAGGAGGAAAACGAAATGAATTGGGAAAATTATTTGATGGAAAAAAAAGCCCCTTCGTCAAGCGCACATTTAGGCGTAATGGTGGGAACGGTGAAAGGGGTTTATGATTTAACCGAATTACCCAAAGACACCCGCATATTAAATTTGGTTACCCCTTTGAAAAAAACAAAATTATGCTATACCAACCTTGCGGCATTATCGGGCAACGAAACTATTGAAGGAATTAAATTAACAGACATTGACAAGGAACGTCTGTCTGTGTTTTCCCAAATGCCTAACTTGAAATACCTGCAAATCTCTAATAACAAACAAGACGAAATTCCCGATTTATCTTGCTTATCAGCATTGGAGGTTTTGGTTCTTTCAAGCATAATGAAAGTGGAAACTCTTGAATTTATCCAAAACATGAAAAGTTTGAAAACGCTTTACATTTACGGTATTAAGCAAATGCGGGAGTTAACACCGCTTTCTCATTTATCCTCTTTGCGCGAGTTATGGCTCGATCACGGCGAAAATAACGGAACGGGGACGCCTATAAAGAGTATGGAACCGTTAAGGGATTTGACACAATTACAATTCCTGTATTTTAATCTTAATGTTGAAAATCGGAATTATGATGTATCGCCGTTGTTTAATTTGAAAAATCTGCGTGTCCTCAATCTGCTTCCGAGATATTATAAAAACGGACAATGGGAACGATTGAAACAAGAATTGCCGTTATTGACACCGAATGATTACTTTCCTTGGTTTGGCAAAGGACAATGAGTGGCTGAAAACAAAAACACGGGGCGCGATTGTTGCGCTGTATCAATAAGGAGGTGGAATTTTCATGGATGAATTATTGAAACTTGCAGAGGAACTTCAAGATACATTAAGCAAGGAAACATTCAATAAATTCACATCATCGGCAGATTTGCATTATTTGGCGCAAAACTGGTCGTGGGAAACAAAAGAAGAAATACAAATTTTGCGTTGGATTTGCGAAAGTGAATGTTGCAGCCAAGCTACGGCTTTTATGATTTTTTGGTTTTCCCAACCGCATGATTATATGAAATATAAATTGGGAGCGAAAGTGCAATATGACAACGGTATATTCGAGATTATACAAATTGTTCTCAAAAGTTTTGAACAAGGGGTTTATCAACACCACGGTATTCATTATGACCCTTGCAATGATATGCCGAATGAGAATATAGAAATCGACGAACGGATGAAAAAAGCCGTACAGGGAGAAGAAACATGGTATGACGAGGACTATATTAAAAAAATCGCTTGGTATGTTCCGAGTGAGCTTGAAAGCGAAATCAAAAGAGCCAATATGGATTATTTGAATATGATCGCAAATGGATTGCTGCATTTTCGGGACGCTGCAAATACTGCAGGATTGATAATACAAAATCCTAATTGCGATATTGGAACGGCGTTACTGTTATATTGGCGATTGCTGTTATTCTATTTCATGCGCGGGTTTTCGCCCATCCAAACAGAAGAACGCAATCAAGTAGTGCGGCAGCTACGCGAAAAATTATTATCTGATAATTTTAGTGATGGTATTTGCTATGATCCGTTAAACGATAAAGAAAATGACACGTTGCTTGGGAAGCAAAAGAAAGAGTGGGAAATACCCAAATACATGAAACAAGCTGTATGAAAACAAAAACACGGGGCGCGATTGTTGCGCTGTATCAATAAGGAGGTATAGAACAATGGCACATTCACACATTATCCTTCCCTATCAAAGCATAAGTGAAGATGATAAAGTATATGAGTTTGGAATGTCCCCGCAGCAAGTGGCTGCGGTGGATAAGCGTGTCTTTGAAATCAAAGAAGATATTAACAGTCAATGGGTATTGGAAAGGCGCAGCGGTTACAGCACAGAATTTGTAGGCGGTAAATTAGCGGCGGTCGCTTTCAATATAAGCCCAAATCATAACCGCTTTGAAGTTAGCGGGGTTGATATTTCTGATAAAGATGGTATTGAGCAATTAAAACGCGAATATGAGCATCTTGTATTTGCGGACAGAGAAAGCGTATTGTTTCCTACGCTTGGTTTTGCGGTACACATCCACCCGTTTTGCGATGGATGGAGCGACCCAAGACCCGGCGTATTTAACAGGGAAATTGTCGCTTTTTCTAGGGAAAGATTAGAATATTACCGTAACCAAGCACACGTTGTCAGCTTACAATCCGGGAAAGGGGTTTGTATATCCGGCGATAAGTACATACAATTTGCCATGACTCCTGCGGAAATCCATAATATTTTAGGAACTCCGGAATACACATGGAAAAACTCCGGATCACACAAGCATATTGTGGAATATTATTTTAATCGCGCGTTGACGCTTCGATACCGGGATTATGAAGTGTCTTACGATTATCGTGAAGATATGCCTTTGTACGCCGTTGAAATTATGGAAAAAGACGGTTGGGAGATAGAGGTAGACGGCGTTTATTTATTTGCTGACGATAAGCTAGAGCAGATGAAATCAAAGTATGAATATATTGAATCAAAAAAGAAAAAGGCGGTTGACTTCACGAAGCTTGGAATATTTACCCTCGGTTGCGGTGAAAAGAAAAACAACGGCAAAGGTGCGGACGGGAAAGTGGTTTTTCTATATAATCGCAAGGTTATGGATTCTTATGCGTATAAAATTGATATGTGGGATTAGCAGCCGGCGCACCCAGAAACGCCGATTGAGGTAGAGGAGGGAACGATATGAGCATTGAATACGCTATCACTTTGGAAAATAAAAACTACTTTGCTGCTGTAAAAGTTTTGTCGGCAGCTTTTCAGCCTTTCTCTGAAACTTATTCATTCAAAAGCGACGACAACGGCTTTTCATTATGTGGTGATAATCCAAAATGGTCGGATGTACTGCAAATTTTCATCAATACCGCCGACAGCAATATCAGTGTTCTCCCGGTAGGCGAACCGTATTTGTATTGCTGTTTGAATAACGATGGCAGGGAAAGAAAACAAATGATAGAGCTAATAAAAGCTACGTTTGGAAATATACCTTGTTCGTATTCTATTGACGAACTATAAACAGGAAGACACCCCGGCGCACCCGGAAACGCTGATTGAGGAATAGGAGGAAAACGCACATGGCTTTATTGAATTTCGGATATTATATAACATCGCCTGTACCAAAGCCGCATTACATGAGTTTAGAGTGCGAAAAGGTATTAACGGTTAGTAACTGCATATGCGATTTACACCCGGATTTGACAGGCTGTTTTTGGGATAACCGAGCGGAAGAACAAAAGGCATATCAAAAAACTCTTGGACTTTCTGATTCGGAGTTTTCTGATATGAAAAAAGCCGTTGCCGACTTGTTTGAAAATCAAAGATTTGAAACGGATAGCAGATTTTACTCGCAAGCTGACGCACACCTCTTTATGAAAAAATATCTATATAATTTGTTGGAACTAAAAGTGATCTGCCTTGCAATAGAAGATGAATACAAAAACATTCTTTGCGAAGAAGTGCCGCAAGGGATGAAACCAAGTCCCAATATTCCATCTATTTTTACTGATGAAAAAATTGCCGGAAAGCTATTAGGCTATGACATTTTAGGATGGGATTGTTCGGCATTTCACAGCTACCTCTGTAACGGATTTGAAAAGGTGTTTTCGCAAAAATATCCGTTGAAAATAAACGAGTTAGGAATGATACAAAATCCATATGAGGAAGTTAAGGATGTAGCCGGTTGTCTTGATGGCGGTGAGCCTGTGATTTGGTTGCCGTTTTTCATTTACGAATGTAATGACCCTGGCGCACCCGGAAACGCTGATTGAGGGATAGGAGGATATATCATGCAAGAACAGAATAAGCGGGTCATATATTATAGGGAACAAAAAGAAAAGAAGCGGATAATTTAGCACATAGAGAAATGGAATGAGGAAAATTAGTAACTTTTTTTTCATGTGAATCAACACCTTTCGTGGGATTAGGGTGGGCTGTTTTTTGCCGTCTTTCGGCGGTTTACCACGGCTACGATTGTGCAAATTAGGCTCCAACCAATAAACGTTAATCCTATAAACAAAAACGCGTAGAAGAAAGAAGTACTCGTAAATGACACTAATATTAATGCAACGAGGAGAATTAAAGTAATCGATATGGGCGCAGACCAAACAAAAATTTTATGTTTGGCAAAAACTATTGCACTTAGAACGGGAAATATCCAAAAAGTTGTGTAGAATATTACATCGGCAAGGCGATTAAATTCATATGGGAGCGTGAGCGCAAATAAGCCCGCGATTGGCAAAAGGAAAACTAAGAACCTAATGGGATTGATGTTAGCGCTTTTCATCCGAAATGCCCCTTTCTTTCCTCTCTCTGTTACGCACAAAAACTGCAACGACGGTGCAAATTAGGCTGTATGGAATATAAATTATTCCAGCATAAAGCAGCATCAGGTTCAGTTGGTCTGGCGCGCCATCCCAGACGTAAGGCCAAACAGTTACAAAAACTGCGACGAGAGGACAAGACCACACCAAAAGCTTATCGTCAAGGAAAACAAACGCAAAGAGGAACATATTTATGATAGGATACACAAAAACTCCTAAAAATGCCAAAAGCCAGAATAGCATAAACAAAAGGCTTGGGAGATAATGACCAAACACATAGTTAAGCGCATAGAACAGCGGAATTAGGAAAATAAAAAACTTTCTTTTCATGTGAAACAATCCTTTCGTGGGATTAGGGGGAATTGCTTTTTTCCCTCCAACGACGCAAAAGTACAGCGACTATTGTGCAAACTAGGCAGAATGGAATATAAAGCAACAAGCCCCCATATAGCAACATTTGTGTCAACTGATCTCCGCCTATATCATATTTGGGACAGACAGTCACAATAATCGCGATGACAGGAGCAGTCCAAATCAAAATCTTGTCTTTGTAAAAGATTAACGCACTTAGGACAGGGTAAGTGATAATCCCAACAATTGCTACTATCCAAAAAAATATAGAAAATGGATATGGCAGGATGTAATGGGAAATTGTGACGTTAAGCGCCTAGAACAGCGGGATTAGGAAAATCAGATACTTCAAAAAGTTTATTTCATCGGTTTTTTTCATCCGAAATACCCCTTTCTTTCCTCTCTCTATTACGCACAAAAACCGCAACGACGGTGCAAATTAGGCTGTAGGGGAGATAAATCCCCGCCGCGTAAAGTGAAAATTGAGCAACTTGGTCTACTCCTAAATCAACGATGTAAGGCCATAGCACTGCTAAAGTCCCCGCAAGGGGAGCAATCCACACCAAAAGCTTATCGTCAAGGAAAACAAACGCAAAGAGGAACATATTTATGATAGGGTATGCAATAAGTCCTATAACTCCTATTAGCCATAACAGCATTGACAACGGATACGGGATATAAAGGACATAATTAATCATATAAAACAGCGGGATTAGGAAAATCAAAAACTTTCTTTTCATGTGAATCAATCCTTTCGTGGGATTAGGGTAGGCTGTTTTTCTCCGTCTTTCGGCGGTTTACCACGGCTACAATAGTGCAAATTAGGCTGTAGGGAATGTAAAGTACTCCCGCGTAGAGTATAATTTGCGTCAGTTGGTCACCATTGCCATTTATATAGTAAGGCCAAACAGTTACAAAAACTGCAACTATGGGGGTAGTCCAAATTAATAACTTGTTGTTGTAGAAAAAAGCTGCGCTTAGTATTGGATACAAAAGGTTGGCGATACTTCCTAAAAGCCATACTAGCATAAACAGTATACCTGATAAGTCAATTCCGTACTTGAAGTTAAGCGCGTACAGCAAAGGGATTAAAAAAATCAAAAGTCTTTTTTTCATTTGTATACTCCTTTCAGTAGTCAAGAATCCCAGTGGCTTCACACGATATGAAACCACTGGGATAAATCCATTTTACTTGGTGACATCATAATGGAATTTATACAATAAGCCTGCTATATCCTGTTGCACATACTTTAGAGGCCATTCTATTGTAGGATCTCTTAATGATGGAAATAGCAGAACATAACAATTTCCATAGAAATTGTACGAAATTCCTGCATTAATTTGCGAAATGTAAGATAGCGTCTTGTTGACGTACCAATTATAGCAATCTGTAGAAGAAACTGCATATAGCTCTCGTCTGTTGTATGCAGTTGTTTCATAGGTTAAATGATTTGCCGCTAAAACTAGGCTTTCGCTCAAAGTGTTCCCTGGTCCCAAGGTCGCTCTGTCACCAACATGAGGAGGTGCACCAATATCACTTAAGTAGTGTATAGCTTTGCCCAAATGCTGTAAGCCCACATTCCTATTACCCTGCCGAGTCTGAGTAACAGCCATATTATACCAATAAATAAAGCGGTTACTTGCATTTTTCGTGTCGAACGAATTCCACCAATAGTTCGTGCCAGTAGGATAATGATAAAAATGCCAACTATGTATGTTGGTTTTTTCATTATTGTCAGGCCAATCGGAGTATGATACCACAGTGGCACGTTCACTAGAAGTAAACCAATTATAGGATGCAGATTTACCTTTCTTTAATATAGTGAATGCCCTTGTTGTAATCCATTGATGACACGGCTTCCCACTGGTCGCAGACCACCGTGTCGGGTTGCCGTCCTCATCAAGAACTACTTCTTCATAGTCCTCCGCAACACCGAAAAGTACATTCTCTCCATTTGCGATGCGCTGAATAACTACCTCGATTTCCTCTTCAGTCAACTCATCAGGGTTGAAATACTCATGTGGGGTGTCGTCGGGCTCAAAGTCGTCGGGGATGTCAACGTTTGGGGTCATGGGCAGACTCGTGATGGGTCGTCCCGTGTTCCCGGTGTTGAGTTTTTCTAAAATAGCGTCCATGTCGTCAGCTTTGACTTTTTCCGATGGCTGAACATCAAAGACGCTATTAGCCGTAAATGACTGTGCCACTGCAAGCAACGGCAACGCCTGTGCCATGATTAAGACAAAACACAGCACCAATTTGATTTTAGATAATTTTTTCATTTTGTTTTTTCTCCTTAAAATAAATTAATTTATATCAAGGAGTTTTACTTGCTAGCCGTAAACATGACTGAGCAAAAAGAAGTCAGGACGTCTCAGTCTTCTGACCTTGCACATAATAACCACACCCTTTCTAAATTAGCAATCCGAGCAAAGCAAGTAAAACGCCTTAACACACAAATAAACCCGCGGTGAAACTGCTCTAGATTGTCTGCCACCTATATTATAAACCTAAATTTTCCAAATGTCAATAGGTTTTTTTCGAACTTTCAGATTTGCAATTTGGGACAAAATATGGTATAATACAGGAAAAATAAGAATGTTTTGTAAGCAGAGGTATATATGTCAGACCGTTATGAAAACCCCTTGTGCAAGCGTTACGCAAGCTCCCGGATGCAGGAGATTTTTTCTGATGACACAAAGTTTTCCACGTGGCGCAAGCTGTGGATTGCCCTTGCTCAGGCTCAGCAAGAACTGGGGCTTGAGATTTCCGACGGGCAAATCGCCCAACTGGAAGCCAACACGAACAATATTGATTACGCTCTTGCGGCGCGTTTTGAGCAGGAAACCCGCCACGACGTTATGGCGCATATTTTGGCGTACGCGGAGCAATGCCCGGACGCGAAGCCCATCATCCACCTTGGCGCAACCTCCTGCTATGTGGGGGACAACACAGACATCATCGTCCAACGCATAGCGTTGCTTCGGGTGAAAAAGCTCCTTGTCACCGCAATTGACGCTTTGGCGAAATTCGCCGCTCGCCACAAGGACACCTCCTGTCTTGCCTTTACCCATTTTCAGGCGGCACAGCCCACCACCGTTGGCAAGCGCGCCGCCCTTTGGCTGCATGACCTTGTGCAGGATCTTGAACAGCTTGACTTTACCCTAAACAGCTTGAAACTATTGGGTTGCAAGGGGACGACGGGAACCTGCGCAAGCTTTTTGTCACTCTTTAACGGCGATCACGAGAAAGTCAAAGCTTTGGACAAAAAAATCGCCGGGAAAATGGGCTTTGAGAGTAGCTACACCGTCAGCGGACAGACCTATTCGCGCAAGGTGGATTACCGCACGCTTTCTCTGCTTTCGGCAATTGCCCAAAGTGCCTATAAATTTTCCAACGATGTGCGGCTCATGTCCCACATGAAAGAGCTTGACGAGCCTTTTGAGAGCGGTCAGGTGGGCTCAAGCGCAATGGCGTACAAGCGTAATCCCATGCGCAGTGAGCGCATTGCCTCCCTTGCGCGGCACGTGATTGTCAACGCCCAAAACCCTGCCCTCACCGCAAGCGGGCAGTGGCTTGAGCGCACTCTTGACGACTCTGCAAACAAACGCATCGCCATCCCAGAAGCGTTTTTGGCGATAGACGGCATACTCTCTCTGCTCATCAATATAGCGAGCGGAATGACAGTCTATCCTGCGGTGATGAAAAAGCACCTTGACGAGGAACTGCCTTTCATGGCGACGGAAAATATCCTCATGTACTGCGTGAAAAAAGGCGGCGACAGACAACAGCTCCACGAACGCATCCGTGTACATTCTGTTGATACCGCCAAGAAAATCAAACTTGGCGGCGGCAACAACGACCTACTCTCACGCATTGCCGCTGACAGCGCATTCGGTGTTACAGAGGATGAACTGAATACGCTGTTGCAGGATGAGTCGTTCACGGGGCGCGCTAAAGAACAGACCGAGGAATTCCTGGAAGAAGTTAAGCCAATACTCGAAAAAAACAAAGAATTTTTAGGTGTGGATGTTAAGATAACGGTGTAGGGAAATAAGTGAAAAAATTAACTAGTCCGCAACAAGAAAGAAAGGAGTAAAACCATTCACAAAAACTGTCCACTGGAGGGTAGTATACCTTCCTCACAAACCATATATTATGCTTGACTACTCAGAAAAGCATGGTATAATTCAACATTTGCCTCTAAAAGAGGCTAAGAAAAGGAGAAAACCAACCATGAAACAGAAACTCTTATGCGTGCTGTTAGCACTCACACTCATCATCGGTATTGTACCGATGACCGTCCTTGCAGCGGAGGAGCCATCTCCTCTTAGCATCGCGATTGAAACCGACAAAGATAGTTACACAACCTTTGGCATTGCTGAAGTAACAGTGATTATCGAAAATCGAAGTAGCCAAACCATTGAAAACATCAATGCCGAGGCGACTTTTGACAATCTTATACAAACAAGTGGCAAAACAGGAGAGTCAAAAAACACCCTAGAACCAGGCGAAAGCTTTGAGTTTAACTACAAAGTTATGCTTGGGAGTGGAAATGACCTGAACTTCTTCCAAAAAATGTGGTTGAACATTGTTAAATTTTTCAGGACTCTGTTTTCTGGAAAAACTAATGTGACGCTAGATAAAACTGGGGATGTTGTTGAGAAATCAACAGAGATTAAGTTCGGTAAGTCTTCAGGTACCAACACTATTAAGGTGTGGCACAGGGACGCTGAGATTAATTGGAAACCCCGTCAGGTTATTAACTTTGGACTTGAAGACATTGAAGAAAAATATAATGATGACCCAGAATGGTTCAAAGACGAGTCTAAAGTGAAGAGTTGGTGGAAAGAGACCGAAGAGTTTTTGAACGACCAGCAAGAAAAGGGAATCATTTCGAGTTGGGGAAGAGACTCTAGTGCTTTATGGACTGTAACGGCAGATGGATTTAATGTAGGACTTCTTTTTGAAGATGTATTTCGGAAGGAAATAGAAGAAGTTCAAACAAGCAATGTAGCAGCTTTTAAATCTGTCTTTTTAAGTATGATGGCTATGAATAGCCCGGCAAATAAGATTACTCTGGTTCAACCCAGAGACTATGACTATTTGCTCTTGGACTACTCTGCTGTTATATTTGAAGACACAGCCAAAGAGCTTGATAAAAAGTATGATGACTATGAACTTGAGGTGATTCGAGGAGGATATGTAGACATTGAAGCCATGAAAAATCTAAATAACAGTAAAGTTATTTTGATTAATGGAAATGGTGGAACCATTAACCATCAATATGTAATGTCTTTAGGGACGTTCATGAGTGATGAACAAATGGAAGACTATAAAGATGATTTCCAAAGTAACCCTCCAAGGCTTATTGATAGTTCGAAAGGAATATTAATCACAGAGGAGTTTTGGAGACATTATTATAAAGATAATCCATTTAATGGTTCTATGATTTTCTTCGGAGTTTCTCGAAGTGCCAAGAACAGTGCTTTCATGAATGAATTGACACAGATGGGAGCAAAAGCTATTATAGGTTTTGATGACTTAGTCAATAAGCCCTATAAAGCACATTTCTGCCAAACATTTTTCCAAAAGTTATCTGAAGGAAAATCTACGACAGAAGCATTTGAGTTTGCTCTTTTAGATGCTGGCTATGAAGATGCACCTTATGGTGCTCAGGATGCAATAGAGTGGAGTGATGGAGAGCAAATTTTCCCAGCTAAACCTGTTCTCGTCGGAGACGGAAATTGGAAAATGGGGGAAACATCAAGACCCAGCTATGTTCCAGATGATGCAGTTTATTTTAACGGAAGTTATTATAAATTGTATAGATACGATGATTTCCCATCTTCAAGCTGGAATTGGCTTGCATCAAAAGCTTACTGTGAAAGTTTAAATGGTCATTTGGCCACTATAACTTCGCAAGAAGAACAGTCCTTTCTCGAAGATAATATTCTGAATAATGTCTTTGCACTTAATGGTGTTGCTGTGGGTGGAATATTGGAAAACGGAAATTGGACATGGGTAAATGGTGAGTCTTGGGACTACACTGCTAATCCAATAGAACCAATGATGATGAACGGTCCGTATCTCTATGTCTTTGGTGATGGATATTGGATGAGTGGCATCATCAATATTGGAAACTATTTTATGTGTGAATGGGAAGCTTAATGTGTTGGTCAGAATTTTGAATTCTGCCCATTCGAAAACTCCTTAGACTTATAGTCTAAAAACCACTGAGAAAAATTTTCTCAGTGGTTTTTAGAAGATTTTGGGAGAAACCTGGAAAGCTCTTTTCTTCTTAGGGTGAAAAAGATATAATTGACAGTGAGGTGAGATGAGAGATGAGTCAGTTTGCAAATTTTGAGGAAATGTTCGCTCAAAGCATCGGTCTTCAAGATCCG
>Ga0099364_10009838_pt1 | contig 13233 bp, 5 predicted proteins | sample TergutTh196P3_FD_73070 | JGI IMG/M metagenome (GOLD analysis project Ga0099364, IMG submission 73070) | Microcerotermes parvus P3 segment gut microbial communities from Pointe-Noire, Republic of the Congo - Th196 P3 | ecosystem: Host-associated > Arthropoda: Insects > Digestive system > Gut ...
CGTCGTGGTGTTGGGGAAGGTCGTGCAAAAATAATCGATCTTACGCGACACCACCGAAGGGTTGTCGTTCACGCCGGCAAAACGACCGGTAGCCGGATAGGCGCCGGCGGCATTGAGTATTTCAAACAGGGTACGCGTCTCGTAGCCCAAGCTTTGCGACTGGTCGTCGCGGGGACGGAAGCCAAAGTAATAAAAAGCGCCCTTCTCTTTGGCGTTCATTGCGCCTATAATCTTATCGCCACATTGGGCAACGGCTTGCGCACCGTCAACTGTAACGGGATAGATACGGTCGACGATGAAATCGGTCAGTATGGATTGGGCAGGGACGGATGCAAACTGATTGGAAAAAGCGACCGTCTTACCCGCTGCTATTTCGCCCATAAACGTATCATGCCGGTATTGTACACCGAACATACGCTGCCATTGGGCGGTACAGTCCTTCCCCTCCGCATCGATCAACGGCGGGACGCTCATCCATATCGCTTTGCCCCCGTTTGCTACCATCCGCTCCATCATATCGAGCAATCCTTTTTGGGGTAGCGGTTCAAAAATGGCGACTAATGTACCGTAGGTCTTTTCCTTCACCTTGATCTTGCCGTCCGGTAATACCTCGCCTAATTCCACCAGTTTCTCGGCGGTCAGGTAGTTGGCATACGCATACTGGGTCATCAGGCTGCCGAACCGTTCTTCGGCGGCGACCAAGTTCATCGGATAGAGGATAAGCACATCTATATCGCGATGAACGCCTCCGGTGATAGATGAAATAGGCATGGGCGGTTGTGCGCCGAAAGCATGATTGATAGCCATCCGCCATTCATGTACCTCCGTTGGCATGCCCCATGCCGCCGCATAAGCCGACGGGTATTTATTGATGACGCCTATCGAAGCGGCCATGGCAGCGCCGTAGTAGTTGCGGTCGTTCCATCCGCCCTCGCAAAAATCGTTGCCGGTGGGTTGCAGGTAATCGCCCCACTTGAAGTAGTCGTAACAGGCCGATGCCGCCTGATGTACCGTATTACCCCAGATAAAATTGGGGGTATATTCGTACAGGTAGGCGTTCCTGTGCAGTTTTTCATTGTTCCACAGGTCTATCGTCGGGCTTTGCGCCCATGAAGCATGGGCGGCAGTCTTCAACTCGCGTTCAAACAGCTCTTCGGCATAATTCCTGGCATCTTTAAACAGGTCGACCACCCCGTTGTTGAGCATCTTGTAATACCTGTCGCGCAACAAAAAGGTGCGATGAATATCTTCCGGTCGGGGGCCCATCACATACTGCACATTAACAACCGACGCGGCATTCGGCTCAAAACTGGGAGCGCCGAACGCAAAATAAAGCATGTATTTATCGTCGAGGGGCTGGTTATATTTCCGCTGATAGGCTTCAGCCATGCTCCGGGTAAGATAGCGCTGCGCAAACTGTCCGTTCTCGTGGTGTCCAAAATAGGACCAGTCCTGCTGGATGTGCATCTCGTCCGAATAGAGGGACGTCACATTGACGCCTTTGTCGTGGTACTTCTTCATCAGGTTCTTCAGGAAACCGGGCGCATCGGTATTAAAATAGTCCATCTCCTGTGTCTCGTATTCGAGCATCACCATGACACGGTCATAACCGACCGCTTCGGTTGTCCGCCCATCGGTTTGTATGATGCCAATCCCGTCATCTTCACTGCGTACCGCAATCATACGCATGTCAATGGAGAGATTCATTGTATCGCCCGCTACATATCTGATATTTTTCAACTCGATGATATCATCGGGATCAACCACGCGAAACAGGTTGTTGGGCGCCCTGCTTTCCCTGAACGCAAATGCCTTTACACTTTTCAGTAACACCGGCGACCGGCCCTTGTTGTTTGTCCAGTAGAGCTGATGCCAGATGGGAACGCTGAAAAGTCCTGTTTTTGGATCGCGTTGACCTACCTTGTAGGCTAACCAGCGCCCGCTGTTACCGGTCTGTTTTTTATAGGCAAGGCCTAATTCCAACGGACTGAGCAGACTCAAATGCAGCCCTATCCCGTACCCTTTCGCAAAGTCGCTGATGATCTTGATTTGATCAACATACTCGTCCATGTCGGGCGTCAACTTGCGTTCCGCACCCGTATCACCGCGATATTGCCTGAAAAACTCGTCGAAAGCCAGTACCATCTCCTTCGATCCCCAGCTTTTTCCCTCTTCGCACACCTGACGCAGGCTGCGTTCATACTTGTTGTATCCCAGCGACAAGTCAATTACATTGTCGGGATCGGTCAGGTCATACAACTGCCGGTCGCTTGTCAGGATAACCGATTGCGCCGCAACCGACATCCCCAGTATCAGAAAAAAGAATACTTTATAAAGTTTTTTCATAAAAAATAAATTTAATGTTTGATAAACTTGACGCTTACTTCGCTTCAGTAACCAATTGGAACGGCCAATGATCGCTGACTATTCCAAACTCAACATTTTTAGTCGGGGTGAAGTCTTTCACTTCAATTTGAAGTTTTCCCGTCCGTATGTTTATCATTTTGGCGAAGCCCTGCTCCCAGTACTGAAATTTATTGCCTGTTACCTGTCCATCCCCGATAACTGACCAGTTGGCGTTTTCTCCAAAGATGTCCAATACATAAAAATAGCTGTTTGCTCCAAGGTCAATTTGTACCGTCAGATCGTTAATTGTTCCCCCGGCCCATTTTGCGCCTGTTGTTAAAATGTAGTTGTACATTTGGCTAAAAGATACGTTTGAACTTGCCGGAAAAGAATAACTGTGATTGATTTGATTTTTCCCGGGCTTAAATGTAACCTCAAAAAGGTAGACAAAAACGCCCGTACTCGATTGGGTAAAATGCACGTCTTTCAGTTCTTTTAATTCGCAATTTGCACACTTAGCCGCTTTTAGCGCGTATGGCGTTTTTTGTCCATTGGCAATGATTTCAAAATCAGAAATCTGGTTTGTGTTAAAAATTGCTTCCTTTACATCACCGGTGGCTGACGGCGCTTGAAAGCCGACCAGCAGTTTGCGGTCTGCATTTTCAGGATTGTTAAACTCGAATACAATGTCAACGATGCAAATTTTGTTTTGAACGCTGAATGATAAAACTTCTTTTTCAAGAGAAATTTTACTCTCTACTGTCGGATAAATGACCCCGCCACGTGTTAAATAAGCCCCATCGTTTCCTGAAACGGAAACCGCTAAAAAGAGCGCAAGAATTGTTTTTACTGTTTTCATATTCAATTAATTTGTTATTATTCTGTAAATCGTTTACAGTTCGATGTTCAGCCATTTTCCGGAGAGATCGGCGTCGATGTTCAACGTCAGCATCCCTTCTGACACTGCCGACTTCACTGTTTGTTTTCCAAACTTTACGACCGGTTTCTTCCTGTTGACCGGTAGCGGGATCGTCACCTGTCCTTCGCCTGTTACCTGCATCCTGTAAGCGGTTAGCTTTTCGTTGTCGGGGAAAAAGGCGACATTCAACGGTTTGTCGGAAAAGGTATAGGTTGTTCCGTCTATTGTTATCCCTTTACACCGGCTGCCGACGAACGCGATTAAACGGCTTTTGCCGTCTGTGCGGAAAGCCAGCGACAGCCTCCCCTGATAAGTGACCTCATGGCCGTTGATTCTGGCCTTGTTGAGATCCAGGTCGTCAGGAGGCAACGGGTTGATTTTCAAGGCCTCCGCGTCTCTTTCTTCATTACGCGAAAAGCCGCCTTCCCAGCTTTCGCGATGCGTGCGATAATGGCGGACGACCATTGTCGTGGTATTTGGGAATGTGGTGACAAAATAATCGGTTGTACGCGCAACCACCGTAGGGTTGTCGTTCACGCCGGCAAAGCGTCCGGTAGCGGGATAGGCGTCGGCGGCATGGAGCAACTCGAACATCGTGCGCGTCTCGTAACCGAGGCTTTGCGCCTGGTCGTCGCGCGGACGGAAGCCAAAATAATAAAATGCACCTTTGCCTTTGTCGTTCATCGCACCGACGATCTGACCGTCGCATTTTGCCACCTCCCGACCGCCCGACAGTTCCACAGGATAAATCCTGTCTACCAGCAGATCGGTCAATATCGTTTGCGCCGGTACGGAAGCAAAACGGGCGCTAAAAGAAACAAGCTTGCCTGCGGCCATCTCACCCATATACCGGTCATGATTGTAATGCACGCCGAACATACGCCTCCATTGGGCCGTACAATCCTTTCCTTCCGAATCGATCAGCGGAGGGACACTCATCCACAGCGCCTTGCCGCCATTTTCTACAAAACGCTCCATCATATCGAGCAAGCCTTTTTCGGGCAACGGTTCAAAAATGGCTACCAGCGTACTGTATGTCTTGTCTTTCACCTTTATCTTACCGTCGGGCGTCACTTCGCCCAGCTTCATCAACTGTTCGGCTGTCAGGTAATTGGCATACGCATACTGGTTCATCCAGCTCCCAAAGCGCTCTTCAACGGCAACCAGGTTCATCGGATAAAGGATGAGTACTTCTATGTCGCGGTGTACGCCGCCGGTGATGGCGGCAACAGGCATCGGGGCCGACGCGCCAAAAGCATAATTGATGGCCATCCGCCGTTCCTGAACCACCCTGGGCATGCCCCATGATGCCGCATAAGCCGATGGATATTTGTTGATCACCCCGATTGAGGTGGCCATGGCGGCGCCGTAATAATTGCGGTCGTTCCACCCGCACTCGGCAAAATCGTTACCTGTGGGTTGCAGGAACTCGCCCCACTTGAAATAATCGTAACATGCCGATGCTGCCTGATGAATCGTATTGCCCCACACATAACTGGAAGTATATTCATACAGGTATGCGTTCGTGTGCAGCTTTTCGGTATTCATCAAGTCTATTGTAGGGCTTTCTGCCCATGAAGCATGTGCATGTGTCCGCAGTTCGCGCTTAAACAGCCCTTCGGCATATTCCTTCGCCTCTTTGAACAGGTCGACCACCCCGTTATTGAGCATCTTCATATACCGGTCGCGCAGCAGGAAGGTACGGTGAATATCTTCCGGGGCTGGTCCCATCACATACTGCACATTCAGTACCGATGCGGCATGCGGCTCAAAATTGGGAGCGCCGTACGCAAAATAAAGCATGTATTTATCGTCGAAGGCCTGGCCGTAACGCTTCGAAAAAGCTTCGGCCATGCTGGGGGTGAGAAAGCGCTGTGCAAACTGTCCGTTCTCATGATGGCTGAAATAAGCCCAGTCCTGCTGGATATGCATCTCGTCCGAATAGAGCGATGTCACATTGACACCCTTGTCATGGTACTTTTTCATCAGCCCTTTCAGGAATACGGGCGCATCATCATTGAAATAGTCCATCTCCTGTGTCTCGTATTCGAGCATCACCATGACGCGGTCATAACCAGGCAATTCAGCCGTATGGCCGGATACCAGTATGTTACGCATCTCCGCCGCTTCACTGCTGACGACAATGTTGCGCATATCAATGTCGAGATGCAGCGTATCGCCCACATCATACCTGATATCTTTCAGCTCAATAATATCGGCAGGGTCAACCACGCGGAACGGACTGCCGAAGCGCGACCCGCTTTCCTTGAACGCATACGCCTTGACGCCGGTCAGCACTACCGGCGAACGGCCCTTGTTGTTCGTCCAATAGAGCTGATGCCAGATGGGAACGTTGAACTTGCCCGTTTTCGGGTCGCGCAATCCCACCTTGTAAGCCAGCCAGCGACCGCTGTTGCCAGTCTGTTTTTTATAGGCAAGCCCTAATTCCAAAGGACTGAGCAGGCTCAGATGAAGGCCGATCCCGTACCTTTTGGCAAAGTCGCTGATAATCTTGATTTTATCAACATACTCGTCCATGTCGGGCGTCAGCTTGCGCTCCGCGCCCGTATCACCGCGATACTGCCTGAAAAACTCGTCAAAGGCTACTACCATCTCTTTCGAGCCGCGCCGTTTGCCGTCCTCGCACACCTCGCGCAGGCTGCGCACATTTTTGTTGAACCCCGTCGACAGATCAATTTTTTTGTCGGGGTCGGTCAGGTCGTACAGCTGTTGGTCGCTTGTCAGTATTATCGATTGCGCTGCAACCGATAATACTGATGCCAACAGAAATAAAAGATAAAAAAGTTTTTTCAACATTTTCAAAATTAAAACAGTTAATGAATTATTATTATTCCCGATATACATAATTAAACCTCCCGCCCGGCGCTACATCGCCGTTGACATACCAATCCATCGGGTCTTCATCCTGCATATTGTCCGACCATTTGAACTCCATATCAATCGCAGTTGAAAGTCCGATTTCTTTGCGGGGGATGGTGATCATCATTTTATTCCCGTCTACACTGCTGATGATCCGGCAAATGTTTTTCCATTCGTTATTTTCATACCGCTGCAGGTGCTTACCTTCAACCACCCGGTAATCGTATCCTTTCCATCCGGTCTGGAATTGTCTGTCCGTGTTGAGATACAGCCGCATCCAGTTATCGCCTTCGCATGGCGTAATATCGTCAACCGTTTCGGCATAAAAGAAGATACTGTGCCTGTCGCGGGCTACTTTCAGCAGATGGAAGTCATTTCTGCCCGTATGGTTGGTGTAGGTAACAGCCGGCTGGACAGGTGTTCCCGGATAGTCGCGAGGCGATGTATCGCCAGTGTAATCGTAATATGCCGGTGAGACATGCCGCCAGCCGTTCATCGACCGGATGGTTTTCCCGGCTCCGATATCCGGAAAAGGTTCAACACCTTTAAAACGGCGTATGTTGGCTGCCATCTGCATGTAATAATAGTCTTTCAGGCCGCCGGTAAGGCTTGGTTCGGCGTCGCGGCTGTATTCGGCGCTTGCCTGGTCGCAAAACCATACGTGTTCGGGACTACCCTCCGCATCCGGATGTTTGGGATGTCTGAGGGCAATCCATTCGTTCCAGCCGGTGATAAAAATAAAACGGGTATCCTGGTCGAGGGCATAATCCCATTGCTCCTGAAAGTTATAACCGTAAACGATGTCGGTTGCCGGATCGCCGTGCGCGTTGTTGCGATAACTTCGACCCCAGTTGTCCATGTTGCCATAGAAAGCCGAACCGCCCATCCCTGCCTGCCAGTTGGGATGCTGCGCTACGGAAACATTGATGATCTCCTTCTCGCCGCGGGTATTGTAATGTACTTTCTGGGGACGGACAAACGATATCCACGGCCATCCGTTAACCTTTTGTTCCTCATTGGGCCATTGCGCTTCCCTGTATGTAAAAAAATGCGCATAATCTTTTCCCTCCGCTTCCCTGCTGATACCGATTATCAGTGGCTTACCGTCAAGATAATACCAGCAATCGGGGTGACGGTACGGAGCATCCGTTTTATAGAAGAAATCGTATGCTTTTTGCATGGTAGCGCCCGATGCCGAATTGGTATAAAACACGATTTTCGGCGGATTTTTGCCCTGTGACCGTACATGGTCCATGGCTTGCATCAGTACATCGGCCTGCTTTTCGTAAACCCTCGCGTTGGTGGCGTCGATCACAACGAAATCGACCAGCGCATCGGTGAGCAACTGCATACTCCGCAATGCCACCCAGTAATCGTCCGAGCGGTAGTAACCGTAAAGGGGCTGCCCCCAATAGTAAAAACCTCCCGATCCCCAATACTCATTCTGATAGTCTTCAAGTACTTCAGGGTGGGCGGCTGTGATTTCGGTCAGGTCCCAATAATTTTGGGAAAAGCGTTCCACACCCACCCACAGGAAATAAAATACGCCTACCTGTTTGTCGGATTTTACATCGCCGACGACTTCATGTCCGGGCAAAACACGACCTGAATCATCGGCGCCGGATAACACTTCGGCGCCGGAGACAACGACACTGTTCGGATGACGATTGCAATTTATACATAAAAACAGGCTAAGCAACACTGTTGATATTATAAAAATAAAATTTCTCATTCTTTTTTCACTGAACGGAAACTGTAACTCCCCGATACAACCTCGAACACCGCATAATCGCCTTCCATCTTCACGTACTTAACCCCTTTGGCCGACGATGCATTTACCCCGCCTTCGGTTACCAGCGCCTTATCGGCAGTCGGGACATAGACCATGGCGGCTGTGTTGCCCGGAATGGTGATTTCCCATTGGAACGCATCGCCGTTTTTGTTCCAGCTACTACTGATCGGCCCGTGCATGGAGCAGTACGACGCTTTTACATAATCCAGTCCTGCCACAGGATAGGGACGCATCACGATTTTTTCAAATCCGGCGTAGCCGGGTTCATTTTGGATACCTGCAAGGTATTCATAGCACCAGATCAGAAAGTCGCCCAGCAACATCACATGGTTGTGAGAGTTCATCGCCGGATCGGCGGTATTGCCGTTCCACAGCTCCCAGATAGTCGTTGCCCCGTTCTCAATCATATACCCCCAACTCGGATAACCGCGGTTGGTAGCGATACGAAAAGCCAGGTCGGCGCGTCCGTGAATCGTTAGCCCGCGCATCAGCCACTCAATACCTATCAGGCCGGTACTCACATGGCCGTTGAACTCCTTTTCGGTTTTATCCGTAATATTTTGAAATACTTTCTCTTCATAGCCTTCGGGAACCATGCCGTAGCAAAGCGACAACAGGTTGGCTGTTACCGTGTTATTGCTGTATTGCGCTGTCTCTCTGTTGAAGTATTTCTCATTATAGGCGTTCTTCACAGTGACGGCTTCATCGGCGAAAGCCTTCGCGTCGGCGGGTTTTTCGAGCAGGATGGCAAACCTTTGGAGAAGGGTTAATATATGGTAGTAAAAAGTAGTGCCCAGCACCGCCGCATCCGTCTTGCGCGCAGGGTCTTGCGAATGTATCATTTCCGGCGATTCGGGCGGCATGCACCAGTCGCCGTACGTATCTTTGGTCATGATATTGTCCTTCATGTATTTTTCGCGCATGTAGGCCATCCATTTCTTCATCGCATCATAGTGTTTGATGATCGGCGACTTGTTGCCGTACTGCCGGTAAAGCATGTTGGCAATGATGACAAACGTGCCCGGCCAGGTCATATTGTCGCTGTACATACTCCAGTAGTTGGGCGCCACATCGGGGATGCTGCCGTTCTCCAGTTGCGCCTGGGCGATGTCATCAAGCCATTTGGCATACAGGTTGTTATTGTTGAACAGGAAGCTTTCGCCATGCGAGCCGACAGCGCGGTCGCCCAGCCAGCCCATCCGCTCATCGCGTTGCGGACAGTCGGTAGGCATGCCGCGGTAATTGCCCTTTATCCCCCAAAGCGCATTTCGATAGATTTGGTTGACAGTTTTGTCGGACGTCTCGAACATGCCGGTTTCCTCCATTTCATCGTACAGCACTTTCCCCTCAAAATCGTTGACTGTAGGTGTTCCGGGATAGCCGGTTATCTCAACATAACGGAAACCGTGATAGGTAAATACCGGCTCAAACCGCTCCGTTCCATCGCCTTTCAGTGTATAGACATCAGTTACCAGTGCGCCGCGTATGTTGGCGAGGTACAGGCCGCCGTCGTCATTCAATACTTCGGCAAACCGCAGCTTCACCCTGTCGCCCGCTTTGCCTTTGACCTTCATGGATACCCATCCTACCATGTTTTGACCCATGTCCAAGATAAACATGCCGGGCTTGGGTTGTGTGACGGCCACCGGACGTATGGTTTCCATCACCCGGATGTTACGGTTGAGCTGCCCTTCGAGTCGCCCTCCGGGCGCCTGAACCAGCTCGGCCTGCAACCACTTGCTGTCATCAAATCCTGTCGTATTCCAGCCGGGCAGTTCCATCCTTGCGTCATATTCTTCGCCGTCGAACTCATTGTTGGTGCGAATAGGACCATTGGCGGTCACCTTCCACGAATCGTTGCTTATCACTGTCTGCATACTGCCATCAGCATAAGTGAGTTCCAGTTGCAATATCATCTTTGGATAACCGAAATGCCGTACGACCGGAATCCCAAAAGCCGAATCGCCCGACGGCCTCATGGAGAAATAACGTCCGTTGCCTAAGGTGGTGGCAATCACGTTTTTTCCCTGAACCAGTTTACCGGTTACGTCAAAGGTATTGTACTTAACCGATTTTGTATAATCGGTCGGTGTAGGAGCAAATTCCTGATCGCCAATTGTTTTTCCGTTTATAAACAACTTGTAAAATCCTAAGCCGCTTATATGGACAGTGGCTTTCACCGGTTTTTGCGGGGTGTCAAATTCTTTGCGGAAATAGCGGGCGGCTAACCGCGTATTTATCTTGTCTACCACATCGCCTTCGAAACTTCTATCCAGCCCTGTCCATTGGGCTTTCCAGTCGTCGGCCTTCAACAGTCCCATGCTCCAGAAGGCCGGCTGGCTCCATTCCGATTGTCCGCAGTTCGCGGTTACCGTCACTTTCCAGTAGCAGACGGCACGGCTTTCAAGTTTTTTACCCCCATACGGGACGTTAATCGAAGCGCCCGACTTCACGGTTTTCGAATCCCAAAGGTCGCCTTCATCGGCATTAAGTTTCTCAAGCGACGAGGCTACCAGTATCCGGTAGGCTGTCTGCCTGATACCACGTACGTCGCCGGTTATTTCCCACGAAAGGCGGGGTGCCTCAATGTCAATTCCCAACGGATCGGTTAATAATTCGCAACGGGGATTGACTACCTGAATCGCTGCTTGTTCACTGTTACACGACGCCATCAGGCATACCATACATACAAAAATACATTTTTTCATTGGTCATATTATTAGTTAGTAGTTAGTAGTTATTAGTTATTAGATGTTAGTTATTCGTTATTCGTTATTTTTTCGTTGTATAAACATAATTGAATCTTCCGCCCGGTGCGACGTCACCATTGACATACCAGTCCAACGGATTATCATCCTGCATATTGTCCGACCATTTAAATTCAATGTTAATTGCCGTCGAAAGTCCGATTTCCTTACGCGATATTGCGATCATCATTTTATTTTTAGCGACGCTGCTCTTGACTTGACTTACATTTTTCCATGAATCATGTTCGTAACGCTGCAGCATTTTGCCTTCAACTACACGGTAATCAAACCCGTTCCATCCGGTTTGGGCGTTTTTGTCCGTGTCGAGGTACAGTCGCATCCAGTTGTCGCCTTCACAGGGTGTAATATCGACGACCGTTTCGACGTAAAAAAAGATATTTTGCCTGTTGCGCGCCACTTTCATGATATGCAAATCATTTCGTCCCGTATGGTTGGTGTAGGTGATGGCCGGAAGCGTGGGTGTTCCCGGATGGTCGCGGGGGGATGTGTCGCCTGTATAATCAACATATTCCGGCGAAACATCTTTCCAGTCATCCAGGGTGCTGATATTTTTATCCTGTCCCGTCTTGGCTGAAGGGTCTACCCCCTTAAAACGGCGTATATTGGCTACCATCTGCATGTAATAATGGTCTTTCAGGTTGGCGGTAAGGCTTGGTTCAATGTCGCGACTGTATTCGGGGCTTGCCTGGTCGCAAAACCACGAATGTTCGGGATTGTCATCCGTGCTTGGGAACTTTCCGGCTATCCACTCGTTCCATCCGGTGATAAAAATAAACTGCGTATGCTGTGTAAGGGCATAATCCCACTGTTCCTGGAAGTTATACCCGTAAACGATATCGTCCGCCGGGTCTCCATGCGAATCTTCATGATAGCTTCTACCCCAGTTGTCTCTGTTTCCATAGAACGCCGATCCGCCCATCCCTGCCAGCCAGTTGGGATGCTGAGCGACCGAGACGTTGATAATTTCCTTTTCACCCCTTAAATTGTAGTGCACTTTTTGCGGTCGGGTGAACGATATCCACGGCCATCCGTTTACCTTCTGCTCCTCGTTGGGCCATTGCGATTCGCGGTAGGTGAAAAACTGTTCGTAATCTGTCCCCTGCGCTTCTTTGCCTATACCGATGATCAGGGGTTTGCCATCGAGATAATACCAGCAGTCGGGATGACGGTACGGAGCGTCCGGTTTATAAAAGAAATCGTAGGCTTTCTGCATGGTAGCGCCCGATTGGGTGTTGGTGTAAAACACAATTTTAGGCGCATTCTTGCCTTGCGCCCGCACGGCGTCCATGGCTTGCATCAATACCTCAGCCTGCTTTTCGTACACAAACGTGTTAGTGGCGTCAATCACCACGAAATCGACCATCGCATCGGTCAGCAGCTGCATACTTCGTAATGCTACCCAGTAATCGTCCGAACGGTAATACCCGTATATCGGTTGACCCCAGTAATACATGCCTCCCGAACCCCAGTAAGGGTTATTAAAATCTTCGAGCACTTCCGGGTGAGCGGCAACGATCTCGCTTAGATCCCAATAATTGCGGGGAGCGCTTTCCATCCAGAGGAAATAAAACACACCCACCTGTTTGCCGGATTGCAGGCCGCCCACTTCATTATATCCGGGCAATACGCGCCCCAGCCCGTCGGTGCCGGCCAGCATACAGTCGGCTGACGTGCCGGAGGCGTTATCATCCGAAGGCAGCGAACAATTACAAACGGGCAGGCTGCACAACAACAGGGAAAATAAAACTGTCTTTTTCATCATGTCATTTCAATTTGGATGCAAATCTAAACATTTATTATGAATAAAAGTTTTTCATTTGTTTCATTTTTTTTCGTTTTCAGTTCAATATTTGTAAAATTGACCTGAAAACATAATTTTTTGGAACAAATAAGAAAGACTGTTTATATAATGTTTTGTATTTTTGCAGCATATTAATTTAAAATTTTCAAACCATGGAAAAAATTTTTATCTTTATTAAATTTGTTGTTGTCACATCGATTATCAATGTTTTGTTACTGTCCGGGCAATCGGTATACGGTCAAACCGGTCAATTAACGCCCAAGTTCAAGCACAGCAGTTTTGTCAATGAATCGGCGACGCTTCAAAACAGGTACATTACGCTCAATTTCTTCAAACGTATCAAAGGTTGGGGCTGGGGCGAAATAGAGACGCCCGCCGGTAAGCTGATGGCTGTAATGGACCATCTGGGCGAACTGATGATTCTCGACCAGGACATCCCGATGCGGCTCGAAGCGGAAGAGGTAAGGCGCGTAAAAGATGATGCGGGCGAAAGCCTCGTGTTCGAGGTTCGATCGGTCGTAATCAGGGATATGCTTAACGGCACATCGTTTGACAACTGGATGCATTATCCGTACACAGAACCGGCTATCACAGGCGTGGTAACCATCACGGTCACACCCGATTCGCCGGTTGTACAGCTGAAGTATGACCTTACCGCTACAGGCAACTATACGGTGCGTTACCTCCGCGGTCCCTGGCTTAAGGTGGGCGAGGCATCCTTCGGAAT